>Ga0172381_10004005_pt1 | contig 15391 bp, 32 predicted proteins | sample Leawel6488metaG_FD_119754 | JGI IMG/M metagenome (GOLD analysis project Ga0172381, IMG submission 119754) | Leachate microbial communities from a municipal landfill in Southern Ontario, Canada - Leachate well 64-88 metaG | ecosystem: Engineered > Solid waste > Landfill > Unclassified | place...
AATAAAAACATATTAATTAAATCAAGCAACTCTGCGGCAATAGATTTGGGAGAGATTCATGCCATTACAAGTATAGACAATAATGGGAACTGTATAATAATTACTAATAGAAAAGTTAGAGAATTGGTTAGGCTAAAAGATAAGAGGCAAGGAGAATTACAATCTGTAAGATCAGAATGCAAAAAGGAAAGTAATAATGCTACAAAATATACAAAAGCATTATATAAAATTAAATATGAATTTGAAAGACGGATTCTAGATATAGTTCATAAACAAACTACTGCTTATGTTAATTGGTGTATAGAAAACAATATCTCTAAAGTTTATTATGGAGATGTAGATTCCACAACAAGAAATAGCAATGGAAGGCTAAGCGAGCATTTAAATCATAAGTTAAATATGTGGAGGTTTGGCGATATAATGTTACAATTAAAAAATAAATTATCTAGATATGGAATTGAATTAATTAAAGTAAACGAGGCGTATAGTAGCCAAACTTGTCCAAATTGTGGAAAGCTTAATAAGCCTACAAATAGAAATTATCAATGTAAAAAATGTGGTTATGAACAACATCGGGATATTGTTGGAGCGATAAATATTCTTAATTTCAATTCAAAGGAAAAGATTAAACAATATAAAAGCAAAGCATATCTACAAATTTGCTGATTGGCAACGAGTAGTAGAAGTTGACGTTATCAACCTAGTTAATGACTGGTGGTTCCCTTTAGGGAAAAATCTGAGATATTGTCAGATATAGCGAAATTAGTATTTTGTCGTGTTGAATTAAAATTTTACATCATAGGAGATTAAATGTTAGTATTTTGGATTATAGTGTTAGTTTTGTTTGCGGGTTGTAAGTAATTGGGTATTGACAGTTTGAAATAAATATGATAGTATTAGTTAAATTAAAATCAAATATATAAAAAGGAGATTTAAAATGGAACAAAATTTAATTCAACAATTGATTGATTTGGTAACAAAGGCTGCTCCTGAATTATGGAGAATTGGAAGATTACAAGTTTTAAATATCAATGTTCAAGATTTTATTATCGCTGCGATTTTTATTGCTGTTTCTATTACTATTTTCAAATTGATGAAAAAACTGCGAGATGAAGATTCTGTGCAAAGAATTTGGAATAGTAAAAAAGACGTTTATGAATATTCTGGAAAAGAAAAAGGATGTTTTTATGTTAGTGAAGAAGCTGTAACAGGATGGAAAATTGCGGGATGGGTTGTTATAAGTATTTTGTCATTGATTGTTATGTGTAATGTAGTAAGCATCATTATGAGAACTATTAATCCTGATTATTATGCTCTTCAATCCTTGGTGGATTTAGTAAGGTTTGAATAACAACCCCATGAAACCTGAATTTCATGGGAACTAATTAGAAAATAATTTATAAAAAAGGAGAATATAATGGAGTTTAAAGATTTTAAAAAATTATTTCAAGAAAACTTTGCCAAGATTACAACAGACGTAAATACTTTATTTGAAGTTGAAGTAGATAAAGACGAATTCTGGGCTTTATATCTTAATAGTTTTCCAGCCGGAACAAATGAAGTATATAGGCAACGTCGAGAATATGATTGCAGTTGTTGTAGACATTTTGTGAAAAGCATTGGAAACGCAGTTATTATCAAAAATAATGAAGTACAAACTATTTGGGATTTCGTTACTGGAGATACTACTTTTCAACCTGTCGTAAACGCTTTGTCTCAATATGTAAAATCTAAAGTTGTATCTGATGTTTACTTTACCAAGTTCAACAAGATTGGTACTGATAAAAACTTTGAAGATGACGATGGCAATATTGTTGAGTGGAATCATTTCTATCTTGAATTACCTAAGAGATTTGTAGATGCTACTGGAAAGTCTGAAGGTGATTATAAAGGCTCATATAGAGATATTCGTAATGTTTTCAAGCGATCATTGGAAGAAATTTCTGAAGAAAGTTTGCTAACAGTACTGGAATTAATTTCTCAAAATTCTTTATATAAGGGAGAAGAATGGAAATCTGTATTAACCAATTTCTTGAAACTTAAAAAAGAATACGGCAAATTGGAAACCGAAGAACAGAAAAACAATTATGCATGGGAGAAGTCTGTGACAGTTGGTGGTGTTATTGGAAAGATCAAAAATCATAGCATTGGAACACTTCTTATTAATATTTCTGAAGGAATGGATTTGGATGTTGCTGTAAAGAAATATGAAGTAATTGTTGCTCCATCTAATTACAAACGTCCTAACGCTATTTTCACTAAGAAAATGTTAGAAGATGCAAAGAAAACAATTGAAGATTTAGGATATTTGGATTCACTTAACAAACGTTATGCAACACTTGATGACATTACTGTAAACAATATTCTTTTCTCAAATAAGGACTCTGCAAAGAGAATTGGTGGAGCAAATGTTTTTGATGATATGTTGGGCGATGTTGCTGGTAGTCCAAAGAAATTTTCAAAAGTTGAAGAAGTGCCTGTTGATGATTTCATTACTAATGTACTTCCAACGACAAAGGAAATTGAAATATGGTTAGAAAATAAGCATTCATCAAATCTTGTTTCGTTAGTGGCTCCAGAAAATAAAGATGCTCCATCTATGTTCAAATGGGATAATGCGTTTAGTTGGGCTTATTCTGGCAATATTACCGATAGTGATATTCGTGAAAATGTTAAGTCTGCCGGTGGTAATGTTGAAGGTGTGTTGAGATTCTCTATTCAATGGAATGATTCTTCAGACTATGATCAGAATGATTTAGATGCACATTGTATTGAACCAGGAAGAAATGAAATTTTTTATGGTAATAAAATGAATTATAGTACATTGGGCAATTTAGATGTTGATATTATTCATCCAACAAGAAATGTCCCTGCTGTTGAAAATATCACATGGCCGAATAAAAGCAAGATGACTAGCGGTGTCTATAATTTCTTTGTACATGGATATTCTAATCGTGGTGGTAGGAACGGTTTCAAGGCAGAAATTGAATTTGATGGACAAATATTCTCTTTTGAATATACTAAAGAAGTAAGGCAGGGAGAAAAAGTTCAGGTTGCAGAAGTAACATTAAACAAAGATGGAACGTTTACAATCAAAGAATCCTTGCCATCTAGTGTTTCATCCAAAGAAATTTGGAACTTAAAAACTAATCAATTTGTACCTGTTTCAGTAGTAATGTTTTCGCCCAATTATTGGGATCAACAAAATGGGATTGGGAATCGACACTATTTCTTTATGTTGAAGGATTGTGTCAATTCAGAAAATCCGAATGGTTTCTACAATGAATTCTTAAAGGAGGATTTATTAAAACACAAAAGAGTATTCGAGGCACTTGGCGGTAAAATGGCAGTGAAAGATGTTGAAGATCAGTTATCAGGTCTTGGTTTCTCATCAACTAAAAGAAATGAGTTGGTGGTGAAAGTTAAAAGCCAATCAGAACGTATTATCAAAATTAAATTCTAAAAGGAGAAAATAAAATGTCAGAAAATAATGTATTTGAAGTAGCAGTAAGGTCGAAGTTTCGTTTCCCGTTTCGGGGGTCAATCTCCACTGAAGATTTGTGGGATCTGACAGTTCAAGATTTAGATACGATTTTTAAGTCTCTAAATTCTCAATTGAAGCAAGTAACAGAAGAAAGTTTACTTGACACACCAACAGAACAGAATAAGGAAATCTTAGCAAAGGTTGAAATTATCAAGTATGTGGTGTCAGTTAAACTTGAAGAAAAGGCTACTCGTTTGAAAGCGAAAGAAAAACGAGAACAGCGTCAGAAGATTATGGAAATTATTTCTACAAAGCAAGATACTGAATTACAAGGTAAGTCTTTGGAAGAACTATCAAAGATGTTGGACGAATTAGGATAATGTTTTTAGCTTTGTTTGGGGCAAGTAGAAATATTTGCCCCAATAAAGATATAATTTTCTGCCAGTAAGTATATCTACAAATACTTAACAGTTGAGTAGTAGTGGTTGAGGTTATCAACTTAGTTTAAAGACTGACGGCTCGCGCAAACGAGAAATGTTGAAACATTAGACAAATAACCTAAGAGTAGTTTTATGCACTTGCTGGCAGAAATTTGTACCCCACGAAAGAGTAGTTTCATGGTGTTAGCAGAATTAATAAAATAGACAAGGAGATCAGATGAAAGATACTGAAGATTTAAAAACTTTATTAACAAAAGTAGATAGGTTGTTTCAACATAAATCAAGAGAAGCAAAACTTTCTTCTTATGATTATACATTGGGAAGATTCCCTTATGGATGGACTTTTAGTGTAACAAATAGTTGGTATAAATGGTCTGATGCTAAATTAAAACACGAATTTGGAGCATGGAATGAACCAGAATATGCAATTAAAGATTTTTTAGATTATGTTGAGACTAATAATATTAATGTCAAAAAATTAATGGACGAAGAATAGTCTTATTAAAGTGCATCTTTGTTCAATAAACAGAAAAGATCAAAATGAAAAAATTTATATCAACACAAGGCGATATAACAGCCGAACTAAGTAATAACACGATCTTTATTGAAGGTAGTTATATTTTGAATGGTGATATTCATAATCTTCGTGTTTGGTTGGATAGTGTGGATAATTTGCTTAACAGCAAGAACGCTGTGGATACCGATAAATATTATGACGATTTTGACAATTAGTACCATGAAAACAAGATTTCATGTGGTTGAGAGGAGATAAAATGAATAAAGTTTTAGATAGAGAAGTTTTTGAAGAATCAGAAAGATCTGTTATGACTAATTTTGATCATAGCATCGAACTAGATGCAGAAGAATACTTAAGAAATAATAAAGTATTCTGCGGATATCCTGGATGGAATTTCCATGGAGATGTTTGGTATGAGGATGATGTTTTTTATTGTGAAATCTGGCAATGGGGAAATCATGTAAATACTTTAAAAGCCGAGAACTTACAAGAAATTATGGACTTAGCATCTGAATATTATGGCTATGATTAACCCCATGAAAGTAAAGTTTTATGTAAATATAAGGAGATGTTTATGCAATTAAATATAAAACTTGCTGATAAAACAAATAAGTTAGTTGATGCTACTTTGCTTCAAAATACACCAATTAAATGTTTTGTGCATCATGATGCAACAGGTTCAGGCTCTTGGGTTGTTAGTGAATTCTTTTCTGGAATGAAAATAATTTCTCCAAAACATACTCGCAAAGAAGCCATAGAATCTGCATTATTTGTTTTTGAACAAAAATCATTAGAAGAAATTAAAAAAATGGTAAATGAAGGCGTAAGACGATTTGGTTTCGCTAATAAAGATGGGACACAAAGAGTTTTAAAGAAAAATGCGTTTAATGATATTGAATAGATGTAATAAAATAATTTATGAAAATAGGAGTCGACATGTACGAAAATATTGAACTATTGGTGGAAGAATTAGAATTATTGTCTGAAGAATATGGTAAAATTATTGGTATTAAAAATAGTGCGCAAATATTATTAGACGATGCATCTGCAATGTTTATTAAGGGACTAGATACGGAAGCAAAGATTTTAAGAGAGGCGGGACAAAGCCTTCTTTCAATAGCAAAATTTAAAAACGAAAAATATTTTAAGGATCATAATGATAAAAGATCGTCTTTACTTGACGCGATTGAATCTCATACTAAATTATGTGTAAAGGATTAAATATAATGGAAAAATTTGATAAGGTATATGATGTAGAAATTAAAACGTATATTCGTATTGCATATAACAAGGAATTAGTTGAATATGTACAGTCTTTAGAATTTAAAAAATATTTTTATGATTTGTTTCGCTATGGAGAAAATCCAGAAGAATTTTTGAAGTTTATAGCGTTAATTTCTATGGGAGACGAAAAACTTTCAGACATTGAAGGGTTTAGTGAAAATCATGACAAAATGTATAGAATTCTTGGGTCGGTAGATTATGAGGTTGATGATGTTGTTGATATGAGTGATAAAATTCGTTGGGAGTTAGAATAAAATATCGGTTATATTAAGTTTTTTATAAGGAATGATTATGTCAATAGATAAAATATATAGTATTGCAATATTAGAATTTGAAAGACTCTCTAAAATTTGTCCAAAAAATGCAGAAGAATCCATATTATTAGCATTAGAAGTATCTTTTATAACAGGATATTGTATGGGAATTGCTGGAGAAAATTTGAATATGTCTGTACATGATTTTATGGAGAAAACAAGAAATAAGGCTAAAAATGGATATATTTTTTAATAACGTGTTTTATAAAAAATAAGGGATTATAATATGACAGAAAATGTAAAAGTTATTTATGTTTATGAAAGTACAATTGAGGAATTATTAATAGAAGCCGCTAATGTTATTGCAAAATTAGAAGCAATTTCAATTTATCATGTTGCTATTGATTGCTGCGATGGTTGGTCTGCTACAATTTATTACGTTGATTAATAATTAAAATCTGAAATATTTTAAATTAAATAAAACGAGCATTTTATGTAAAAATTATTGACAGACTCAAAATTGTATGTTATAAATATAAGATAGTGTGATTAGATAAGAATATTAAGATATATGTTATCAAAGAGAAAAATAATTGAAAAAATTAATTTATATATTATTAATAATTTTCTTATTCAATATACAAACACCACCCACAAAAGATCAAGTTTTAGAATTTTTAATTAAAGATAAAACTGATTTGGCAAACGACTCTATAGGATGTGAACAATTTGCTAAAAATTTAATAGTTTCAGGTAAAAAAGATGGCTTATATTTTTATAGAGAGACTATAAATTTTCAAAATGGAACAAGACATATGATAAATGTGATTGACACAATTGATGGTAAATTATATATTGAACCTCAGAATGATGAAATTTATATTGCTCCAAAAGTTGATGAATTTTTATGTACTGAAAATTTTTGTATGATTTTAGATGATTATATAATTACACAAATTTTTTATTATTACTAAAACATAAGGAGATAAAATGAAATTAAATAAAAATACATCAATACTAATTTTTATTTTTTTGATTATCTTGATGGCGATATTCTTTATTGTCTCGGTAGAAGATTATCGAAATTCGGTTACAAATAATATTGTAAATAATAGTTGCACAGACATCAAACAAACTTTTTATTGTAATCATGGTATGTGTACACATGAGTATAAAAGCGAGAATATTGTTTGTTATGTAATTGTTAGATCAAGTGATAATGTTATTTTGAATAATTATTGTTTTGAGAAATAATTAAATAAGGAGAATAATATGTCAAATTTTGATATTATGATGTTTAATGGTGGGAATGTACATGGAGAATATGTTGCCCATGCTAAAAAATTTACTAAGGAAGAGTTTTTAGAAAGATGTAAACATGATTTTTATTTAGATGGTGTGAAAGAAATAACTATGGATGATATAAAAGAAAATCACGTAAGATATTATGTTAAAGCCCCATATGGTTTAGATTTTGATGATGGTTGTTATTCTTATTGTAGACCAGATGAGAAAGGTAGTTTTCCAGTTTGGACTGTTGATATAGATAGGTTTTACCAATAAAACTATGATTCTATAAAGGATATCAATTATGTTTGAGTGCGATTATGAAAATATCTTTGACAAATTGACAACAATGAATAGAGATGATGCAAAAATATATTATAATGAAACGTTTTGGATTGTTCCTCTTGAAATTGATGCATTTGCCGCTATGGAAAAATCTTTAAATAAAATTGCAGATTTGCCATATAATGAAGGAATGGATGCCGTTGGGTATTATATGCAAGCAGAATATTATAAAAAAAGACTTGTTTTGGCAAAGAAACATTATAAAAAGGTTGTGGCTTTAGCTAAAAAAATATATAGCGAAGAAGAATTGCTTGAATTGGGATATAGAAATTAATAAAATCATATTTTCATGTAAATAAAAAAGGAGACGTAAATGAAGGGTTGGACAAAGTTTGAAAAATTATGGTTAGTTGCATTTTTGATTATGGTTGTTGGTTCAACAATATATTTTTCTATTGGGGGAACCGACTATTCCAATTGGAAAAGCATTTTATTAAATTGGGTAATTTCTCCAGCAAGTACTATCTCTGGAATTGTTTGTGTGGTGCTTGTTGCCAAAGGGAAATTATCGAATTATATTTGGGGAGTAGTTAATTGCTTATCATATGGCTATGTAGCATATATGAGTGGATATTATGGTGATGCTATTATTAACATTTTTTATATGCTTCCATTTCAGTTGATTGGATTTTTATGGTGGAGAAAACATTTAAAGCCACAAAGCAAATCAGATATTATTATGCGAAAATTAAATTGGAAACAAGTAATTGCTGTTACGTTTACAGGATTGGTGGCTACTTTATTGGTTGGATTAGGATTATTTCAAGTTGATAATTGGTTTGTTAATGTAATGAAGAGAAATGTGTCAATTTATAATATGATTGATAGCGTATTTCACATCAAATATTTAGGTTCAATTTTTGACGCATCAACAGAAATATTACAATTTATTGCCACTATTTTAATGACATTGGCATATGCAGAACAATGGCTTTTATGGATTATTATTAACATTTTGTCTATTATTATGTGGGCGTCTGTTATTATTGCCGAACCAACATCTTTGGCTTGGGCCGTTCCCACTCTTGTAATGTGGGTTGCGTATTTAGTAAATTCTTTTTACGGATATATTGTTTGGCTTCGCGGATCAAAGGAATAATATATGTATAAAACCGGAGTTTTAGCAGGAAAGTTTTTACCACCTCATCGCGGGCATATCAGTGCAATTATTAATGCCGCCACTCAATGTGATGTTTTATATGTAATCGTATCAGATAATAAAAATATGACAAACAGAATTTGCAAAGAATCTGACTGTAAAACAATGAATGGAAATATTAGACTAAAATGGCTTTCTCAAGAACTACAAGGATTCGATCACATTAAAGTTTTATTATTAGACGAAACAAACATTCCAGAATATCCCTATGGATGGAAAGAATGGTCTGATATGGTTAGAAAAATAATTCCTGCCAAAATTGACGTGTTATTTGGAGGTGATCCAGAATATAAAGAAGTAAATGATATTTGGTTTCCAGAATCAGAATATATATTATTTGATTATACTAGAGAAAGATATCCTGTGAGTGCAACATTAATTCGCAATAATCCATTTAAATATTGGGATTATATTCTGGGAAGTGCTAGACCGTTTTTTGCGAAAAAGGTTCTAATCACAGGAACAGAATCTTGCGGGAAAACAACTATTACAAAATATTTAGCCAAAATATTCCATACTTCTTGGTCTGAGGAAGTTGGTCGTTTTTATTCGAGAGATTATCTTGGTGGTAGTGAAGAAGTTTTTACTATTGAGGATTTTGGTAGAATTGCATATTTACAATATGAAGCAGATATGGACGCTCTTCATAAAGCAAATAAAATTGTGTTTTATGATACTGATGCATTAGTCACTCAATATTATGCCGAGATGTATCTTGGGAAAAGAAGTAACATAGTTGAAAGTTTTGTTGATCCAAATAGATATGATATGGTTATGATGTTTACCCCGTCTGTGAAATGGGTGGATGATGGACTCAGGTGGAATAAGGAACAAGAAAAAAGAAACAATCTTCACATTTATCTTCTTTCTATGTATAAAAATAGAAAATTTAATAATATAAATATTATTGATGGAAATTATAGATCAAGATTAGAATGTGCAATTAATCTTTCAAATGAATTAATAAAGGATAACTAAATGAACAACACAGAATATTTTGAATTTTTAGAACGTTGGAAAAATAATTTATTAACGTTAAAAGCAGAAAAGGTATTTTCAATTCCAAAAAAAACAGCTATTGCATCTGTTGATTTGGTAAATGGATTTTGTAAAAATGGAGGATTTTTATATAGTAAAAGGTGTGAAAATGTAATAAATCCAAATGCAAATTTATTTAAACTAGCGTCCTATCAACATAATGTTCATGATTTTTTTATGGTTTTTGATAGTCATGACGAAGGTGCTGTTGAATTTATGTCTTTCCCAGAACATTGTGTAAAAGGTTCTGATGAGACTAGGCATGTTGAAAAAGTTGTTGAACCTTTATCTTCATCATGGATGCATTGGATTCCAAAAAACTCGATTGCTCCTAATAAGAACTTCCCATTAAATCTTATTAAAAATTTCAAAACATTTATTGTTACTGGCGTATGTACTGATATTTGCGTTTATCAGCTTGCAACATTTATAAAAATGTATTATAATGAAAATAATATTATGACTAGAGTTATTGTTCCAGAAAATTGTGTTAATACTTATGATTCAGAAGATCACCCAGGAGATTTATACCATTTGATGTTTTTATATAATATGTATATTAATGGAATTGAAATTGTTAAAGGAATTGAATAAATTATATTTCAATATAAAAATAGGAAATAAATTATGATTACAACAAATAGCTATAAAACTTTAGATGAAGCATATCAATTTTTTAATGAAAAACTTTTTGAAAATAAATTATCGGAATGTTTAATTACTTTACAACGGAGGAAAGCCAATAATCTTGGTTATTTTCGTAGTCAAGGTTATACTTCTAGAACTAATAATAATAAGATTAGTGAAATTTCTCTAAATCCAGATACATTTTTTGAGAGAACTGATCAAGAGATTCTTAGTACTCTTGTTCACGAAATGGTTCATGCTTGGCATACAGATGTAGAACAAAGGAAAGATGGCAAATATCATGATAAATATTGGGGAACTAAAATGGAGTCTATTGGATTGATTCCATCCAATACAGGTGTTCCAGGAGGAAAGAAAACTGGTCTTCAAATGACACATTATATTGATCCAAATGGAAAATTCTTAACATATGCATCTGAGTTTTTAAAAGATAATAAATTAGAGTGGAATGGGAATCAACCATTAAAAAAAGAACGCAAAGAAAGAAAAAAATTAAAATTTAAGTTTATGTGTCCAGAATGTAATCAGGAAGCTTGGGGAAGAATTGATGCAAATATATTGTGCGGAGAATGCAATGTAGAAATGAACATACAAGAATAAATGTACTATAAAGGAAAGAAAAGTTGAGAGAAATAAATACAATAAATGTTTTTGAAGTTATAAATCAATATGCTGAGTATTTAGGAAAATCTTATCAAGATGCACAATTTGATGTTGACAAAGATATAATTCGCTATAAAATGGAGGCGGTTCTAGATTTACATAAGTTATTCAATATTGCTTTTTTTAACGAATTAGATGAATATGATGAATGGCTACAATCTGCATAAAACTTATATTTCATATAAATATATCTTGACAAATATAAAATAATATGATAATATTTTAATATAAATTATTGGTGGAGGTAATTTTGAAAGAAAACATGACTGACAAGGATGTTAAGAGGCTTCTCAAAGAATTTGGGGCGAAGAACGAAGAAGAATTGGTTGATATTATGCAAAACTCATGGAATTCCGCAATATGTCAAAAATGCGGAAGAAAAATAGATTTATTAAATTGTGATTATGAAAATGACGATCCTGTTTGTAAAGGAGGTTGTATTGGATAAAGCCAATATTATGGTATTTGCTGGGTTATATTTGAACAAAAATACTATTATTGCAGCACAACCATTACAAAGATTTATTAAGAATCATCCCGATTCTGGCGCAGATGTAGCGATTGAAGATATTATTGAAAGTTTAGGTTTATTATATTATTGCCATTTTTTAGAATTGACTAGTGGATCTGGATATGAATCAATATATATAAAGGATAAAACATAATATGCCAACATATGAATATATTTGTAACAAATGTAACAATAAATTTTCTATTACCGGAAGTTTTGGAACTTTACTATCTATGGTAGCTATGTGCCCTGTATGTAAAGACTCCGATGTTAAAAAAGTAATTTTTAGCCCAGCAGTAATTTATAAGGGCAAAGGTTTTTATACCACAGATCAAAGAGGAAATGAAAATGAAATGTTTTGAGTGTGGAGAAAAGATTTTGAGTAAAAGTGAAGAATCTTTTATTGGATTAGACGTTCCACACATAACATTAATTTTACATGATGGATGTTATAGACCCATTAAGGGAGATTTAAATAAATATGTTCATGATAACGTAGAAAAAATTGAGGCATGGATAGATTATATGAGTTCACAAAAAGTTGACAAGAAAGGTAAACGTAAATATAATGTACCTAAAAATAATGATATTGTTGAATTGGAAGAAATTGAAGATTTAGAAGAAGATAATGAAGACGATGAAGATAATGAGGAATAGATGGCTAATATCAAACTATATTTAAATAATTTATCTGCAATAAGCAAATCATTTATTATTGCTAATATATTTGATATAATTAGTACGATATTCGCAATTTCTCAGGGCGGAGTTGAAACAAATATAATAGTAGTCCATTGTGGTTGGATTACAGGAATTTTTGTAAAAATATTTAGTGTGTTTTTATTCGTGTATATTCTTGAAAAATGTTCTGAATATAAACTTTATTGGATGATCCCAATAACAGTATGGATAGTGGTTGGTTGGAACTTCTTTTTTGGACTATATTTAATGATAAAATAAGGAGATAAAATGAGCACAAATAATGTTATTGATGATGTGATGATTGAATTGTCTGATGTTATTGATTTAAAAGATTTGGAGACTTATAATCTTGTTGAACAAATTCTTATGAATTTGTATAAAAAAATCAAAAATCAAAGCGATTATTCGCTTCAAGAATATTTGAATAAAGTTAATTATTCATCACATACGCCTGTATGAAATTAGCATTTTATAAGGAGAAATGAATGGGAAGGCAAATTGTAAAACAACCAGATGGATTATTCGCAGTATGGTCTAGCATTGTTGATGATTTTATTTTTGAGAATGCAACTGAAAAAGAATTGCGTCAGTGGTGGCTTGGAGAATCCATTATGGATGCAATTGAAAAATCGGATAGAGATCTTGAAGAAGCATTTAGTTATATTGAAAGGTTTGGAAAAGATAAATTCGGTGATACATATGATAATTTAGTGAAAATACACGATCGTGTTCATAAATGTAATGATTGTAATTTAGACAATCCTGATTGTAATTTATGTTTAGGGTCATAATAATAGGAGATAAAATTATGGTTACAAAAATTTTATACGGCAAAGTGAATATAAAAAAATATTATGTGCAAGATTCTGTTGGAGATGAATATGAGATAGTTAAATCTGGGGAAAAGATTTTTCCAATTCTTATTCGTTCATCCTATTACTATAAAGAAGCAGGATGTCATTTTCTTATGCCCGTTAAGGATACTAATAATAATCTTAGTTTTGACTTATTAAAATATGAAAAAATTAGTCAATTTGAAAATAATAATTTTAATCCACATATTGGAGAATTAGTTAAATTATCAGACGATGCAACAATTGAGATTGAAGATATTATAAATCATATTGATGGTAGTTGTTGTGAATATTTCTTAAATTATGTTATTAGGACAGAAGACGATTTTGAAAAAGAAAAAGTCATGAATGAATTTTTTGAATCAGAAAAGGAAAAATTTAATAAATGGACTAATAAATGGACGGCACAACAAAAAGAAAATTATTTATCAATCAATAAAAAAAATAATAAAAAAATTTGGTATCAATTTTGGAAATAATATATAATAAAAGAAATTGTGAAAGTTATGGAAGGCGATGTATTTAGCAAGGAAGGTGGCGTTCTTGAATGTGTCGCAAAAAGAGTTTTTAGAAATCACAATGAATTTAAACGATTAGTTGAGTCTGGCTATATTCAACCAAAAAAAGAAGAAAAGAAGCAAAAGTCTCTTCCGACAGTGAAAGATCTCAAAATGGAGCCAGTTATTACCACTGAAAAAGTAAATAAGGCACAAGGGACAAACTAATTAACCCTATGAAATCTGGCTTTTATTGGGTCGAAATAAAGGAGAAAAATGAAAATTGATTTTAAAAGCCTGAATACTTGGGCGTATTTTATCATTATTTTGTTAATTATTGCCATGGTTTGCATACAAGTTTATGTAGGGAATATGCGAGCAAAACATTGTAATAAAATATTGACTATAACTACTAGTTTATATGGTGGATATAATAATAATGAATTGTCTGGATACTTTTTTCTAGGATCTGGTTCAATCCAAGAAACAGATGTGGTTTATTATTGGATAAATGACGATGGAGTGAAATCAAAACATAGCCAAAGAATGGATAAAAGTGTTTTTATTGAAGATGGTAAAAACATAATGATTCAAAAAATTAAAGGGTGTGATGCCCCCTCGTCTTGGTGGGCACCCTATGAAAAAGTTCTTCAATATGAATTTCATGTTCCAGAAAATTCAATTGTTCAGATGTATCAATATCATTAACCACATGAAACTGCGCTTTCATTGTAAATAAAATTAGATAAATTAAAAAGGAGATTAAAATGTCAACAAAAAATTATTGTGATCGTTGTGGTGAAGAAATGCCTAATTTGTGGAGTTTATATGCTCATACCGAATTAAATTATAATAAGAATGTAATTGTAAAAAAGAAAATTGAGAAAGAACGTCAAAATGATTATATTCATGGAACATATTGTGAAAAATGCACACCAGTTCTTTTAGATGAAATTTATGCTATTTTTACACACGTTAAAAGACCCTAATGAAAGGACGATTTCATTGGATTGGCGGAAAGGTAAAATATGAAAATAGCAAAATTAATAGATAATTCTAATGGTTTGGTGGTTGCATTTTTGGATATCTGGAAAACAGATTGCTCTTTGGATGGAAACCTATTTTCGGTAGATGGATGGGCAAAGAATCCAGAAGAGATTGATCCACAATCAATAAGTTTTGTATCACAAATTTATTTAAAATGGGATATGTGTACTCATTGGTGGTTTAATGGTCAAAATCATGTAGATGGTAAAGAAATTTATCCATATTATCATTTATGTGGTGGACTTGGGATTATGGATTTTATTAGAGGAATTTTATTTGCTTGTAAAGTCGCTATTCATTATGTTGAAAATATAGAAGACTATGAAATTATAGATTTTTCACCATTAAATGGATTTGAAATAAAATATGAAGATATAAGCGAAGAAAGTGCTTTATCTTACTGTCTTGATAGTTATAGGGACGAAAAACGCAAGATACATAATAATCCATAAAATGTAGGTTTCATGGACAAAAAGAAAGGAATTGATATGATAGATTGGGAAAGATTAGAGAAATATCCAATGGGGCATTTAGAAAAGAAAATTGCTCAACTTCTTTTTGAGGATTATGTTAATCCTAAAAATAATAGTGGATTTGAAGATATGTCTCAACCAGAATTTGATTCTCACTTTAATATGTTTATGGTGGGATGGAAACTTGC
>Ga0172381_10004006_pt1 | contig 15391 bp, 29 predicted proteins | sample Leawel6488metaG_FD_119754 | JGI IMG/M metagenome (GOLD analysis project Ga0172381, IMG submission 119754) | Leachate microbial communities from a municipal landfill in Southern Ontario, Canada - Leachate well 64-88 metaG | ecosystem: Engineered > Solid waste > Landfill > Unclassified | place...
AACATTTTGTTGTTAAAATTACATATAACGCAAGAAGCAAGCATAGGTATTGTTCGAGAAAATGTTTTTGTAATGCAGGGCCAAGGAAAAAGGTTGCGTAAACAGGTTTATTAAATACTGGAATTGGAAACATTCGTTATAATTTATCTTGCTTTTTATAATTAATATCTTTATTGTGGTTATGCGATGAAATTAGCGATAAGGATAAAAAACTTAAAACAGACGTTTAAACCCTCATTCAGGGAAAGGCTTATCGCTTTTCATCGCAACCTGCTTGAGGGTTTTTGCGTCTGTGAAGGACGTTATGATAGAAGTCGGGACAATTGCAACATTAAAACAACGTAAAGAATTTTTTATTCTATATGGAGTTGAGAGTTCAAAGTTTAAAGGAAAGATGATTTGGGAAGCGTGTCCAAAATGCGGAAAATGCAGATGGGTTCAAATGGCTGTAAGCGGAGTGAAATGTACCGATTGCAATAAGAAAAATAGATTAATTCTTGTTGATGGATATGAAGTGTTGAGTAGATTAGAATATTTTGAAAGATTTGGAAAATGGAAAGTGAATTCTCAAATATTTTATCCATGCTCAAGATGCGAAGAGAAGGATTGGGTTTCCAGATTATATATAAAAAATAAGAATTTTGTTAGAATATGTCGTAAATGCAAAAATGGAAATCCAGGATCAAAAACATATAGATATCCTATTAAATCAAAAGAATATCGTGAAGCGAATAAAGAAAAGATTGCGCAAGATAAACATGAATATTATGTTAAAAACAAAGATCAAATATCAGAAAAAAATAAACAACGTTATGATAAGAATAAGGTTGATATATCAGCAAAAAATAAATTATATCGTGACGCTAATCATGATAAATTACTAATTCAGAAAAGAGAATACAGTCATATTCATAAAGATGAGGCAGTTGTAAGAGCAACGCAATGGGCAATAGATAATCCATTGAAGGCAAGGGAAAATAAACGTAAGCATAAGCATAAAAAATTACTAACATTAAAAGGAGCGTTGGATGCCAGAATGTCGTGTGCAATTAGGTCTTCTCTTCGATCCGGGAAGAATAGAAAATCATGGACTAGTTTGGTTAATTATAACATAGAGCAACTAAAGGAACATTTAATATTAAAATTTACGGAAGGAATGACGGTAGAATTGCTTATAGCTGGCAAAATACACATAGATCATAAAATACCAATTTCTGCTTTTAATTATGAAACATCGGATGATATTGGGTTTAAAATGTGTTGGGATTTAAATAATCTTCAACCATTATGGAAAATAGATAACCTGAAAAAAGGAAACAAAATCATAAAATAAATTCAACAATCCCATAGAACAGGAGCCTACCAATGATCTACAAAATTTACCCCGTCAGCGAAGATAAATGGTTGAAAATCTGGAAGAAAATTAAGATGGTTTGTAGGCAGCAGGGATTGCAGATTATTACTATTATTTATGAAGATTTTCGGGATGGATTATTGTCTGGAAAGAAAAAAGGAGATCCATTAAACCAGACATCAATAATTTATCTTGCCAAGCAAGCTGAATTATTTAAATCATCTAATGTGTTTAATATTTCAAATAATAAATCCAATAAATCAATAACTTACAATCAACGAGACTCCAGCGGGAGATTTATAAAAATAATCCAAAATAACCCTTGACACGATAATTAATATAATATAATGTAACATCAAAATTAAATATCAATCGCTGGCAAATTCAGGAGGGATGATGGAAACACCGCATGTATTAACACTTGAAGAAATAAAAAAGGAATATCCTGAACAGTATCTTCAGGCGTTGGAAAAATATCACTCCGACGCCCAGGCCGCAATCGAAGCCGTCAAAGAGGAGAACGAGCGGCTTACCGAATCTCTGAGGAACTGTCAGCGTGAATACCTGCTGATACGTGATACAGCGCGACAGTTTGAGACCGCCCTCTCCGCCAGCCGGGAGGAGGTTGGGAGGTTAACGGATGGGCTGAAAACTACAATCATTCAGTGTGATAATTTTGATGGTTACGAGCAAATCAGAGTAGCAGCCAGTGAAGCCCTGAAAGGAGAGGAAAGTAAGCGTTCTCGATAATGAGGATATTTCTGGTGATAATCTCTTAGGAGGATAGGAATGACCGAGCAAGACGAACGTATGAAAACTTCCTGCGATGGATGTGAGTTTCTCCACCAAGTTATTGCTTTTCCCGGAGGATATTCTAGCAATGGATTAGGATGTCTGTATACCGGAGGCCATGCCGAAAAACGGTGTTCTCGTTATTCAGTTAAGGAGGTGAAATGATGGACGAGCGCATGAACCCCAACCAACATTTTGCTGAATTGGCGGGGATATGCTGGCACGAGCCTATATTTACAAGCATCGGGACTGATCCTGTAGAGATTAAACACCGATGCATTAAGTGCCATAAAATTGTTGGCTTTCAAAATCCCGACTTCGCCGCCGAGCCGTGGCGGGTGCTGGAGGTTATGGAAAGCGATCAGGGTTTTATTGGGAGCATAGCCGCGACGCTTAAGGTTGCTCCGCAGGGGTGTGAATATTCAGTGTCAGCAGACTACATCAAAGACCGCACCGGCAAGCTCCGAGACGCGGCAATTGAATGGATGGAAGGGAGGAAGAAGAAATGAAACAAATTAAACTAACCAAAGGAATGTTTGCCTTAGTTGATGATGCTGACTATGATGCCCTTAATAAACATAAGTGGTATGCCCATAGGAATTGGAAAACATTTTACGCAGAAAGAAAATGCAATGGGATTTCAATTTTAATGCATCAAGTTATTATTGGTAAACCACCTATCGGAAAAGATACGGATCACAAGGATGGCGATGGGCTAAATAATCAGAGGTATAATTTAAGTCATATAACCCATAGGGAAAATTGCCAGAATATAAAAGGCAAAAGTAACTTGGCGGGTGTTACTAAAAAAGGCAATAAATGGCAATCGCAAATAAGAATAAACGGCGATAAGATTTATCTTGGTATTTTCTGTACTCAAGAACTTGCCGCCAAAGCATATCAGGAGACCAAGCCATGACCGACGAAACCCGCAAGACACTGATCATCTACATCGGGGAAAAGTTTCATAAGGTGATTCAAAAGGGAACGTGCTCCCGTTGTTCATGCGGGGAAAGATTTGGCGCATACAGCATGGAAAATCTAAAGCACATTTCCCGCACCTTCACCACCCCCGACGACATGGCCGCCGTCCGCAAGGCGATCATCGATAAGGGGGAGTGGAGCAAGTTTCGGTCCTATGTTTATAATCGCTGGTTGCATGATGTCCATGACGAAACAAGTTATGCGCTTGAAGGGGAGAGTTTTACGACGGCCTTTGAACGCTGGCTCACCAACGCCGAAACGTTCAACCGAGTCGCGGGACAGGCTGTCGAGGCGGGAGTGATTGGGAAATGACTGATAATTATTTGCTTGATATTATTATCGGAATCGTTCTGGCGTGTGAGGCATGGTATTGGATTATTTATTTTCCTCACGCATGGAAAAACGAATCGAACGAGGAAATAAATAACATAAAGAGGGCTGTATCCTTAATTTACGGGAAAGGGATATTAAAATGAAAATGGTGAGATTTTTACATCCAGAATGGGATTCTCCATTGATCCTCCATCCAGAAGATCCGCATTTAGATATAATCCTTGATCTTAGTCCAGGCCTTGACTTGGAAAAGTTAATAACTGAATATATAGACATGCCGGAATCCGCAGTAAACAGCCTACCAGAATGGGACGGATGAGGCCGGATAGCTACCGGATGAACTCAGGGATGCGGGTTAGCCTGAGAGAGATTGACAAAAATCCCGCACAAATAACTGGCAGGGGTGATTGGGAGGGGATGATGACAAGACTATACGAAATAGCAATGTACTCCATCCGGGATATTTTTGAATCCGATGATTCAGCGGAAGTGCGGATCGAAAACCTTTCCGGGCTGAAAGCGGAAATTGATTTACTTATCGAAGCAATATCGACCGCCCCCGAAAAGGATTGACTTTGGCGGTAGCTGATGGAGGAATAATCTGAAAAATTTGCTTGACTTTTATATATGATTATACTATATGATAATCAACTTCAAAGGAGATGCAATGAAAAAATCAATTTTACCCGTTTGCAATTGTCTGCGTTGCGGCAAAAAGTGGACCCCCCGAATTGAAAACCCAACCTGCTGTCCAAGCTGCCACAGTCCGTATTGGAATGTTCCAAAGAAGCTACCAGCCATTAAAAAATCAACCTAACCCCTTACTGTAGTTCCATAGACCATAGAATCTGGAGGGCAAATTTATGAATATCTCAGTAAGGAGGTTGGAGAGATGCGTTGTCAAGGTAGAGAAAGAGGGACGGACGAGGAATGGGATAAAGCTGAGAAAGATAACTCAGAACTCCTAAAAACTGAATGGTGGAAGGAAATTGATACTGGAAAAATTCCGTATTGTCCAAGGCCGAAAGGCGGAAAGCGGATTGATTTTTTTGCCTACAGCAACTTTCCAGACATGGCTTTAGAGATTAAGGAATCCTATTATGGGTTCAAACATACTGGAGATGTCCATCGAACAGCGCATTATATTGGCATGTATATCTTGCGTGAGAAATATGTAAAAAACAAAGAAGAACATGAATTGGACGGATTCATGGATGCCACAAAAGAAATAATGCATCGCGGGGTGGAGCGAAAACGGATGCAGGAAGACTTTATGGGTTGCTTCGATCAGTGCATTGAGGGAACGGCTACCGCAGAAGAATTATACGCTGCAATTAAGAAAATGAGCGCATCAATCAAGAATGACGAAACAAGGCAATGGTTTGATTCAATGACTACTTCCGTAATGAATGATGAGACGGAAGTAAATAAATCAAAAAATCGTCAAAGAATGCGTAATGTTAGAATAGAAATGTCGAAATTAAAATTGGTTGATAATGCTGACCGTGAGGCTGTGGGAGAGTGATTATGTGTGAACGTGTTTCCGTGGGAGCGTGATTGTGTGGGAGTTGTGCAGTTAAGGGTTATAAGGGAAAAATGTGGGAGTGTGATGGCCGTGCGTGCACGCCTTCCACAATAAAACTAAAACTATAATTAAATTAGTTCAGGAGTAAAAAATGTTCAGCCGGATCACCCATCAAGAACTTGTTACCTTTTCTGTGAAATGGTTACGGGATGAAATGAAATGTCCCATTGTTGTTTCTGAGTTTAGTCCCTATGCTGGAGAAAATCCAGATGTAATTGGATTTTATGATGGCGGCGATTCAGTGCTTATTGAATGCAAGGTTTCAAGAACTGATCTCAGTGGCGACAAAAAGAAACCGTTTAGGGCTTCTCCTGAAGATGGAATGGGTAATTTGCGATACTATGCAATTCCTGAAGAAATTTATCTTGGCAATGAAAACATTATTGATGGATGGGGATTGATTGTTTTTGATGATGGAAATTTCAGAACGGTAATCGAACCGAAGAATTTTGAACATCCAAAAAAGGAAGCGGAGATTTCATTTCTTGTTGGAACAATTCGCAGTAGTGAAAACAAAATAAGCATTCGCCGTGGAGGTCTCAGCTTTCTTGGGAAATATAGGAAATATCCAAAATATAAAAGAGAAGTTTTTGATGCGGAGCTGGAATTTTACATTATGGACAAGGAATGTGAAAATCGAAAATCATTAATTCCCAAAGAAAGAGATGATTATGGACGTAATATTATAGATAGAGCGTTAATTAGGATGGAGGAACAGGATTTTATTGAAAACTACAACCGCGACTATCCCCAACCTGATGGGAAATTCCGTTCCGTCAGCGTTTACTTTTGACTCTGCCGAATCTGCCGAGGGCTATTGGAGGTTAAAATGGAACTATACGAAACCGCTCGACACGATATCAAACATGATCAGCCATGTTCGTATTTATTTGAAGATAGTTTTTGTGTGTATTATCTTGACCATTGTGGAGAGATAGAAACTTGTCCATATAAGCGACGGAAAGACGAAAAAGATATTAATCGAGAACCATAAATAAAAGGAGGGGTTATCATGGACCGAATAATCTTAGTAGGTGCAGATGATGTACTTTCAGGTGGACGCATGGCAAGGGAAGCTGGTGATAACATGGCCCGCGCAGCATCCACAATTCAATCAGCGATGGAAACGAATCAGAGAGCAATGGATGACTGGATTGTGAGGTTCGAGGTTGCGGTGGAGAGGTTTGAAGCGGCTGTGGGACATATGGGATGATGACCAAACTTTTTCCCACGATTCTTATCACTCTGAGTTTTCTCGCTGCAATAGTTTAAGGAGGTTCCAAATGTCATTTAATCAATTCTATACAAATTCAGAAATTGTTGACCGACTTTCAAAGTTAGAGTTCATGCTGGAATCAAAGTTGGAATCAAAATCAGAAATAAATAAAGCATCCACCCGCGAGCCAATGCCGCATAAAGGCAACATTGACATTCTTCCCTTGGTAATTTTGGATTTACAGGAGAGGGATAAAGTTGGAAGGAAGAAATACGGGACTACCCTGCAATCGAATAACGGGAGAAATGCCTTGGTGGATGCGGCACAAGAGGCAATGGATCTTGTGATGTATCTCAGGCAGGAATTGTGCGATCAGGAAAAACGAATCCGGGATAATCAGATTCTTCTTGATGCAGTTAAAAATGCTTACCGCAAGCATCATCTTGGACAAGCTGAAATTGGATGGGACGAATTAAGCGAGATTTTGATGAATGCCTTGTGCAATGTGATGGGAGAGGATAAATTTTGTAAATGGCTAAACGACGAAGAGGGGTTTGTAAATAAACCGTAACCAGAAAGGAGTTTTGAAATGGAAAAGTGGTTTAAGGTTTCACGATACGCATACAGAGATAGTCAATTCATAGAATCCGTAAATGTGACCAGATCAACCGACAAAACTGTGTGGGTGGAAAATAAGCTGCGGAGGAAGGGAGAGGATAAGAATAATATTCACAGTGAGTCCGAAAATTATTTCAAAACTTTTCTTGATGCAAAATTGTTTGCATTGAAAAGGCAGGAGGAAAGGATATTTCACATTGAGGAAGAGTTGAGAAGGGCGCAAAGTGATTTGTTGAAAATTAAAAACCAGAATTAACCAAAATAAAATCGAAAGGAGTAATAACCATGTCCGACACATTTCACATCCACAATATCATGCCGTGTACCATCTCAATGCAAGCTGTGTTCTATGATTTCGATGAGGAAGAAGTCTATCGCCGGGATGTATTGTGCTTGGCGGTGGTGCATTATTACGAAGAGCAGGAGCCACCTACCAGACCATTTGGATCTGATGCCACATGGCAAATTACACCTACCCCCTTACCTGAATCATACATTCGCCCAATGGTGGGTGACGAGGATGGATACATTGACGATCCGGATTTCATCGATGGATTTCTCGGAGTAGAATACGGCGGAATCATAAAAAATTGGGACTCCAAGATCCGGGAAGTTGTTGAAGAATACGAAAAGAAAAGTTTCAAGAAGGAGCTGAATTAATGTCCAGATCATCCACCATGCCAACCAATTTCAAACGATACGCAAAAACAATCGGCAAGAATCTGTCCGCTCCGGAATTGGCTGAGTCGTTCAAGGTTTCAGGTGGGACGATTTACAATTGGTTGAAGCTGGTGGGGATAAGTAGACAACCGAGAAGTAATAGCGTGAGTAAGGTAAAGATTACAAGATTGTTGGGAAAGGGATTATCAGTCAGGGAAATTATGGGATTGGTGGGATGTTCGGATACGACGATTAAGAACGTGAGAAGGGAAATGAGGAAAGAAATTAAACTGGAGGCCGCAAATGGATAGCCCTAAATTCAACAATGCCGAGATCCGGAGGGAGTGTAAAGTCATCTCCGAGAAAATTCAATCCATGCACAACAGAGTAAGCGAGATGCTGGTGGGCAGGAAGGCTAGGATTATATCGGATTTCAATGGACAGGCATGTGGACAATCCAAACCATCATTGAAAGGGAAAGTAATCACAGTCAAAATATATCGATTGATGATTACGGTTGCCAAGTTTGGGATGGTAATTATGACCATGTTTATCTCTTGATTGAAGAGGTTGAGTTTTTGGAGGCAGAATAATACTTCTTGACATGATCTCACAATAGTGTTATAACGCAACCAAACGCATCGAGACACATACTTAACGCAACAAAGTAATGAGAGGTCGTTTATGCCTAAAAAGAAGATTCTGCCCAAGATAAAATGCTTATTTTGTGATGAAGAATTTACCCCGAAACGTCCGTGGCAAAAATTTTGCTGTGATGATTGCAGACACCAACAATGGGAAGAGGATAATCCGAGAATCAGAAAAATAAATCAGGATTGATATTAAAATGATTCAAACTCAAATAAAATTAAGACTTAACGCAAAACAAGAAGCTACCCTTAATGGGTGGCTATGGAATCTTACTGGCGTATGGAATTGGTCTATAAGAACCATAGAATTGAACGCAATAAATAAAATATACTATAGTGCGAAGGATTTTCAGAATTTGCTTTCTGGATATGGAGGAAAGCTAGGGATACCCAGTCATGTTTTACAAGGAATTCTTTCACAGGCTCATTGTGCTTGGGCAAGATGTTTTAAGAAAATTACAAAGAAACCTCGCCTAAAAGGAACACGCAACAAATTAAATAGCATTCCATTTCCTGATCCGATACGCTTCCCGGAAGGCAATCATATTAGAATCCAAGGAATAGGTGTTGTTAGGTTTCATAAGCAAAAAATACCAGAAGGAAAAATAAAGTGTGGAAGAATTATTAAACGTGCAAGTGGATGGTATTTTTGCTTGTTTATTGCAGCAGACAGAGAGCCTATAAAGCGTGTTGCTTCTGGAGAAATAGGGATTGATCCAGGATTTAAGGGCTTATTAACAATGTCAAATGGGGAAGTTATTAAGCATCCAAGAGAACTTGAGCGTTCTCAGGCACGTATTTCTCAATCCCAACGTGGGAATAATAAAAAATTAACAGCACTTCTTTATGAGCATAGGGCGAATCAGGTCAAAGATAGAAATCATAAGCTATCTCTTCGCCTTGTTCAAGAAAATAAACGGATTCGGTTTAGTTCTGATAATATAAAGGGGATAGCTAAGAAATTCGGAAAGAGCGTTTCCAGTTCTTCTCATTATCAGTTGCGTCAAATGCTTTCGTACAAGAGCCGTGCAGGCGGTACGGAATATGACGAACCTTATTCAAGATTTTCCACCAAGACTTGTTCTGTCTGTGGGAGCCTTTCTGGTCCTTCAGGATGGGCAGGCTTGTCGGTAAGGCAATGGCGTTGTATAGATTGTGGAAATCTTCACGACCGAGATGTAAATGCGGCTCGCAACACGCTATTCGCCGGGGCTGGATTTGCCCACGAGGAGATTTGTCGCAGGATGAATCTGTCTGAAATCTCACCTTTGAATAACGAGAGGATCACAGGCCATAGACCATGAATATTTTATGTACTCCGAACGAAGCGAAATCCGCCCTCATTAAATTCAAAGATCGTCCATTCCGCGAATACCAAGAAGAGTGCATCCAATATATCATGGACTCCACCCGTAAATTCAAGATAATTCGCGCCCCGTGTGGAGCAGGCAAGTCATTAATTGCAATGACTTGCGGTATTATGGCTGGTTCTTTATCATATCTCGTTGGATCAAAATTTCTCCAGACTCAAATCACGGGGGATTTCCCGAATGCTGTGTCTATGTGGGGACGCGCAAACTACATTTGTGCGTCTGATTATTCTCGTACTTGCGATGAATGCCTTGCAACCGAATCGCATCCATGTGAGAAATCATGCCCGTACCGATCTGCAAAACAAAAAGCAATTGATGCACAATATAAAGTATTAAATTTTCAGTATATGCTTAGTGAGGTCCGGTTCGCAGGAAGATTTTCCGGAGCACCGTTTTCTATTATTGATGAAGCAGACAGTTTGAGTGACACCCTAATCCAGAATGTTAGTCTAGTATTTACCGAACGATCCCTATTCAGGCTTAATTTACAAGATGGGCCAAGCCGTAAAACGGTGACTGCGAAAGACGGATTGGATTCATGGAGAGAATTTGGGAGAGAGGCAAAGATTCGATCTGCCAAAATTGCAAACGAAATAAATTCCGAAATCGAATCGATGGATAATTCAGATCCAGATACAAAACTTCGCAAGATTCGTGAAATGAAACATTTTGTACACATTTCCGAACAATGTGATACCTTTCTTTCCAGTGTCGATATCGATTGGAAAATGGAAGAAATCCCCCGGAATGGATCGCGTCAGGGACAGTTAATTTTCAAGCCAGTGTGGATTACTCCTGATCTATCAAACGAGTTTATGTTCAGGCATTCAGATTCGTGGACGTTGTTATCTGCTACCTACCCGCCATTACCCGTCCTATGTCGCCAGTTAGGAATCGATATTGACGATGTGGAAGGCGGAAAAATCTACGACGTTCCTTCAACTTTCGATCCTGAGAAAGCCCCTGTGTATCTTTGGCCGGTTGCTTCATTATCGGCTTCCCGAATGGATACCGAGACGCCTAAAATTATCTCAGCAGTCAAGAAAATTCTCAAACGACATCCGGGAGTGCGTGGCCTGCTACATTGCGTGAGTTACAAATTAGGCCAAGCGATTATTGAAGGTGTCCGATCTTCCCGACTCATAATGCATACATCTGAAAATCGCCAGGATATTATCAAGGGATTTGCGGACAAGGAAAAGTCAAGCCTCCAAAATGATGCATGTTTAGTTTCGCCCTCTGCCGAGAGGGGATTAGATTTTTCCGACGATCTCTGCCGATTTATTATAGTCTTAAAAACCCCTTTCAAATACTTGGGAGATAAAATAGTAAATGCAAGACTTTATGGATCTGGTCAGATAGGTTCTCTATGGTATAGGTCAGACGCAATGACCACTATAGAGCAAATGGCGGGAAGAGGTTGTCGGTCGAAAGATGATTACGTAAGTGTATATTTATTGGATGAAAAAACTAAAGAATTATACGAAGCTAGCCCATCATTGTGGAGCCAGAACTTTCGGAATCAGATAAGTTGGGAGGACAATCAATTACTGGAGGATGAAGATGATGAATACATAAATAATCAATTAGTCAATCCCAAAGAAGCACAGAAAATGATAAACAAAATTAATAATATTGATGATGACGTTCCTTTTTGAAAATAATCCTTGACATTTGAATTTTCCCAATATATTATATTATCAAAATTACCCAAGGAGGATGCAATGGAAAAACTTACCAGGACACAGCTTATTATTAAGTTACAAGAAATATCAAAAAGGAGAAAAGGTGGCGAAGACGGGAACCACCAGGAAGCGGATGAATTATTGTTGCAATTTATTGGGGATGTGGAAATTTCCAAGGCTTATAACGATATTTCTAAATGGTATTCATAAATTACCCAAGGAGGCAATAATGTCAACTCGACTCGCGGTCGCAAACGTAAACCCGTTACATGCCGGATTTGCAATACTTCGATAACCCGCATTCCTAGTAAGCGTAAGGATCGAATATGTAATGAACACGCAACGGAAATTGCAATGTTGAGGAAATGGGGGAAGCGAAGCCAGGGGGAGATTGCGTTACATATTAATTCTTTATTTAGGACGATTGAAACCTTGTCTACATTATTTGAGGATTAAAAATTACCCAAGGATGATGGATTATGAAAACAATATTGAGAATGATCTGCGAAAGAATCCGTGATTATTACTTTTATAGTTGGATAAACAGGAAGCGCAAGGAAGATGATGATGGATTAGACATCCTAGCTAAATATACTAAGTGGGCAGCAATAACGTGGAGATTTCAATAATCATGGGACAAGCGAAACTCAAAAATCACAAGCGAATCAGATTTATCTACTTGCTTGAGTTGATTGGGAATTACGCAAAACGGGAAATTGTTAGATTTGCGGATATCAGAAAATTTTAAAAGGAGGATTTAATCATGAAAATTATTGCAGCGAAAATCCGATGGAATAACGAATGGGACAACGATCCAAATCTTGAATTACTTGTTGATGCTTTTCCTGATTATTCCCTACTTCGATACGAAAAGCGGGGAAGTTTGTATTATGCAGAACTGGATGGGTACGTATCATTTTATGCGTATTCCGGTCCTGGTGATGGGTTTGGTGGAAGAACATTTCCCATTACAATAATTGATGGCACTCAGGTAAATCTAAAGGGTCCATGGTCATCAAGAGCTGGATGTATGAATAATGCGGGATTCAAGAAATGTGTCGATGTAAGTTTTATTGATGATCGTGCATCCTATGATCGGGGATACACTTTTTATGGTGGTCATGCAACATTGGAAATTTGTCAAAAAGCAATTGATGAATTTTTACCTGAAGTAATTCTGGTGTGTCCAAAAAAAGAAACCGAAGAAGTTTATCATCCGTATCTAAAGGATGGGAGAAAGAAGCCTAACCCAACGACATTTCATGGGAAGCAGGAAAATACATGGGAGTCTCGGTAATGCGTGACCCCTCCACAATCCTAACCTTCGGCATGTATCAAGGGTTATCAAAATAAAACTTGACAATAATAACTTGATTATGATAAAGGAGCAATCATGGAAATTAAAATTTCTAAATTAAAATGCAGGAGATGCTTCCATGAATGGATTGCCCGGAAATCTACAGTTAAGGTTTGCCCCCGATGCCACAGTAATTGCTGGAATAGAGAGCCAAGGAGGGCGGGTAATACTCCTAACAAAAAATAAATTTACAATCGTAGATAGGGAGGATTACGATTGGTTATCTAAATATAATTGGTACGCTTCTTATAATAAAATTTCCGATAATTGGTACGCAGTTAGGTGTGTGTCGTGTAATCCAAATAAACGAATTTCGATGCAGCGGGAGATATTGGGACTTTTGGATGGGGATAAACATGTTGGAGATCACATAGATAGGAATGGCCTGAACAATAGAAGATATAATTTACGGATCGCAGATAAGGCATTAAATTCATGCAATTGTAAAATATATAAAAACAACAAGTCAGGATTCCGAGGAGTTGTGTGGGACAGGAACAGGAAGCTTTGGTTTGCTAAAATGACAGAAAAAGGGAAAACGATAAACTTGGGTAGATATCAAGATCCCATTGACGCAGCAAAGGCATTTGATAGAGCAGCAATCCTGTATAGAAAAGATACGGCAATTTTAAATTTCAAATGAAGGTGCCGATTGATTTAATGGTGCAGGCCAGAAGAGAATGGGAACACAGAACTGGAGAAAGGTGGACAGGAAAATGAATTATAAATTAGGCCAGGATTTATACACTCTCAATATCGAAGATAACGGAGATTGTCATATTGAAACTTACCGAGTCAAGACAATTCGGGGTGGAAAGGTCTATGCGTGTCTTGTTGCATCATTTACATGGGGAAAGAAATCAATCAAGCATGGTGATTTTGGATGGTTAGAGCCAATTGATCCCCTGTTTCGTAGATCATGTAAAATTGGTGAAAAATTTTATAATCTCCATACAACAAAACTTGCTGCATGGTCTGATCCAAAAAACTTAGATTGGATTGATGATTCAGATCCGGAAGAGTTGAAAATCAGGGAGAAGATTAAGCGGACAATTAAAGGTGCGATTAGTCGATTGCAGAACCGGAAATAGGTGGGAGGGGTAAAATGTTTAGAATACCTTATCGATGGCTACCAAGAACCATAATCCCAAATATAATTTCAATGTATTGGGATATTCATCTTGGAATTAAAAACATTTTCCGATTGATTCCGATTATTTGGTTTGATTTTGATTTTGATTGGGAACCATTAGTGAAAATTATGGAATACAAATTGCGTCGAATGGAAAAAGTTTTCAGAAATGGCAATCATGTTGGGTGCGAAAAAGATGCGAAAAGAATGTTGATTTGCGCAATATTATTAAAGCGATTACGTGAAGATAAATATTGGAAAGATAGTAGGGGAAATAAAGAGATTTATAGAGCAAAATATGATCAAGAATATTGTTTCAAGATTATGGGTAAATATTTAACTGGATGGTGGGATTAACAGCCAAGGTCACAGGTGAAGGCGTCGGCGGAGGGCGGTAGTAATTTATTGTAACATTAAGTGCGTCCATGTGCGCGTTTCGCAAGTGAAGGGCGGCGGGCGTAATGGCCGAAGGCCACTTTTCGCGCCCGGTCCCATAGCTCTGAACGTGAAGCGAAATTTCCCTTGGCGCACATGGACAAACGGGGGATGAGATGAATAATAAATTAAGTTTTTGGATTATGAACAGCAAGAAAAGTGGAGAATATTATATTTATGTTCTTCGTTGTTGTGGGGATAAATTTTACGTTGGATTAACGCAATATATTGTTCAACGAATTTATCAGCATATTGTTGGCGAGGGATCAAAATTTACTAAGCAATATTTACCATGTGAACTTGTTCATTTATCATTTACAAATAATTATAAACATGCGGTAACTATTGAGGGCGAATTGACGAGATTTGTTAATGCGGGATGGAGAGGTTTTCTTCTTCCTATTGAGTACACAGAATTATTTTATCGTATATATGCAATGTGTTCAAGGGATGATAAGGATCTAATAGCCCCAATAAAGGGATCGTATTCAGCATACGATAATTGCCGCGATATGATAGACATTCCTCCGTTCCCCGCTTTGTGTGTAACCCGGAACTCGAATTAAAAATAAATTAATCAAATATGAAAATAAATATTGACAATACAATAAACTTGATTTATTCTGCAATCTCAAGAGTTGCTTTAGTGTTCCGCGACCTGAACGCGGGAATTGAAAATGGGTAGACGGAAATTGACGCCGCTCTATCCGATCGGGTGAAACCCGCCACCACGTAAATTGCGGGATTGTTTTGAGGGGGAAATCGGGTCAATGGTCCCATTGGCTCCAGAAAAACCCTCTCATGGCTGGTTTCCGGGACCGGCCAACTTATCACAAGCCGTTGTAACATGGTCCCGTGCCTTGGCGGCAGGAAGTAAGATAGTTTAATAACGGGACACAATTGATGCACCGGCAACCCACGCCGAAAAGTGGGAGGTAAGGGGCAGGTGGTGTCCCTATTTCGCGGGAGTGGTCAAATCATAGTTATTGGGCGATAACTCCGGCCACTCCCGCAGTTTAAATTTTCAGGAGCTATAAAAAATCATGAGAAGTAGAAAAGATAATCCCGAACCGCTTAACGTAACCAGACGCGGAAGGCCGGAATTTTCGGATCGGACTAAACTAAAAACCTGTACCATGACCATCTGCCTGTTGCCGGAAACCAAGAAGGCACTCAAGAAGTTAGCAGATAAGCATTCACAGAAAACCGCAGCGATG
>Ga0172381_10004007_pt1 | contig 15388 bp, 15 predicted proteins | sample Leawel6488metaG_FD_119754 | JGI IMG/M metagenome (GOLD analysis project Ga0172381, IMG submission 119754) | Leachate microbial communities from a municipal landfill in Southern Ontario, Canada - Leachate well 64-88 metaG | ecosystem: Engineered > Solid waste > Landfill > Unclassified | place...
ATATAACCCACACCACACCAAAGTCCATATCCTGATAAAGCACCGTATGTTGTATCTGTTATTCCCGTAAGATTTCCTAAACGAACCTTCGTGCAATTTGCAAACGAATATGTAGATACACCACCTAATATATCAATATATGGAGCATTACTATCACTTGCGGTTAAATAAATAGAACCTTGTCGGTCTGTATCTGAAGTACTACCAACACGCACAACGTCATCACCAATTTCAGGGTAATCAGAACCATTTACAACATGTACTGTAAAATCTTCACTGGTACTACCAATAGCATCAACAACTGCGGAATAATATTTAATTGTCCTTCCAGTCCATTTTTGACAACGAATAATATCCCCAACATCGAATGGTTGTAATAAATTACCATCATCTGTGTCAACAGAACACAAATAATATGTAATTCCAGTAACCCAAGAAGAAACACCAGTTATTTTAGTACAATCACTAACCCATAAAGCTCCATTAGTTGCTCTAATTTGATTAATAATTAATTCATATACATTCATTGATTTACGAACGTATAAATTATCAACAGTTAAAGTATAATCACCACCGGATAACGTATTTTGCCATCCACTACCAGCAAACCCACTAAAAAAAGATTCGGAGCCGATATTTGCGTGTGTGTAAATATCCCCAGTTGGAACAGCTAAAGTAAATATTCGAGATACTGCCCCACCAAATAAATCTCTGCTTTCAATAACAAAATCCTTCCAAATTCCAGCAGATAACCCACGTGTATATCTAAAACCCCATTGAACTGCATCTTCATATTTCATGTGAAATAGATCAACAACTTCCCCATAACCTAAAACGAGCCCTAATGTTGCTTCACAAGGATTATCCGCAGGCCCGTCAATTGATAAAATTGTGTAACCGTCAGTAACAGCTTCCCCTGCGGTATTCATCATTCTAATAATTCCTTTTTGACCTGTAGCGTAATCTCGAAAAAATCCTGTAACATCTGTTCCAGAAGACATCCAATTCATTATTGTATAACTTTCACCCCATGCCCCAACGACACCATCCCCTTTTATTCCGAGTATTGCATTTGTGTTTGTTGTGTTTATTCCAACTTTTGTCCCATCATTATAAATAGCTGAATTACCAATACTTGTTGCAGATGTTGCTTTTGTAATGTAGTTTGTAGTCAATCCTGTAATAATTCCAGTTATTGTTGCCCATGAAGTATCCCCATCGGCATCAGATGTTAAAAATTTTCCCGCCGAAGCTCCGGTAGGTAATTTCAAAGATGCAATAGAAACTATACCAGAAGTAAATGTAAAATTACCAGTAGCAGAATCCCCTGTTTTTGAAATATAATTACCAATAGTAGAAACAACACCAGGACCTAAATACGAATTATTAATACCTATGTTTGTTTCATTTCTATTAATATATTTTTCTTCTTTAGAAACTGTTGTACTCATATTTATTCATATTTTGCTATGTAATTATAATTTCTTCTTGTGTATATTCTTCTGCTACAATATTATAAGTACCATTAACTAAATCCCAAGAATACGTTGTAATAATAAATGGTGAATTTTCTAAAGATGTGTTTTGTAAATTGCTATCATACAGTAATGCAAATGGTTTTATATATGATTCACACGATATTGTTGCTTCTAAAATTCGATATGATTTTGAATATTTTGAAAACCGATCCTTTATAAATAAATCAACTAAAGATTGTGTATACGGCAAAGGAAAATTTATTGTATGCCAGTTTATAGATTTGCGTAAAGATGTGTCTAATAAATAAAAACCATTACTGTAATTTGTATTATCCAAATCAAATAAATCTAAATAAATATCTTGTGTCTTTATAAAATTAGCACTAAGTTCTGTTGTAATTTCGTTATTGATTACTACAGGATCAATTTTTATTGCAATGTCAGATATATAATTTATTTCAAAGTAACCAGTAGTGCCACCATTTAAAACATAATACATTGGTAAAATACCTAATATAATTTCAGGGACATATCCTAATTCAAAAGTTAAATCACCGATAGAAATAACTTTATTTATTTCAAATACCGTTATTGGTGAAGTTAAACTTTCTGTAAACGGGATTTCAAAAATAATATTATGTGTAGAATCATTAGATAATGTTAATTCTAAATAATGTGTGCTCGTATTTTCAGATAAAAAATAATTAGCATAAGTGCCTGTATTTATTCGCAAAAAGAATCGTGCTTTTAATGAATTAACACCAGTGGCATTAAAAATAGATGATTGTTTATATTGTATAGTTAATTCATTTATTTTATTTGATAATGCCGAATTTAATTGTACACCAAATGCACAATATATCCCTTTTAATTCTGGTGTTGTTGCATCATTACTTGTAAATTTAAAATAATGAGACATACCACGAAAATTATCCCCAACTTCTAAATCAATACAATCTTCATGAATAGTCCATATTCTTAATACCAATGCACTCGGATATGTGTACGTTGTTGTTGCCATATCTACTGCAAAATTATTAAATACAAGACTGTCAAATAATTTTGTATTTAATTGTAACTTTAACGTATGTACACCCGAAAAATATTTTAATCTTTGACTTGTATCTATATATTGAAAATCAATACCAGCAGTATATGTTTGTAACAACTCACTTGTTACAACACCAACTAAAGAATCATGTGTATAATAAACCCAATCGTGTGTTGTACCAAAATCACCATATCTTTCAATAATCCATTTTTGTCCATACGAATATAAAAAAGCATTAAATGGTTGTAACATTTTATTTAACGCTGTGTACGTATCATCCCATTCTAATAAATTACTATGAAAAATATCATTCTCAATCCATGTTTGATGTAAAAAACTTTCAGAATCAGAAATAGTCATAGTATCCTCAAATAATGTAGAATTAATATACAATGAATATTCCAATCCAGTAGCACCTAATGCACTATGCACATTAGCCAACATTCTTCTAATTATTCTTTGATTTTCAAAATCAGATAAATAATTATCTTCTAACCTACGTAAATAATTTGTGAATTGCAATGTGATAATAGAATAAGGTAAAAATTGTTGTTCATTTATATCACATATTGTAAAACCCTCATAAATAATAACATTATCATATTCAATTACACACTTAAATTGTTGTTCCAATGACAACAATAAATCATCAAAATAAGTAAAATCATTTGTATTATTTATAATATTAATTTTTACCCCTGTTCCCACAATTGGTGTATTCTCATCTTGATAATTAACTTCCATAATTACTGATTGTGTTCGCACATCAATAACAGTACCGGCATACCCATCTTTATAAATTTTTACACTAATTAATTTTTGAAAAAAATTATAAAAATTTGATTGATACTTTAATCCGTAAGCCATAATTTTAATATAAAGAATTTTTATTGTTCCATTTCTTTAATACCCCAACCAATTCATTCTCCCCAATTTTAAATACAACCTCTCCACTCCAATCAGATTGCCTTTCCATACTATTTAATTTTTGTGGGGGGATTACTTTTTCGCCCGAAGTTAAAAATGCAGGATACGTATCATTAGGATACCCAGGTGGGACAGTTCCTCCTTCTGCAAATTTAGGAACAACAGCTTTGAATAATGCTGTTGTAGCAGCCGCAGCCGCAGCACCCGCTAAAATTGCACCCCACCACGTTTTTGATTTTTTAACTGCATTTGCAACATTCGCTGCAACTGCTTCTGCAATATATGTGGCAATCATTGCTATAACAGCTTCCCTTAAAGCATTTACAAATCCATTAATACTCAATATACTTCCTTGAATTGCAGAAGTGTATAAATCTTTCATTTCTTTACTTGCACGGGTGGCCAATGTTTCCTTTTTTTCAACTTCCATAAGTTGTTGTAAAACTTCAATATATTTTTTTGCTTTTTCTGCATTTGCTACAGCATTCAATGGATCGAGTAAAGATAAATTATATAATTCCTCTAAAGCAGATTTATAGGATTCAATTTTTGCTTGATTCATATCAAACGCATCTCCCATAAAAGAACTTTTATATGCAATTAATCCTAATTCTTTTTGTAAATTTTCACCAACTAATGCTGTTTTATATCCTGTTTCATTAAATTTTCCTAAATATTGTTCTGCTGATCGAGATGCAGCAGCAGAATTCATCATGTTCTTTACAAATTCTGAATTAACTACATTTAAACTTCTTATTTTTACCATCAACATTTGAACATTAGAATTTAATGGTGTTACACCCTTCTCTCCTAATTTTTCTAATGTGTCCATATATAACTTTGCCTTTTCCTCAGAAGTAGTAAAAGAAGAACCCATCAATTGATTCATTAAAATCATTGATTTTTCCTTTTCACGAAACTCATTCATAATCTTACTAATTTCTTTCATTGATTCTGGATCAAAAGTAGGTGATGTTGTTGTTTTATTTTTTGCTGCCTCTTTTTGAATGGGAACTAATTTTTCGTACGCGTGTAAAATAGCATTAATCTGATCTACTACACCTCCTTTTTCAGCTTTTATTTCAACAAAATCCTCAAAAGCTTTTCTAAAATCATCAAAACTATATTTTAAATACCCAGTACGTTTTGACATTTTTTCTACATAATCATTCCAAATACCTAACATTACTTCTGTGGTATTTCCCATTTTATTTGCTATATCTGCTCCTTCAAATAACCTAGTTATAAATTCCCCTAATCTATCACCACCGTATGTTTGTGTAAATCCTGATATAAAATCAGAAAATGAAGAACCAAATGCCTTTGAAATTGATTCAATTTCTTTTTCTAAAGCTTCTCGGTATGACTTTATAGCAACATTTGCAACCATAGCATTTGTAGCTTGTTTTTGTGCTTGTTCAATATCTTGCAATGTTGATTTTTCAGTAAGTAAATTCTTTAAATAAGGACCATATCTATCATTAATTATTTTTATGGTGTCTGCTCGCTGTTGGGTACTAATGTTTGTCTGTTTTAATCTATTAAAAACATCATTTAATTTAAAAATCTCATCACTCAATTGATTATTTACATTTTTTTGAATTTTACTAAATGCATCTGTAGTAGAATTCCATTTAGCAAAAGCTGTAATAGCAGCAATAATCCCAACAGCAACTAATCCCCAAATATTTGTACTGAGAACTGTACGAAGGTATTTAAACATATTTAATGCAACACCCACAACATTTATTAAATTCCCCATTGTTTTTGCTAAAACACTAATAACAATAGATAAAGGACCGATTACAGCTAATAGTCCAGCAGTATAAAGAATTAACTGTCTTTGAACATCATTTAAATTTGTATACCAACTAACCAATCCACGTACAGTGTTACCCATACTCTCAAGAATAGGAATAATGTCGCTTTTCATAGACATTCCTAATTCAATTAAACCAACTTTTACATTGGCCATTGCTTGATTGTATTTAAAATCAATTGTATTTGTTACAGATTGGAATGCTTTATTCATATCCCCGGAAGATTTATTTACCCTATCAAATAAACCAATATTTTCTTTATATCGATCACCTAACAGAGACAAAGCGTGTGTTAATGCCCGAACATTTGGGAAAGCATCACTCATAACAGTAATACCATACTTTTTAGTTAAATCATTAAGAATCCCTAATGTATTTAATAATCCTTTTGATTGTAAATTATTCCGAAGAAAATCAAAAGTTATTCCCATACTTTGTAATGATGCTTCTGCTTCCTTTGATGGTTTTAATATTTCAAACAGAACTTGTCGCAATCCTGTTACTGTTTCATTAACATTCTGTCCAGTTAATGAAACAGCAGCAATGGAAGCGGCAACTTGATCAAAGGAAACACCAAGCAAGGAAGCAATAGGAATAACATCACCTAATTGGGTTGCATACATTGACGCTTCTCCTTTACCTTCACGAACTGCCGCAGTCAATACATCTAATGCTCGTGTTGCTGTCAGTCCTGAATTCTTATATGCATTCATAGCAGAAGTAACCAAATCAGCAATTGCTTGGGTTTCCCCTAAACCCGCAGCCGCACCTTTTGCAGATTGTTTTACAATATCTAATGCTTCTGCCCCTTTAAAGCCTGATGATGTTACAAAATATAAAGCTTCAGCTAATTCCTTCGGTGGTCTGGCAATCTGTGGGGACAGAGACAAAATATCCCTGCTCCACTGATTTACCTGATTTTGAGAAACACCAACTAAACCAACAATATGTTGCATTGCAATTTCAAAATCTTTTGCAGACTTTAAAATAGCTCCTCCGGCCAATGCCATGGGAATAGTTAAATACATAGTAGCAGAACGGCCAAAATTTTGCATCCTTGCCCCTACAGCAGCTAATGATGTTTGCAATGAACCCATTGTAGTTTGCAATGAACTTGTTGTAATTTTTGCCGTAGTAGTAGCTGATTTACTTGCAGCAATCATCACCCCATCCAATTTTGAATTTAACACAGCAGACTGCGCTTGTATCATATTATTCAAATTGATAATTTCTTTTTTGGCGGAATCCAACCCAAGTGTATTTGCTCCCAAAGAAATATATAATGATCCTAAACTAACTCCTTGTGTTACCATTTTTCAATTTTTGCGTTGTTTAAATAAGCAGTTTTGATTTCAAAATTGCTTTTGACTTAGTGCTGCAACGATTTTAATGTTTTAACAATTTTGGTTTTAAATTTCTCTCTTTTAATAATTTTTCTCGTTTTTCATTTTTTTCAAAATCTTTTGCAATTCCAGCAAAAATCTGTTTTATTTCTTCAGAAGATGTTTTCTTAATAATAGGTTTCTTCTCTTCACCATCCCAATCTGGCATAAAATCTAAAGCACTTGTTATAATCGGTTGACTTCCTTTTTTACAATACAATGAATTTACAACATTATGTATCAAAGAAATCAATTGCGCCATTTGAAAATCACTTCGCCAAGTCCCTACTGGATCAAGTTTATCGTATGCTTCCCATTCACTCAGTTGGGCAGAAGTTATCTGATCCAACAATTTATCCGGGTGAACTATTCCAAGTTCTCTGCAAAGCCGGAATTGAAATTGCCGTCCGGGTCGGCTTCTAAGTTTTTTATTAAAGCCTCTTTATCTTCCGTAGATATTTTATTTAATTCTTGTGCTTTATTAATTATTACTTCCAATTTTGCAGCACTCATATTTTGTGAAAGCAAAAGATAATCTTTAGCATCCAATAATAATACACCATTTTCATCACAAACAGTTCTTACAGCCAATTTTGCCCGAAAATCTTCAAGATTCTGCTCATAATCAACTATTTTTCCTTTAATATCCCTTTTTTCTTTTGTAAGTGATCGTTCAAAAACATCTCGTTCACGTCCTGTCATTTGTTTTACATAAACAAAAATTTCTTCACCGGATTCATCTTTACCAAGATCAACTTTTACTACTTCAAGTTTCTCTTTTTCCAATAATTTTTTTCTACCTAAAAGTCCCATTTGATTAATTTTTAAATTGTAAATAATAAATAAAACACTTGATTAGTGTTACTTCTTTAAGTTAAACCCGAACTTGCGCCTGAATTAATAACAGGCTTGCCGGAAATTTTAATAGTCACATCCGAAGTGATTTTATCATCTGTCGGAATAGCCAAACCTAATTCAGTTACAAATCCAACAAACTCAATTGTTGTATTTTCTGGATCAGGAAGAACAATTTCGTAATTTTGGAGTGTATCAACTTCAAAATCATCATTCATTAATTCATACGTATCCCTTGTAAAATTCATTGCAAGAGCAACTGTTCCTGCATCACGAAATCCAGCAATAAATTCTCTGTAACCCCCTGTACTTTGCAAAGATGTTACATCAATTGTGTCTCTACTTCTACCTGGGCCGGTAACTGTATTTATTTCTGCAATATTCTGCCATTCAGAACTATCCCATCTTCTAAATAATGTACCTACACCACTTACGGCTGTACTTGCCATTTTTACCTCCTTTGTAGATTAAAATTTGTAATAATAATTACATTTTGATTGTCATCCCAAGTTAATAGTGACGGGCCATTAACACATCGAATGACAGTATATAAAGTCCCATTCCATATTCCTTGTGCCCGGTTGTGGAGTGAGTCAATAATACTCTGAGCTAAATTCATCCCATCTATGTACTTTCTATTTCGCACCCGAATCTGAATAGATGGAGAATTATAAAAACTTGCGTTATCTAAAGTTCCTTGAACCGGAAAACCAGGAGTGTCATAAATTGTAACGCAGTTATCCGGTTTCGGTGGTTCTTTGCCAATATATAGATCATCAGCATAAACCAGTCCTAAAGAACTTTCAGCTTCTAACATATCTTTGATATCATACGACGGAGCGTTCATAATTATTTTTTAATTTGTGCTGTTGCTTTTATAATGCCTAAAATTACATTCACATTCCTTTTTATTGCAGATTCAAAAAATTTAGGACCAGATCCAGGTCGGGACCAATTAATTGCATTACCAAGAGAACTTTCCATCATTTCATGCACGTATACTGCATAATTGGCGGAAAACCCCATAATCAATCCAATTGTTTTTTTCGCACCCTTATAAGGAGTTACAAACCAAGAGGCTCGTAAATTTCCAGTAATGCCTACAGGAATTAATGGCTGTGTATGTTCCATATCTGCTCGAATATATGCAGCACTACCAATTAAACCCTGCATAGTTCTTCCTTCAATATTCCGAATTTCCCTATTTAAGTTTCTCATTACTTCATTAAATCCTTTAATTCGTGTATTTGTAGGTTTTCCCATTATGCATATCCTTTATATCCTAAATAAGCCCTTCTCACAAATTCTGTTGTTGATTTTAATGCAGGAAGTTTATCAAATCGCTTTATCTCAAAAGCAAAATCAATAACTTTTGGATCTAATATTGCATCCGCACTACTTTCAGCACTATCGTATAATTCATCCAAAGTTCCCAAGTATAACCAACCTTGTTCTTCAACATCCTGGGATAAATAAACAACAGCATTACAATATATTGTTTGCCCCATTTTATCCATCACTACACTGTTTAAATCATTACGATCTTCCCAACGAACACCATTAGGTGGCGCGAGTTCGACCGGATTATAATACGTCATTCCACCCTGACCATCATTTGCCAAAGGAGCCCAATAAACTGCTGTCTGAATGCAATTACGTTTTATCATTGTTTCAATGCTCATAATTAATCCTCAAAACTTTTAACTGCATACGTACTCGCTGCCTGTTTACCAATATTTGACATTTTCCCGGTTGTATCAAGTAAAAGAACCATCTGACCATAAGAAGTCATTTTTAATCCTTCTCCCCATTTGCCTGTGTACTTTACTGTAGCATCCCCCAATTTTTCTTCACTAGTTTGACGATCTACTGTTGAAGCAACCATGTGTGCCACAAACCATCTTTCAATCTCTTTTAGTGTGTCTGTACCCAATACAGTTTCCCCTGCAAATACTTCATCGATAATTAAAGTCCCAGAAGTTATAAATGCATTAATAACCGCATCCGTTTTAGTGCAATTATCCATTATTTCTTTTACTTCAGTTGCCGTTACTCGTGCTGCCATATTATTTGCTCCTTTCTTTCATTTGAGGACTATTCCACAATAATTTTTTTGTAGTAGGAATAATACTATCATTCCATTCTAATCCCAACCATTTTAACATTTCAACTATTTGACTATAATCACCATCAACCATTCGTTCTGGCCAAATAACTTTACAATTTAATCCAGTTTCAATCATTTCAACAAATAACTTCTCGTGTTCATGCACCCACCACGCCCAACCTTTTGTAGTACTATCCACACCAAGTAGTTGTTGAATTTTCTTATCTTCAAAAGTATCCATGTACGCCGTTTTTAAACAACTATGAACAATATCCCCAGTACGTCTACGAACAATTATCCACTTTGCATTCGGAAAAGCGTAATTCCAAACTGGCCATAATTGACAAAGTCGATTGCTTTTATACATCCAAAATTGTTCATCTTTTATCTTCACTATTTCTAATTCAATTCGTTTTTGAATTTTATTTTTCCAATTTATTGGAATAAGAATCTCTTTTGTGTTTGGTAATGGGTAATGTCCTTTTTTATTTACATTAATATTTCCATAATATTGATTAACAAAACTACTAATAGAATCGTTTTCCATCATTTCCGAAGTTCTGCCAGTATAAACCCCACAAGATGCAATTATTCTTGCAATAATAGAAGCTCCCGAACGTTGTGCCCCAGTAATAAAAATAGGAGAATTAAAAATATCTTGTATCATAAATAACTATTTACTAATTCTTGTCTATATTTTTTTCTCATCTTGGTATCTACTGTACGTATTATCTGCTTTGGATGTCTACGATAGTATGCTAATGGTTTATCACAATATCCTATTTTAAAGCCATTCATAAGACAACGAAGATTAAATTCAAATTCCTCAAAAGAATACATTTTATTATCTTCATTAAATCCATTCAATTTCTGAAACACTTCCTTCCTATACATTAATGATGCACTGTGTATCTTATTATTTTTTAATAAACTATTTAATGTTGGATTTGGTTCGGGTGATTTCCACAATTTTGTCTTTCCTGAACTCTGTTCCAGTTCATACACATCCCCATGAATAAAATCTGCTCCTGTTTTTTCAAAAGTCTCCAAAGAATCTTTAATGCAATTTGGAGTGAGCATATCATCTTCATGTAAAAACTTAATAAAGTCCCCTTCCACTTGATTTAAGACTTTATTAAAATTTTGTGGCCAATTACCCTCACCTTGGGAAAGAATTAATTGTACATCATCTGGAACACTATTAATAGCGTCCTGCAACCATCCTCTATTTTCTTTGTAAGGAATAATCACAGTTACTTTCTTTTTTATTGGTTCTGAAAATTCCTGTGTTGCATATTCCTTAACCCAGTCAATACTCAATGATCCTTCAACAATTCTAAAAATACGGGGTTTCCCATGAAAACAGATCAAATTTGCATCTGATGGAACAGTCATCAATAATTTCTGATCTTTCGGTTTAAAATCATAAATAGTCCTTGTTAAATTCTGCCAATATTCATCTGCCTGGATAACTTTACGTAAAAAATTATCCATACGAAACGATGAATAATTTGGATTTTTATTCCAAGCTGCCCATACTTTTTTTATCTTTTCGCAATTTGCAGGAAACCAAACAAGTGGTGTGGCCAACCTATTTTTTCCCTGCCAAAAATCTTCAAGTACAACAAATTGGGTAGGATCTTTAATTAAATCAAAAATATTCTCTAATGATTGAATAACCGCAGTATCCAAATCAACATAAAGAAACGGACGGTATTGTTCCATTTCTGGACTATATAAAGCCATTCTTGACCAAGTCCCAGGATAATTATTAGTTAATGGGATGGCATCAAACCCATTTAATTCATATTTTTCTGTGACCTTATCCCATAAACAAATAATTCGTGGTTTGATTTTTGATTTCCACTTTCCCTGAATGTGTCGTACAATTAACTCAACATCTCTAAAAGCAAAATCCCCACCACTACGCAAAACTAACACTACAGTTCTTTGATCATTCATAACTATTTATTACTTTAATTGTTTTCTCTTTTCTTGTTTCCTGATGCAATTTTGCATTTTTATCATATAATGCCTTATGTTCTGGATTTCCCAAATTATATACTTTTGGATGTTGTTGATGGATTACCAAAACATCATCCGCAATTATTTTTTGTAATCCCAATCGGGTAATCCTATCAACTAAATCATTATCATCATACCCAACACCCATAGCGTATCGTTCATCAAAACCACCCAATTTCTTCATATTTTCTTTTGTCATTGCAGCACAAAATGGATAATAAACAGGTTTAAAAATAGAATGGTTATACCAACCAAATCCAATCCCATACGTAGAAATTGAAACATAATTATTTTCAGTTACATTTTTTGCAACATAAGATAAAATATCATGAATATGAATACATTCGGGATTCTGTAGTAAAATAATATCACCATCTGCTTTAGCAATTCCCATATTATTTGGAATTCCCGAATTAAAATACCATTTTTCCTCTTTTTTTACTCGAAAAACTTTTAAAAATGGAAAATCAATATCTAAATCATTTATTCTTTCTTCCATATTACTGGCATCATCAATAACAATAATTTCATAATCATTATGTGCTGTTCTTGCAATTGATTTAAGAGTTTCAATCAATAATACTCTTCGATTATAATATGCCATCACAATCGATATTTTCATTCGCTACTATTTATTTCTATCATCATTTTTATAATCACACTATCTAAATTAAAAAAATTACTGCCAAGAACCGTTGGAGGATCATCAACTGTCCAATTTATTGGAAGATATTCCCGCCAATATTTAAAATAACTGCTAAAGTCCCTTAATCCAGGATCTTTATCCGTCATTAGTTTTATTTCTTTACCAAATTTACCTGTTTTTGCAGAATATCCAGTATCATGTATAACAAGATAATCTGATGTATCCTTATATTTATTTATTGCCAACATCCGAACTTCCCAAGTAATACTATCAACAAATACAACACCCCAATTTGTATTATCTTCTTTATAAAAATTTAATGTTGATTCAACATCAACTTGTAAAAATGAATGATCTTTTGATTTTAAAAACGCATATCTATCTAACCATTTTTGATTATGATCTACTGTAATTATTTTTCTTCCTTCGGCTACACTATGAATTAACTGAGTAGAAAAATCACCAGCACCCAATTCTAAAATTGGTTTATTCCCACTTATTTTAATTGCTTCTAAAAGCACTTGTTGATGCGATCCTACTCCTACTATATCCATAATTACTGCCCCATTAATAAACGAATAACTGTATCTGAAACATTCAGTTTAAAATAATCATTATCTATTGACCAAGATTGTTTCATTTCTCCTATAGAATGATATGCTCGTAAAATATCTTCTTTTTTAGTTCCTGCCAAAATTAACGAACCACATTCCATTAACTCCTGACGCTCTGTCGTATTTCTTAAAACAATACATGGTTTACCAAATAGAGAAGTTTCCTCTGGAACTGTGCCGGAATCCGTTAAAATTACTTTTGCATGTTTCTCTAAATAAACAAAATCAAAAAACCCAATCGGATCGGTTAATATAACTTTATCAGAAAACTTTATTCCATGTTTTGCAAATTGGTCCTTAGTTCTCGGATGAAATGAATAAATAACCGGAAGATCCTCTGCAATTTCATTTATTGCTTCAACAACCTGTTTTGATTTTTCTCTATTATCAACATTTTCTGTTCGATGATACGATAAAAGAGCGTACGGATTTGCAATACCCCTATCCCAAGTATACGGCATAATCCCTAATCGCATCAAAATATCACTATCATCAATTTGTTTTTGATAATAACACAGCACTTCCCAAATTGGATTGCCTATTTTAAAAACAAAATTCTTATGAAATCTTTCATTAATAAGATTCTGTTTACTATTTTCTGTGTATGGTAAATTGTATAATGAACAAGAATCAATAACTTTTCTATTTGTTTCTTCCGGCACCTCTCCATCGTAACATCTATTTCCAGCTTCCATGTGATAAACAGGAATCCCCTTTTTAGCAGCCAATATTGCAAGTAATCCTGAATTTGTATCCCCTAAAACCAAAACCTTATCTGGTTTTTCTTCATCTATTATTTTGTCAAAATGAAGAAAAGCATTTCCTATAAAATCCCCCAAACCATTTGTTTTTGGAAACATATAATCTGGTGTTCTTATTCCTAAATCTTTTAAAAAAATTGTGCTGAGATTTGGATCAAAATTTTGATTCGTATAAATCGTTATTTGTGTACAAACAGAATCCAATTTTGTTATTATTCGACTTAATCGAATAATTTCAGGGCGTGTGCCCATCAGTGTTAAAACTTTCATTTTACATAAATTTTATTCGTTTTTACTTTTATTCTATTTGGAAAACTTATACGTAATGCAGTAAGTAATTGTAAATTTCGTTTATTTGTGTATAATACTGGTTTGTGCCATTGATGAATGCAAAAAGGAGAATCTATCAAATGCAATTCTAATCCAAGATTTTTAACCCGATCAACAAATTCGTAATCATCATATCCTATACCTATTTCAAATTGCTCATCATACCCAGAAAGTATTTCCATATCTTCCGTATTAATTGCAGCACAATATGGAATGAGTGTATAATTTGAAGAATGAGATCCCCAATAAGCATTGCCTACCTCTTTCGTAGAAAACCAATCCATTCCTTCTTCAATCTTTTTTGTTAACTCAGGACTCCCCATATATGTAGAAAAACTAATGTACGATTTTTCTTCCATATTAGTAAAAATGTAATTTAAAATATCCCCATTATGATAACATTCTGAACTATTAATTAGTATTGTATCCCCACTAACTTTACTAAATCCTATATTATAAGCAATACATGGACCTCTCCACTTTTTATCTTTGCATGATAACACAAATAATTTAATCGGCAAATCTGGAAATAATTTATCAATATCATAAATTTGGTGTTCTTTACTGCTTCCATCATCTACAATAATTACTTCAATAGAATAATTACTTTTATAACGATTAATTGACTTTAATGTATTTAAAAGTAATTGCCTCCTATTATAGTAAGGTATCACAATTGATAACAATTTAATTTCTCTCATTTAAAATTTTATTTTTCCAGTACTCAAAAGTTAACATTTGCATATTTATAGTTTTTCTATTTAAAATAAACTCAAATTGATTTTGAAGAAATTCTTCTGTAACTTCCTCCCAATTATTAACAAAACAAATAGGTAAATTTTTATAAAATAAATAATTAGTATTTTTTAATAGAATAGGAATACTACACATATACAAAGTTTCCCATACCCGATGCGTATCGATTCCATTACCTTCGGGACAAACAACAAATTTATGTTGATACACATTACAAATATATTTATTAAATTCTATTCCATTTTTACGATCACATTCTGTTGCAGTTACCCAAGGTTTACTATTAAAAAACGCATACGCAGTTTGTCTTTTATTTTTATTCGTTTTAATATCAAAATTAATATAAACTATATTTTTATAATTTTTTTGTTGTTCAAACACACATTCCATTTGGTCTTTTTTACATAACGTTGGAAACCATCTGTCATTTTCTAAACCAATTGGTATTGACTCTATTTTTAAATTCACAACATCAACATTTGTTGTAAACCATTTTTTAACACAAGAAGGAACTCGAAAAGATTCATCAATATTTACATCGCTATTGTGTGAAATAACAATAATATGACCATTTGTAAACAGTTTTAAAATATCAAATAATTGCTTAACATACATCGTATGTGTATAAATAATTGA
>Ga0172381_10004009_pt1 | contig 15386 bp, 22 predicted proteins | sample Leawel6488metaG_FD_119754 | JGI IMG/M metagenome (GOLD analysis project Ga0172381, IMG submission 119754) | Leachate microbial communities from a municipal landfill in Southern Ontario, Canada - Leachate well 64-88 metaG | ecosystem: Engineered > Solid waste > Landfill > Unclassified | place...
CTCAATGGTAGAGCAACTCCCTGTTAAGGAGTGGGTTCCAGGTTCGAGTCCTGGCATCGGAGCACTGTCAAGTCGTGTCAACAAACCACCTTTTAATTGAGGTGGTTTGTTGCTTGCACTGAGCAAGGCCGAAAAGTGGTTGACATAATACAGTTTTAAGTGTAAGGTCTAGGTGGCTCATTGATTTGTAAATAAGGAAAGGAGAAAGCGATGAAGAGAAAAGAAATAAATCTTCGTGCACATTTAGTTCTTCAAGACGAGGACGGAAGGCTGTGGTTGGTGGGAGAAATTTCATTCTACGTTGGGAATAGAAGGGCAAGAGTTTTCAAGGCCCGTTTAAGGATGAAGCCAGGACAGCTCATTCTTTCTGACAGACGGATAGGACAAGTTGCGGACGTCAGTTTCAAGTCTGGGGAGCCGTCTGACCCATTCGGAAAATGGGCCTTTGGTGTTATGAAGAATTTGGGTTCTGGTATAGCCCTTCATTATCCCAAGATGAATATCGGTGGCTCTATCAGTAGTGATGAGGTCGTTAAGGAGCTTCCTCCTCGCGCCATAGCGGTTGCGTAATCATTACGAACCAACAAGCCCCGTGCTTTTACAGGCGGGGCTTTTTTTATACAAAACAAGTTCTAACATCGTTGCATAGACGGAGCACTGTCAAGTCGTGTCAACAAACCACCTTTTAATTGAGGTGGTTTTTTGGTAGGATAAGATAGTAATTAAAATATAAACTTATGAATAAAATAATTATAGGCATAGGCATAATATTGATTGTTTTGGCCTCTATATTAATAGTACAAAACACAGGCTTTTTTTCATCAATCAGTAATTATAATGATAGCAATGATGACAACAACAATGACAACAATATATCTGTGCCTAAAAATAAAACTCTCAATTTAAGCAATCAAGGACTAACGATTATACCTTCTTACGTTTTTAATCAAATAAGCTTAGAAGAGCTCAACGTCTCTAATAATTCTTTAACTGGGGCTATTCAATCTCAAATAGGACAATTAGTAAATTTAAAAATTCTCAACGCCAGTAATAATTTAATGACTGGTGTGCCTGCAGAAGTTGGAAAATTACAGAAATTAGAGGTTCTTGATTTATCAAATAACCAACTTACCGGTTTACCCAATGAATTGGGCAACCTTAAAAATTTAAAAACCTTAGACTTATCAGGAAATTTGTATTCACAACAAGATTTAGACCAGATCAAAACAAATCTTCCCAACACAACTTTTATATTAAACTGATAAGGTTTATAAAATAAAGATTAATTTAGGATTTTCTGTCATCAATTAGTTCCCAGCTTATGGTTCTAAGCACGTTGAGAAAATGGCGAACCCTGGCATCGGAGCTAAATCAGGTTTACGTTTCAAAATTTGACAGCGTTTTTTTATTAAGCTATACTAATATAAATTAGTGTAGTTTTTATTTATGAAAAGCAAAATAGATACAACAAACGAGTTTCTCAAAATAATTGCCGATCCAAATCGGCTTAAAATTTTAGTTTTTCTTAAAGACAAACCGAAGTGTGTTTGTAAAATTTTTCCAATGCTAAAAATCTCCCAAAAATTAGCTTCCCACCATTTATCCAAATTAAGAAAATTAGATTTAGTTAAGCAAGAAAGAAACGGGAATTTTATACATTACAGCATAAATAAAAAGGTTCTTAAAAAGTATATGCATATTCTTAATTTAACAATAAAAATATGATAAAGATTTTAGGCATGGGTTGCCCAAGCTGTGCAACATTAGAAAAAAATGTGAAAGAGGCATTAAAACAACTAAATAAAACAGAAGAAGTTATTAAAATCACTGATATTAAGGAAATTATGGGTTATGGAATAATGAGCGTTCCCGCTTTGGTTGTTGATGAAAAAATTTTAAGCTATGGCACAGTTCTTTCAGTTGAGGAAATAAAAGGTCTTCTTGCAAATAATAAAGCCAGCGAAAACTCATCAAAACAAGGCGGGTGTTCGTGCGGAGGTAATTGTTAATTAAATTTATGAGCATTTTTTATCCAATCCAATTATTAGCTAACTGGCTAACATATAGTGTTTTTGGCATTGCTCAGAAAACAGTGTTGGCGGAGGCTGTTAATTTTTTTATCTTTGACACTATAAAGATTTTAATTTTATTGATTGTAATTATTTTTGCAGTTTCAATCATCCGATCATTTCTGCCTCCCGAAAAGATTAAAAAAATACTCTCGCATAATAATAAATATGTCGGCAATGTTCTTGCATCGTTGCTCGGCATAATAACCCCATTTTGCACCTGCTCTGCTATTCCTCTTTTTTTGGGCTTTGTTGAGGCGGGCGTTCCTCTTGGAACGACTTTTTCTTTTTTGATTGCCTCGCCAATGATAAATGAGATAGCTTTGGTTCTACTATTTGGCTTGTTCGGCTTTAAAATTGCTATAATTTATGTTGTTAGTGGTTTGATAATAGCTATTTTGTCGGGAATTATTATAGGTCATTTTAAGGTTGAAAACCTTGTTGAAGATTTCTCAAATGGTAAAAAAGCTAACGAGTTAAATTTACCCACACTTTCTTGGAAGCAAAGATTTGTCTATGCCAGGAATTATACTTTTGGCATAGTTAAAAAAGTTTGGATATTTGTTGTTATTGGTATTGGTATAGGGGCTTGGATACACGGCTATGTTCCAGCCGATTTAATTGCAAGATATGCAAGCGGAAATAACTGGTATGCTGTTCCCTTGGCTGTGCTTATCGGGATACCTCTTTACTCAAATGCGGCAGGAGTAATACCTCTTGTCGGAGTTTTAACTGAAAAAGGTGTATCAATGGGAACTGCGCTTGCCTTTATGATGGCTATAACTGGTTTATCCTTACCAGAGTTTTTGATTTTAAAAAAAGTAATGAAAACAAAACTCATTGTTATTTTTGCCGGAATTGTTGGAACAGGAATTATATTTACGGGTTATTTATTTAACTTTTTAATAAAATAATATGGATAAAAAAATAATTATAGGAATAGGAGTAATAGCTTTAATCTTGTTTGCTATTTTTGTTGTTAAGCCAAAAAATAACACTACAAATAGCTTAAATCCAACGGGAGCTACAAAGGTTCAAGTTTTCCTTTTCCACGCAACCCAACGCTGTCCTACGTGTATTAGAATAGGCAAACTGGCGGAAGCCACAATTGAAGAAAGGTTTGCGGAGCAAATTAAATCCGGAAAAATAGAATTTAGAGAAATTAACATTGACCTGCCAGAAAATAAAACTCTTGCCGAAAAATTCCAAGCTACCGGTTCAGCTCTTTATATTAACTCAATTAAAAATGGGCAGGATAATATAGTAGAAGACACCATGGTCTGGCAACTTGCGTCGGGACACGAAATTAAATTTAAGGATTATTTATCAAGCAAGCTTAATACTATATTAGAAATATAATGGAATTTATAAACGCTATAATTGCCAATTATAATATACCAGTTTTATCGGCTTTTTTATTGGGCATACTGACCTCCATAAGCCCTTGTCCATTAGCTACTAACATCACAGCGATTGCTTATATTTCCAAAGATATCAAAACTCCCAAGCACACAATTTTATCGGGTCTTTTTTATACTTTGGGAAGAGGTATAAGTTATACATTGTTGGCGACTTTAATTTATTTTGGTTTCTCTTCTTTTCAAATCTCCCGAATTTTTCAAGGCTGGGGAGATAAAATTTTAGGAATTGTTCTGATTTTGATAGGCTTGGTTATGTTTGGAGTAATAAAAATAAATATAAAAACCAACAATCAGATTATTGAGAAAGCGAAGCTCTGGCTGGCAGATAAGGGTTATTTTGGTTCATTGTTATTAGGTATGTTGTTTGCCCTTGCTTTCTGCCCGTATAGCGGGGTTTTATTTTTTGGTGTTGTAATTCCATTGGTAATAAGTTCTGTTGGCGGTTTGTTACTTCCTGTTTTTTTTGCTTTGGGGACTGGATTGCCAGTAATTATTTTTGCTTTTCTTATTGCTTTTAGTATAAAAACTGTAAGCAAGGCGTTCCAATCTGTGCAGAAGATAGAAAAATATATCCGCTATGGAGTGGCTTCCATATTTATTTTAACAGGAGTTTATTACGTGCAGTTTTTAATTAAATTTATTTTAGGCTATTTTTAGCGATATATTATAAGTTGAAATTAAAGCATCCACTTCCGCTCTTAATGAACGCCAATCAAACTGCCTCAAAGCGTTCTGTAAGGGGAGCCAAACAGTCCGTATTTGGACAGCCTCATTTTGAGGCGATAAAAAGACTAAATTAGAAACCTCATTAATCTTGGGGTTTTTAATTAGTTCAGCTATCAAATCTGTTGCTTCTGATTTAACTATCTGTTTACGTGTATTTTAGTAGATTTCCTCCGAATTTTTTACAGCGGGGAAGCATCTTTCTTTTTTGGCCTTCTTTTTTTATTTATTATAGTAGATTGGCGTGCTAAGGTGAGTTTAATCCTTATAAAATTATATCAATTTTTACTGTTTGTATAAAGTTTCTTCGGAAGTATAAATAAAAATTTTCTTTTTTATATTTTATGCAGTAAGATATTAATATAGATGATTCTTATGACACAAGATGAGGCATTGGAAATTTTAAAAATGGGACATAATGTATTTTTGACTGGGCCTGCTGGAAGCGGGAAGACTTTTGTTTTGAACAAATATATCAAGTATTTAAAGCAAAAGGGAACGAAGTTCGGAATTACCGCCTCAACTGGAATTGCGGCAACGCACATAGGCGGAGTTACAATTCATTCGTGGTCTGGCCTTGGGGTTAAGGATAATCTTTCTGAAAAAGATTTAAAGAAAATCCTTCGAAAAAGTTATGTCAAAAAAAGATTCAAAGGTAACGAAGTTTTGATTATAGACGAAATTTCAATGCTGAACTCTTTTCAGTTTGATTCCTTAAATAAAATTTGCCAGATGTTTAAAATGAACGGGGAGCCATTTGGCGGAATGCAAATAGTTTGCTCTGGAGATTTTTTCCAACTGCCACCCATAAAAAGGAATGGAGACGAAAGGTTTGTGACGGAATCTGAAGTGTGGAGCAAGATGAATCTAAAGGTTTGTTATCTGGAAGAACAGCACAGACAACAGAACGACGGTCTACTGGATTTTTTAAATCATATTCGTCAGAATAATCCCGTAAAAGCAAGAGAGATTCTAAGCGCTTTTGCTCTGAATGACAAAAATTATCCTGCAATTTTAACAAAACTTTATACGCACAACGCAGATGTTGATGCAATAAATAGCCGCGAGTTAGAAAAGATAGCCGAGGAACCAATGGTTTATGATATGAAATGGGCGGGGAATAAAAATGTTGTAGACTTGTTAAAACGCGGATGTTTAGCTCAAGAAAAATTGGCTCTCAAAAAAGGAGCCAAAGTTATGTTTGTCAAAAACAATTTTGATGCGGGTTATGTGAATGGAACTTTGGGAGAAATTGCATATTTTGATGTGGATGACGGACTACCCGTTGTATCAACCTACAACGGTAAAACTATAAAAGCTGGTTTGGCAACATGGATTATTGAGGAAGATGATAAAATTAAAGCCCAAGTAGATCAAATTCCTTTGCGTTTGGCTTGGGCAATTACCGTGCATAAAAGCCAGGGAATGAATCTTGATTCAGCAGAAGTTGACCTTTCAAAATGTTTTGAGGAAGGTATGGGGTATGTAGCATTATCAAGATTGCGTTCGCTAGATGGCTTAAAACTTAATGGAATCAACGGAATGGCATTTACTGTCAGTGATGAGGCGGTTGAACTAGATAAAAAATTTAAAATGATGTCGCAAATTGTGGCCGAAGAGTCAAAGTGGCAATCAAAAAATTCTGGAGCAATTGCCAAAAAAAAATTTGGAGATAAATCTGAAAAGAAGTTCATCTGCCAAATCTGCAATAGACCTATAAGACATAGAGGAAATTGTATAGGATGCAATATTTTAAACAAAAAGAATAAAATAAAAATAAAAAAATAAATGAGCGCCAGGTTGCCCGTGGGCAACCTAAAATAAATTTTATGATAAAAGCTATATTATTTGATGGAGATGGTGTTGTTATAAATAAACCAATGCAGTTTAGTGAATGTTTTGAAAAAGATTTTAATGTTCCAATCTCAGAAATGCTACTTTTTTTTAAAAATGAATTTCAACTATGTTTAACTGGTAAAGCTGATTTAAAAGAAGTTATTAAGCCTTATTTATCAAAATGGAATTGGGAAAAATCAGTTGATGACTTGCTTGATTATTGGTTTAAAAGTGAAAATTACATTGATAGCAGAGTAATTGATTTAATAGAGAAGTGCCATTCAAAAAATATAAAATGTTATATACATTCTAATCAAGAAAAATACAGGACAGATTATATGAAAGAGACAATGGGTTTGAATAAAGTGGTTGATGGCATGTTTTCGTCAGCTTACCTTGGAGTAAAAAAGCCAGAACAAGAATTTTGGCAAAAAATATTTGATGAAATTCAGCCAGCTTTAAAAGAAGAAGTTTTAGTATTAGACGACGACGAAGAGAATATTATATCTGCTAAAAAGTTTGGTTTTAATGCTGAATCATATAAAGACTTTGATAAACTACAGGAAGATTTTAAAAAATACATTAATTAACCCTTTACTACCAGTCCCGCGAAGCGGGATGGTGTGAGGGCAGGGGAATAACCCGGTTTTGCTAAGGATTTCGCTACAAATAAACGGTTCATTTGGCACCAAATGAACCGTTTATCAAACCATCTTTTAATTGAGGTGGTTTTTGTTTATGGTATAATAAAAAAATATAATTATTATTTAAAAAAATGAAAATATTAAAAAACATACTTGCAGGGCTTGGGATTATCTTTTTAATTATTATTTTATTAATAGTAACGTTTATTATAATTAAACCTTATGGAATAGACACAATCAAAATAATTTCGGTACTTTTAAATAAAAATCCTGCAAGTAGCTATGATCATCCATACCTTACAACTCAACAGGAATCAATTTTAGAATCAGTTGGAATAGACACTAAAAATATTCCTACAGAAATAACTCCTGAGTTGCAAAATTGTGCTACACCTATATTGGGACAAGCAAGGGCGGACGAGATAATGTCGGGTAGCACGCCAACAATTGATGAATTATTAAAAATAAAAGGTTGCTTTGAATAAGTTTTATTTTAAATAAAATTTAACTTATTAATTTCCTGTCTGTTTGCGATTCTAAGCGTATTGTATAGGGATAAATCCACAGTTTGAGAGGGCAGTAGCCCTCTTTTTTGTTTGACTAAATAAACGGCTCAATCCAAGCACTCGCTTGGATTGAGCCGTTTATGGTTGCGGGGAAGGACTCTGGCGACTTTAAATCAAGGCTGTTTTTTGGTAGGATAAAATAATTAATAAAATATTTTTCAGAAAATGTATAGAAAAGATAAAAAAACAGAGTATTATACTGAACTGGCAAAAAAACAAAATTATCCAGCTAGGTCTGTCTATAAATTAAAAGAAATAGACGAAAAGTATAAAATATTTAAAAAAGGAGACCAAGTTTTGGATTTAGGATCAGCCCCAGGCTCTTGGCTTTTGTATGTTTCTGAAAAAATAGGAGACCAGGGAGCTGTAATAGGAGCAGATATTGAGGAAGTAAAAATACCACAAAAAAATAATATTACCTTTATCAAAAAAAGTATTTTTGATTTTGAAGAGTCTGATTTTGAAAAGAAGTTTGATGCGATTATTGCTGATTTGGCTCCTAAGACATCGGGTATAATCTTTTTAGATGCCGGAAAATCATTGGAACTGTCTGAAAAAGCTTTTGAAATAGCTGGATTATTTTTAAAACCAGGAGGAAATTTTGTCTGTAAAATTTTTGATAGCAAAGAAGCAACAGATTTTTTCAAGCAAATGGGGAAATCCTTTGATTTTTCAAAAAGATTTAAACCAAAAGCCGTGTTAAGAGCCAGTAAAGAATTTTACATTATTGGAAAAGGATTTAAAGGTTTCTAAAATGGAATTCGTATTTTAGATAATTCTCTGGTAAAATAAATATATAAAAAAATTAATAAAAATATTATGAAAAAAATATTTTTTGGCATTATTACAGTATCGGTTTTAATTACTATTCCGTTTTTAGCTAACGGTGCTACATTTAAAACCGGTCCAAACTATTATCTTAATCCAAGTGCTGTGATTGATGATAATCTTTACGCAGCTGGGGCAGATGTAAGTATTACAGGAACAGTAAATGGAGATTTAATGGTTTCTGGTGGAACCATAACCGTGTCAGGTCCTGTAAATGGCGATGTTGCGGCAGCTGGCGGTACCATTAATATAAGCGGAAAAGTTTTGGGAGATGCAAGGGTCGCCGGAGGAAATATTATTATTATAAATTCTACTGGTGGTGAATTAGTTATTGCAGGAGGACAGATTAGTATTTTGCCGGGTTCTTTTGTTGGTCAAGATGCCAAAATTTTTGGAGGCAATATCAGTTTTTCCGGAGAGATTATTGAAAAATTAGTTATAAAAGGTGAAACAGTTTATGTAAACGGAACAGTGGGAGGTGATTTGTCGGTCGAGGCTCGTGAGATAAAACTTGGTCCGAATGCTTCAGTCAAAGGTGATTTTGATTACAGTGCCGTAACAGAGGCAACATTAGAAGAGGGTGCAACAATAAGTGGAATCGTAAATTTTAAAAAAATTGATTTATCGCCAAAAGGAACAGACGCTAAAAAAACAGTAGTTGGTTTTATTGGTATGGCTTGGATTATAAAATCTTTAATGCTTTTTGTCGCAACTTTAATTTTATTTTATCTTTGTGGCAACCAAATAAAATCCATTGTAACAGAATCAGTCTCTGGTTTTTGGAAAGAAGTGCTAAGAGGATTTATTATAATTGTTGTTATCCCGGTAGCTATTATTTTAAGCTTTGTCACAGTAGTAGGTGTGCCAATAGGACTTATAATGCTGTTTTCATATATAGCTGTTATCATTATTTCTGCAGTTGTTTCTGTGTTGGTTTTTGCAAAACTGGCTTTAAAATATGTGTTTAAAAAGCAGAGCCAGGAGTTAAATTGGTGGATAATTATTATTTCTGTTTTGGTGTTTGGACTGATAACAATAATTCCATTTGTTGGCTGGATTTTTACTTTAATTATTTTTCTTTCTGCTCTTGGAAGCACAACAAATTATATTTATAAAAAGCTAAAAGGATAAGAACCAAAATTTTCCCCGTGCCTAGCGAGGCACGGGGTTTTATTTACATAAATTATGTGGGTGATAGAATAAAGCAATGAATACATACATAAAATATTTAAAGGACAACCCAAAAGGATATTGGTTTAAGGCTAAGCAGTATGGATGGGGGTGGGTTCCTGTTAAATGGCAGGGATGGGCTGTTACAGCTATCTTTGTTGGCTTGCTTCTTTGGAATGGGTTTGATTTTTCTGAAAATCTAAATCCAACAGACGCTGAGTTAACTTGGTTTTTTATAAAAATAGCTATTCTTGTTTCAGCGTTAATTTTTGTTTGCTATAAAACAGGAGAAAAACCGCGTTGGAACTGGGGCGTGCCTAAAAAAGACAAAGAAACAGAAAAAATTAGTAGTGATTTAAGATTATGAGATCTAAAAATTTTTTATTATATGTATTATTGATATGCGTTTTATATCTTGGTTTTTTAACATTTAATACCGGGGACGTTCAATACAAACAGTTTTTTGGTAGTTTGGTTTTTAATTGGGGAAGCAATTTTCCTAAGTATCCTCCAAGGGAACTTACAGCAGAAGCCTTAATTGTAGATGATAGTAGTCAAATTGTTATTTTATGGAAAGCTCCAAGTAGTACGTCGGGAATTGTGGGGTATAGAGTTTATCGTTGCGACGGCAGTTCTAGTTGTGGACCTTCAACATTAATTGGTTCCACAACATTACTTTCTTATACTGATAAATCAGTTTTATCTAGTACCCGATATAATTATGCTGTGGAAGCTTATAGCTCTAATGGTCTTAGCTCGCCAGCTTCAGAAATAGTATCTGTTGTTGCTAAAAATATGTGGGGAACCAAAACAGCAACTCCTGTTGAAACACAGTTAGAGGAACAACTAGAAGACCCCGCATTAATTGAAAATTTAAGTCAAAATTTAACTACGACCCAACCAGTTTCTGTTATTTTTATTAAATCTCTTTATTTTGGAGTAAAAAATGAGGAAGTTACAAAATTACAACAATTTTTAGCAACAGATAAGCAGGTGTATCCGGAAGGATTAATTACAGGATATTATGGAGGCCTTACAGTGACCGCTGTTGGGAGGTTTCAGGTTAAATATGGCATATTGGCTGGTCCAGGATCTTTAGGATATGGAATGGTCGGGCCCAAGACTAGAGCAAAACTTAACGAACTTGTAAAATAATTAAAAACCGCCCCATGCTTTCATTCGAGCGGTTTTTTATTGATTCTATCTCTCTGTTGCTTTTTTGGATAAAATATGATAATATAAATTATGGAGTTAATAAACAAAGAACAATTTTTAGAAGAACATAACAAACTATCTCCATCGAACTTACAGGCTACTTTAGCCTTGCTTAATCAATTCAAAGAAGCAAAAAAGCCTCTCTTAAAAGACAATAGCTGGTGTTTAGAAAAACTTAGGATTCCATTTATTACATGGCTTACCAATTTACCAAAACCAGATAAAAAACATAAATCTGCAAAAAAGGACAAAGATCAGGTGTTTAGAAATTATCCTGAAACCCATTACGAAGCATAATACACCGAGGACATTAGTCCTCGGTTTTTTATTTAAAGTAAATCTTTTCCTTTTGGAAGTTATTTGGTAAAATATAAAAATGGGGATAATAGATAAAATTATATTTTGGCTTCCAAGGATTTTAAGCATTGGATTTATCATGTTTTTATCTTTGTTTGCTTTGGATGTCTTTGGAGAATACAGTGGACTAGAACTTGTTGTTGCACTTTTTATGCATCTTTTACCGTCTTTAATTTTGCTTTTGTTTATTGTTATCGCATGGAAACATGAGTTGGTAGGAGTTTTTATATTTTTATTCGCCGGGATTTTTTATATTTGGATGGTGGGATTCGGTCGTCCTTGGAGTTGGTATGCTTTTATTTCTGGACCCGCCTTAATCGTTGGAGTTTTATATTTTTGGAGTTGGGTTAATAAACGTAAAAATATATGATTGACTATTATTCTAGTTCCTATGTATATATTACGGTAGCTTTTATAGCACTGGCTCTTGTCGCCTTGATTTTGATTAGAAAAAAGAAAAGACACAGAAACCTTTCTTCTGTAGCCACTACCGCTGTTTTATTAAACATAGCTGGTATTATAGTTGGAGAGACTGAAATTCTTAATTATGCTTTTGGGTATGGATTTATGAGTGTGGGTTTAATTTTGTCTATTGTGGGCATGTTGCAAAACAAAAAATAATTATTTTCTTTTTTGTGGACAAAGGCTTTTTGATACAAGGGTTTCTTTTTTTATATATAAAAAAAGAAGGTTTACTCCGTTAGAGGCAAAAAATATGAAAAAAAAATTTAAATTTATTTTCAAGAAAAGGAGAATCTTAAAATTAAAAAGTCCCCTAACAAGGTTTACAAATAAAAAAAGGGAAGAGGCGAGGATTTTTGTAGAAAACAAGATAAGTTATTTCAATAAATTTTATAATTTTGAGATAAACCGAGTTGCTATAAAAAACACAAAATCAAGGTGGGGGAGCTGTTCATCAAAGAAAAATCTTAATTTTAATTATAAGATTATTTATTTGAGGCCAGAATTGGCAGACTATTTAATTGTGCACGAGCTTTGTCATTTGGGTGAATTGAATCATTCAAAAAGATTTCGGGCTTTAGTTGAAAAAACAATCCCCGATTATACTAAAGTTAATATGGAATTAAGGAAAACATCTGTAAAACTAATTTAGAATTTTGTTGGTTTGATATGTTGCAATTTTAAAACTATTGTAATTTTGAAAAAATAGATATATAATAAAAGTTGAATTTTTGCTGTTATGAACAGCAATTATTATTTTTCATTTATGGAAGAAATTTCACTAAAAGCTCAAGAATTATTTAACATAGGAAGCTTTAATGTAACAAACAGCTTTCTTTTGACTTTGGTTGCCTCTTTAGTTTTGGTTACGTTCTCCCTTATTATAAGAAGTAGGATTAAAATGGTTCCTGGAAAATTACAGGGAGCTGTTGAAATGGGGATGGAAGGATTTTTAGGATTAATGGAGTCAACATTGGGTTCTGCTCAAAAGGCAGAAAAATACTTCCCATTAGTTGCCACAATTTTTATTTTTATATTAACTTCAAATCTTTTGGGTATATTGCCAGGAGTAGGGTCTCTTATGTATCATGGTGGCGGGCACGAAGCCCCGCTTTTTCGTTCTCCGGCAGCTGATTTGAATTTTACATTAGCTTTTGCGGTTGTTTCTGTTATAGTCACAAATATTATAGGAATGGCGTCAGTTGGAATATTTAAACACATAGGAAAGTATATTAATTTTAAGGGTCCAATCGATTTTTTTATAGGAATACTAGAAATTATCTCAGAAATCGCTAAAATTATTTCTTTATCTTTCAGGTTGTTTGGAAATGTTTTTGCAGGAGAGGTGCTTTTAACAATTATCTTTTTTCTGGTACCGTATTTTGTCCCTTTACCGTTTTTGTTTTTGGAAATTTTTGTGGGAGCAATCCAGGCATTTATATTTGCAATGATTACATTGGTTTCGATAGCATTACACACAACGAGCCACGGAGAAGAGGGTCACTAATTAAAAAATAAACCAGGTAGTAAAATTTTGGCTGGCCTTTAGTCAAAATTGTGAAGCGAGCCCAAATTTTACTACCGGGTAAAGGTCAATTAAAATAATTTCTTAATTTTTAGATTTTTAAACAATCAGACTTTCGCGTCATTCTTTAAAAATCAAAATTGGAAATTTAAAATTTCAACATGGACGCAGAATCAATTCGTACATTAGCGGTTGTTGGAGCCATTGCTCTTGGAACAATAGTTCCGGCAATTTCAATTGGTTGGATAGGTTCAACCGCCTTAAAAGCAATAGGCAGAAACCCAGAAGCTGCTTCAAAAGTGCAAACAATGGCAATTTTAGCCATTGCATTCGCCGAAGCCATTGCTATTTATGCTTTAGTAGTTTCTTTGATTGTAAAATTTGTTGCATAAAGTTTAAAATTTGTCCCGCTTAGCGGGACAAGGTTTAGTCTTTATACATAATTAAACAAAAAACCATGGAAGAAGCAGGGTTATTAGGTCAATTAGGAATAAACTGGAAACTTTTTGTAAGCCAGGCATTTAATTTTTTTATACTTTTAATAGTATTGTGGGCTTTTGTTTACAAACCTCTTTTAAAAATTATTAAAGAAAGAAATGAAAAAATTAAGACTGGTTTGGAAAAAGCAGAACAGGCAGGTATAAGATTAAAAGAAATTGATAATATCGGTAAAGAAAAAATAAAAGAAGCAGAACAAGAATCAATTGCCATAATAAAAGCCACAGAAGATAAGGCAAAAACAATGGCCGTAGAGTTACAACAGAAAAATGAAGAAAAACAGAAAGAAATACAAAAACAGGCCCAAGAACAATTAAAAAGACAATTAGAGGAAAATAAAAAAGTTGTTTTAGCCCAAGCCACTGAACTGGTTAAAAAGACGCTTGTCAAAACAGTTGAATTAAAACCAGATGCCGTAGATGAGGCGCTAATAAAGAAAGCGGTGAAAGAAATAGGCGAAGTAAATTAAAAATTGTAAGAAAAAAGCCCGGGTAGCAGCACTACCAAGGCTTGGTGAACTCCGCGAGAACAGTTTTCGCGGCTACCTGCTCATTTGTCCCTATCAAAGATAGAGAGCCAGGCCAAGAATAGGGCAACCAGGACGACGAGCCAAACGAAGGCTAGCCCGGCCACTACCCATTCTATGGCATCTTCGCATTTGTCCGTAACCGCCTCGTACGCCCTCTTGATCTTCTTAGCCCTATGCATCGGCATGGGATGCCCTCCTTATTTTGAGGATAAGCCTCTGATAGGCCTTGTTGATTGTTAAGCCCTTAATTATATATTATCACATTAAGTAAGTATTGTCAATAGTAGCATGAAAAAGAATAAAGTAAAAATTTACGCCAAAGCTTTGGCAGGAGCCATCTTAGGCAAAAAAACTAGTGAGAATAAGATTGTTGCCAATTTTGTGAATCTTTTAATAAAAACAGATCATGAAAAAAAAGCAAAAGAAATTTTAACCCTAACAGAAGATTTACTTTTGAGAAAACAGGGCAAAAAGAAGATTGTTTTTGAAATGGCTAGGCGTTTGACTCCAGGAAATAAGAGTCTGTTAAAACAGTTTGTGAAAGAAGGAGACGTTGTAAAGGAAAAAATAAATCACCAATTGATAGCAGGAGTTAAAATAGTTGTAAACAATGAAAAACAATTTGATAATTCAATGCAAGCAAAAATTCAGAGAATCTTTAATTAAAAATTTTAAAACATAAAAACTTAAAAATAATTTATTATGAGTCAAGAAATAATTGAAAAAATTAAGCAAGCAATCGAGGGATTTAAAGATCAAACAGAATGGGAAGAGATAGGAAAGGTTGTTGAAGTTGGTGACGGAATATTAAAAATATCCGGACTTTCAAATGTGCAGTCTCAGGAGGTTTTGGAGGTAGAGATTAGCGTCCCATCCTCCGCAAAGGCTTCGGCGGGCAAGATTAAGTGTGTTGCACTTAATCTTGAAGAAGACTCTGTGGGAGCTTTGGTACTTGGAAATTCAGAAGCAATTAAATCTGGCGACACCGTTAAAAGAACAAAACAGCTATTATCAATTTCTGTTGGAGAGCAGCTATTAGGCAGAGTTATCGATCCATTAGGAAACCCAATCGATGGCAAGGGTCCTATTTTTGGAGAAAAGGATAAAAAAGAAATTTATACACTAGAGGGCAATGCTCCAAACGTAATTGATAGAGAATCTGTTAATTATCCTTTGCACACAGGCATTAAGGCAATTGATTCTATGATTCCAATTGGAAGGGGGCAGAGAGAATTGATTATTGGAGACAGGCAAACAGGAAAAACAGCAGTTGTTTTGGACACAATTATAAATCAATTAAAAGAAACAAAAGAATCAAGGCCAATTTGTATTTATGTTGCTGTTGGTCAAAAAGAATCTAAGGTTGCAAAAATAGTTCAAACATTAAAAGAACAAGGAGCTTTAGATTATACAATTGTTGTTTCTGCTTCAGCTTCAAGCCCTGCAGCTTTCTGGTATTTAGCACCATTTGCAGGAACAGCTATTGGAGAATATTTTAGAGACAAAGGAAAAGATGCTTTGGTTATTTATGACGACTTATCAA
>Ga0172381_10004010_pt1 | contig 15386 bp, 12 predicted proteins | sample Leawel6488metaG_FD_119754 | JGI IMG/M metagenome (GOLD analysis project Ga0172381, IMG submission 119754) | Leachate microbial communities from a municipal landfill in Southern Ontario, Canada - Leachate well 64-88 metaG | ecosystem: Engineered > Solid waste > Landfill > Unclassified | place...
GTTGAAGATATGTATAAAAAAATGACTGGTTATGTCGGGATGGAAGTTTTCTTTGGGATTCGTTCTGAGGATATCTATGATAAACTTTTTGTTTCTGAAGCCCCGCCGGAAAATGTCGTTCGGGTAAACTGTGAAGTATTTGAACCAATGGGTTCAGAGGTCTATCTTTATTTGAATACGGGTAAGCATACCTTTATTGCCCGGGTCAGTGCCCATAACCGTCCCCGTGTGAATCAGGACATGGATGTAGTTTTTGATATGAGCAAGGTTCATTTTTTTGATAAAAGCACTGAAGAGACCATAATCTAAGTTTTAAGAACCTCTAGACAAAAAAGCTTTATGCAGCAAACTACCTTCCGGAAGAAGCTTTGGCTGATTTTATTACTGCTATTAGCCGGCTTCTTAATAATCAATTCTCTTTTTTTCCATCAAAAAATAAATTTATTCGCTTTTTTTAGTTTTTTTCTGCTTAATCTCGTTATTTTTTTCTACATTTTAAAGCTTTTTAAAGATAATCTTTCTTTGATTCAATCACAAATTGAGCGCAATGAAGAGCAGATAAATATTATTAACGTCGAAATTAACAATTGCCGCGAGTATGGCCAAGGGGTTGCTTTTAAGATCACACGTTACAGTAACCTTAAGAAATTAATTGAGAATCTTAACCGTTCTCTAAAGTTGGAAACGGTTATTAATGTGCTTAGCTCAACTGTTTATTCCCTGATTTCAAACAGCTGTGGAACTGCACTTTTTTATCTCGTCGATCATCAATATCAAAAGCTTAATTTGGTTCATTCAATAAAAGAAGACAGCGACTTAGTTATTCTGTCTAAAGAAGGGGATATTTTTGATCATTGGATTTTAAGGCATTCTAACCAATTGATCATTGAGGATCTTAAAAATGATTTTCGTTTTGATTCAGATTCAATAAGATCTAAGGAGATGCGCCCGGTTTTGTCTTTGATTAGTTCGCCGCTGGTTAGCCATAATTCGTTGCTGGGATTATTACGTCTTGAGAGTAAAAAAAGCGGATCATTCAATCAGGATGACTTACGGTTTCTCTCCCTGGTTGCTGAGCTTGGGGCTGTGGCAGTTGAAAATAGCCTGCTTTTTCAAAAAACCCAAGATTTGGCTATTCATGATGATCTGACCGGGATTTTTACTAAACATTATTTTACCGCCAGGTTAAAAGATGAGGCTAAGCGTTGTTTGCGGCTCGATCAACAGTTATCGTTAATGATGATCGATATTGATTTTTTTAAGCAATATAATGATAAATTCGGGCATACTGCCGGGGACATCGTATTAAAAAAAGTCAGTTCACTGTTAAAAGATTCGTTGAGCGATTATAATTCCTTGTTATGCCGTTTTGGTGGAGAAGAATTTTTAGTTATGCTCTCTGGGGTAGATAAACAAAAATCATTAGAGATAGCTGAGAATTTACGTAAACACATACTGATGGAGAATATTATTCTACGCCGGCAAGAGACGCATGTGACGGTATCCATTGGAGTAGCTAATATGCCCAATGATACTAAAGATGAGGATGAGCTGGTTCAGAAAGCGGATAAAGCTATGTATCAGGCTAAAAGTGAAGGAAGAAACAGGGTATGTTTAATTTAATTGTCCTTTTAATTATTACTTTAATCTGGGTTTTGTTTTTACATGATGTTTTTGTTTGTCATTTAAAAAAAATTGAAGTTAAAAACAGCCATTTGTCCGATGATTTTAAAAATTTGGCTGAATTGAAAAAGAAATTAGATCTAGAAAACACGCAGCTTAATAAAACTTTTGAAGATACCCTAGTTCTTTATGAACTGACTAAAGATATCTGCAAGAGCCTGGATGAAGAAAAAGTTTTTTCGATTTTTAATAAGAATTTAAGGAAATATATCGGCATCGGAGATTGCCGTTATATTAAGGATAAAGCGGATTTAATTAAGTATAAAGATCACCTGATTTTATCTTTAAGTATCGAAGAGAACCAGGTCGTTGGTTATCTAGCGGTGGATAGGATTTTAGAAACCGATAAGGATAAATTTGGAATTCTTACTCAGCAGTTTTTGATCGGGTTAAGAAGGGCGTTACTTTACCAAAAGGTTCAGGGCCTAACTATCACCGATGAACTTACCCAGGTTTACTGCCGCAGGTATTTTTTGGAACGCTTTAGTGAAGAGTTGAAGCGTTCCAAAAAAAATAAACTGTCTTTAAGTTTTCTTATGATTGATATCGATAATTTTAAGCAATTTAATGATCGTTACGGACATTTAGTCGGAGATGGGATATTGCGCCAGGTTTCTAAGATTATCAGCGATATTGTCAGACAGATTGATTTTATCGGCCGTTATGGAGGAGAAGAGCTCTCGATTGTTTTGGCCGAAACCGATAAAGAACAGGCTAATTTTGCCGCTGAACGTATTCGTCAAGCCATTGAGCAGGCGGTAATTAAGGTTTATGATGAAGAGTTAAAAGTTACTGTGAGTATTGGTGTTTCTAATTTTTCAGCTAATATGCAGCATGTATCAGAATTAATTGAAAATGCAGATCAAGCATTGTATTTAGCAAAAGAAACCGGAAAGAACCGGGTTTGTTTTAAGCCTGCCTAAGCTTTAAATTATCCCTTGAAGAAGGATGTTTTTTAATATAGAATACCACAATGATTAAAAGGTTTGTTATCGGAATAGATCTAGGTGGAACCAATTTAAAATGTGCTTTGCTTGATAGTAGCTTAAGGATAAAAGTTAAGACATTTTTTAACACCAAAAGCTTTAACAACAAGGAAAAGTTAATTCAAGGTATCGCTGATTCCATCAATAGTTTTATTTTGGATCGAGGAATAAATAAATCGGCTATTTTAGGAATAGGTATGGGTTTACCCGGCCCAGTAGATACTTTTAAAGGTATTGTGCATTTCCTACCAAATATCCCAGGCTGGAAAGAAGTCAACGTTAAGACTAATCTTGAACGTAAAACAAAATTACCTGTTTTTGTTGATAATGATGCTAAGCTTATGTGTTTAGCTGAAAGTAAATCTGGTCAGGCAGCAGGATATCGTAATGTTTTATGTTTAACTTTGGGGACCGGGGTAGGCGGTGGGTTAATTATTAATAATTCCCTTTATCGCGGCAATGATAATGCTGCCGGAGAATTCGGTCATTTACCGATTAATGAAAAGGGGCCTAAGTGCGGTTGTGGTTCTCAGGCTTGCCTGGAAACCTATATCGGAAATAACGCAATTATCAAAGAAGCACTCAAAGTTTTTGGGCCGGGGATTTCTCTTGAGAAAATCAGCCAACTGGCTAAACAAAATAATGCTAAAGCTATAAAGTTTTGGAATGAGATTGGGAAAAAACTGGGTTTAGCTTTAAGCGGAGTCATAAATTTGCTTAATCTTGATGCGGTTGTAATCGGTGGAGGCGTATCTTGCGCCGGAGAATCTTTGTTTCACAGTGTCAAGGAAACTATTCTTAAACGCGCGATGAGCGTGCAAGCAAAGAGAGTAAAGATATTTAAAGCTAAATTAGGAATTGATGCCGGAATAATCGGGGCCGGGTATTTGGTTAAAGAAAGGCTGAAATAGATGAAAATCTTTATTGATACAGCAAGTGTAAAAGAAATTAAAGAAGCTTCAACGCTGGGTTTAATTGATGGAGTTACCACTAATCCTACTTTAATGGCGCGCGAGGCACGTGATCCTGAAGAGGTATTAAAAGAAATCTGTAATCTGGTTAGCGGACCGGTCAGTGCCGAGGTTATTAGCCTAGAAGCTAGCGGGATGATTGAAGAAGCACGTAAGTTAGTAAAAATTGCCCAGAATATAGTAGTTAAAATTCCGTTGACCAAAGAGGGCTTAAAAGCGGTAAAGATTTTATCAGCTGAAGGTATTCAAACTAATGTCACGCTTTGTTTTTCCGCTGTTCAGGCACTCTTAGTAGCTAAAGCCGGAGCAACCTATGTTTCGCCTTTTATCGGAAGGCTGGACGATCTGGCTTGTGATGGAATGGATTTAATTAGCAATATAAAAAAGATTTATTCAAATTATAATTTTAAAACGCAAATAATTGTCGCTTCAGTCCGCAATCCTATGCATGTAGTTAATGCTGCGTTAATTGGGGCGGATATTTCCACAATTCCCTTCAACGTAATTGAGCAGTTAATCAGGCATCCGTTAACCGATATTGGTATAGCTAAATTTTTAGAAGATTTTAAAAAGATCCCTTCAAGAAAATAATGTCTAATAAATTTTTAAAATTTAAATCTTTTAATTTTAAAGTGTTTATCTTTATGTTTGGTTTTCTTTTAAGCGCAAACGTAATCTTTGCTGATGAGAATAAAGAATCACCGATGATTATTAATGGCGATAACGTGGAGTATTCAACTGATAACAAAGAGGTTATTGCAACTGGAAATATCGAAGTAATCTATAAAGGGTCGAAATTAACTTGCAATAAACTAAAAGTTAATATGCAAACCAAAGAAGGCGTAGCAGAAGGTAGCGCCCGTATTGAGGATAAGAAGGGAGTAATTACCGGAGAAAAGATTGCTTATGATTTTGCGAATAAGACAGGAGTAATTCTGAATGCTGATTTCCGGGCTAACCCTTATTTTGGTAAAGCTAAAAAAGTGGAAAAAGTAAGCGAAAGTGAATTCATCGCCAAAAAAGGTTATTTTACCACTTGTAACTTTGATCAGCCGCATTATCGTTTCGGGGTGAATAAATTAACAATGTTCCCTGGGGATAAGCTGCAGGCTGAAAAAGTTCAACTTTATCTTGGCGCTGTACCGATAGTTTCTCTTCCGCGGTTTAATTATTCAATGAAGGATCCGATTATGCATGTTCAGGTAGAGCCAGGCAAAAGAAAGGATTGGGGGTATTATATTTTAAATACCTGGAGATATAATCTTTCTGAAAAAGTCACTGCTTTGGTTTCTTTGGATTATCGCAGTAAATTGGGTCTTGGTGAAGGCTTTGAGATTAACTATAAAAAGACTGCAATTGGTAATGGCGATTTTAAGTTTTATTACGCTAATGAAAAGCCTAGTAATCAACCAAGCGGAGCGCCTACGGAATTTCAACGTTATTTCTTGCGCTGGCGGGACAAGTGGACTATTGACCCGCGGACAAATGTCGTTGCGGAATTATATAAGATTAGCGATGAAAGATGGAAGTACGAGAATAATCCTGCTAATACCGATGTGCATAATATTATGCAAGATTATTTTTTCCGTGAATATGAGAAGGACTCAGAGCCTTTAACTTACGCTTTATTTCATCACTCTTTTAATTATTCAAGCCTAGATTTTTTACTGCAAAAACGCACCAATCATTGGTTTGACCAGATAGAAAAAATGCCGGAAATTAATTATAATTTACCGAGTTATCAGCTGGGCGAAACCCCGTTTTATTTTGAAGATTCCACTTCTTTTGGAAGTTACAATAGAAAGAATCTAATTTCATCATCTCCTAATCAGTATAGTGGTGATATTACAGTTACTCGACTGGACACTACAAATAAAGTCTCTTTGCCGACTAAACTCGGTTTCTTGCAGCTTAAGCCTTTTGTTTCAAGCAGGCAGACTTTTTATGATCAAGGCGCGAATGGCCAGGCTGGAATTGTGCGTACGGTTTTTTATAGTGGTATTGATTTGAGTACTAAGTTTTATCGTATTTATAATGTGAAAACCAATTTTCTTAAACTGGATATTAATGGCTTAAGGCATGTAATTACTCCGACCATAGGTTATTTGTATACTCATGTGCCCACTATACCGATCAGAAATATTAAGCAGATTGATAGTGTTGATGCTATTAATCGAGGGAATACCGCTACTATCGGCTTGTCCAATAAGTTGCAAACTAAGCGTAACGGGCAAAGTGTAGATTTTGTTGATTTTTTAGTCACTACTGATTATGTTTTTGATCCTAAAAGCGGTGATAATGCCATATTAACCAATACTAATAAGAAGTTGACTAGTCAGCTTTCAGATGTTCTTTTTAAATTAAAGGTTTTGCCTTATTCCTGGATGCGTTTTGAAAGCGAAGTAACCTATGAGCATTCAGATCATGATAGTGTCAACTACAATAGATTTTCTTTGGCGAATTATGATTTTACTTTTGACATAGATAAGGGCCGGACATTTTCTATCGGCCAGCGTTATGAGCGCAAAGGAAAGAATGAAGTTACTGCTAATTTTACCTGGCGCTTAAGCCCGAAATGGAAATTTGCCGTTTACGAGCGTTATAATTTGAAGAAGACTGATAATCTTGATTTCGGCGCTCAGGAGCAGCAACTTACCATAACCCGTGATTTGCATTGTTGGGACTTAGATATTACTTTGGATAAAGCCAAAGAACGCGGCACGAGCATGTATTTTACTTTTAGGCTTAAAGCTTTCCCTGAAAATGAGTTCGGATTTGATCAGTCAATGAGTGATAAAAAATCCGGTTCACAATAAAATCTTAATAATTTAATAATTCATACTAATGAATATCTCGATTATCGGTTCCGGCCATGTAGGTTTAGTTTCAGGTGCTTGTTTTGCTGAATTAGGAAACCAAGTTGTTTGTGCGGATAATGACTTTAAAAAAATTAGCCGTTTAAAAAAAGGTATTATTCCTATTCATGAGCCCGGATTAGAGGAATTAATTGTTAGTAATCTTAAAAATAAGCGCCTTAAATTTACTTCGAGTATTAAAGACGCGGTAAAATCCAGTGAAATAATTTTTATCGCCGTAGGCACTCCGTCTCTTGAAAATGGTGAAGCAGACTTAACCGGCGTAGAAAGTGTTGTACGGGTAATTGCTCAAAATATGGATGGTTACCGGCTGATTGTTGAAAAATCTACTGTCCCGGTTGAAACTTGTGTTTGGATTAAAAAGATTATCGCTACTTATATTAAAAATAAACATAAATTTGACATTGTTTCTAATCCGGAGTTTCTGCGGGAAGGTTCGGCGATAAATGATTTTACCTGTCCTGATCGTGTTGTTGTGGGTTTAGAAAGTCAAAAAGCAAAACGGATGATGATAGCTTTGTACCAGCCTTTAAATCGCCCGATCTTAGTTACTAATATAAAATCAGCGGAATTAATTAAACATGCTTCGAATGCCTTTTTGGCTACAAAAATTTCGTTTATCAATGCTTTGTCGCGTATTTGCGATCAGGTTGGCGCGGATGTAAAAGAAGTTGCCCAAGGTATGGGCTTGGATAAACGTATTGGTAGTTATTTTCTCAATGCCGGAATTGGTTATGGCGGTTCATGTTTTCCTAAAGATTTAGACGCTTTTATAACTATTGCCGATAAATTAGGGTATGATTTTAAAATACTCAAAGCAGTCAGGGATACTAACCAGGAACAAAAAGAATTTATTTTTAATAAAATCAAAAAAGCTCTTTGTGTTGTGAAAAATAAAACTATTGCTGTTTTAGGCCTTGCTTTTAAGCCGAATACGGATGATTTAAGGAATTCCCCGAGCATTGATTTAATTAAGGCTTTGATTAGCGAGGGCGCAAAAATCCGCATCTATGACCCTAAAGCAATGGAAAAAGCTAAAAATATTTTAAAGAATGTTACTTTTTGTAAAGATCCGTATCAGGCATCCTTAAAAGCTGATTGCCTGGTAGTTGCCACGGAATGGAATGAATTTAAAGAATTGGATTTTTTAAAATTAAAAAAATCGCTGCAGCGTGCTTTGATAGTTGACGGAAGGAATATTTATAGTTCAAAATATCTTAAAAAATTTGGTTTTACTTACATTGGGGTCGGCCATGGTAAAGAATGATATTCTGATAAGGTTACGTAAAAGAATTAAAAACAAACAATTAGGAATAGCAGTTATAGGTTTAGGTTATGTTGGCTTTCCTCTGGCGTTGGAATTTGTTAAAAAGGGTATTAAGGTTACCGGCATTGAAATTAATCTTGACCGGCTTAAAGCTATTGCTAGTTGTAAATCCTATATCAGCGATATTAGCAATCAAGGATTAAAAAAAGCTTTATCCAGAAGAAATTTTAAGGTTAGCGCAGATTTTTCGGATATTAAAGATGCTGACGCGATTTTAATTTGTGTCCCTACTCCGCTTAAGGGCAGGAATCTTCCGGATATCTCTTTTATTAAGAAAGCAGTAGAAGAGGTGGCGGTACATATAAAAAGACAAGCTTTGGTAATTTTAGAAAGTACTACTTACCCGGGTACAACCGAAGAAGAAATATTGCCAATTTTTGAAAGAAAAGGTTTTAAGCATGGAAAAGATTTTTATCTTTGTTTCTCTCCGGAAAGAATAGATCCGGGTAATAAAAAATTCCCGGTTCAAAAAATCCCCAAAGTTATGGGGGGTATTAGTCCTTTGGCGACTATGCTGGCTCAGGAAATTTATGGTATCATTATTAAAAAAGTTATTCCTGTCTCTAGCGCCCGCGCGGCTGAAACGGTTAAGCTTCTTGAGAATACATTCCGCCTGATTAATATCGGATTAATTGACGAACTGTCAATGATGGCCCATCAGATGAAAATTGATATTTGGGAGGTAATCCGGGCAGCTAGCAGCAAGCCGTTTGGGTTTATGCCTTTTTATCCCGGGCCGGGAGTTGGCGGGCATTGCATCCCTAAGGATCCTCTGTATCTGCATTGGAAGGCTAAAAGTTTTGGTTTTCATTCGCGTTTCATAAAATTAGCCTCCGATTTAATAAGTTATATGCCGGAATATGTTGTTAAAAGAGTGCGGGCTGCTTTGCTTGAGCGTAATTGCAAACTTAAGGGAGCAAAAATATTAGTTATGGGGGTAACCTATAAAAAAGATATTAAAGATTTGCGTAAATCTCCGAGTATTGATGTCATTAACAGCTTAAAAAAACAAGGCGCTTGCGTTTCATATGCTGATCCGATCATTCCTTTTCTTAAGCTGGAAGGCTTAGATTTAAAGTCCTTAAAGTTAAGCAATAAAAAGATTAAAGAATTTGATTGTCTAATAATTGCAACCGATCATTCTGCCGTAGATTATTCCACGCTTTTGAAACATGCCAGGTTAATTTTTGATACCAGGAATGTTTTTAAAGGAAAGCATAAACATAAAGTGGAGAGGTTATAGTGCGCAAGAAAACAGCTTTAATTACCGGCGGCGCTGGATTTATCGGTTCGCATCTATGTGAAAAATTGCTGAATAATAATTATTCAGTGATTTGTTTGGATAATTTTGTTACTGGGGATTTAAAAAATATCAAGCCTTTTTTAAAAGATAAGGGTTTTCGTTTAGTAACTTGTGATGTTTCAAACTATATTGATGCTCAAGGGAAAATAGATTATGTTCTGCATTGTGCTTCATTGGCTTCTCCGATAGATTATCTTAATTTTCCCATCCAGGCTTTAAAGGTCGGTTCATTGGGTACGCATAATGCTTTAGGTTTAGCTAAAAAGAAGAAGGCTGTTTTCATGCTTTTTTCTACTTCTGAAGTTTATGGTGATCCGTTACTCCATCCGCAAAAAGAAAGCTATTGGGGCAACGTTAACCCCATTGGTGTGCGCAGCTGTTATGATGAGTCTAAGCGTTTTGCTGAAGCCTTGACGATGGCTTATCACCGAGTACATAAAATGGATACAAAAATCGTGCGGATTTTTAATACTTATGGCCCTAGAATGCGTTATAATGACGGCCGAGTAATTCCAAATTTCATTGATCAAGCTTTAAAGAATAAGCCATTAACAGTTTATGGTAAGGGGCAGCAGACCAGAAGTTTCTGTTATATTGATGATTTAATTGCCGGATTATTGCGTTTAATGGTTTCACGGGGAAATGAACCGGTGAATTTAGGCAACCCCGGTGAATTCACTATTATTCAATTGGTACATCTAGTCTTAAAATTAACTAATTCTAAAAGCAGAATAGTTTTTAAAAATCTGCCTCAGGATGATCCTCGAAAACGCCGGCCAGATATTGCAAGAGCCAGGAAAATTCTTGCTTGGGAGCCCGCAATACCCTTAGCGGAAGGACTCAGGCGCACTATAGCTTGGTTTAAAGAGTAAAATGTTCCTCAAGGGTTGACAATCTCTTCGTATATATGTTATACTTTTAGATAAGTAAAAATATCTTTATTTAGAGTGTTATCAGTACTTTAGGTGCCAAGGAGGAAGAGAATGATTTCAGGTGCTATACCTCAATTTAATTATTTGGACGTGCTGATTGTTATTGTATTAATCAGGATATGCTGCATTGCTTTGGCAATGGGTTTGACTATTGAGATTTTTAAATTTTTAGGCGTAATATTTGCCACCTATATTTCGCTGCATTATTATGTTAGCGTGTCAGATATTGTGCAGAGAACTTTTCTGCCTAAAGGCATGCCGCTTGAATTTCTTGATTTCTTAGTTTTTGTTGTTTTAGTTCTTGCCGGTTATGCTGGTTTTGCTGCTTTAAGAGTCGTTTTTTATCGCTTCATAAAACTAGAAAGCATACCTTGGCTTAATAAAATCGGGGGGTTAGTTTTAGGTGTAATTAGGTGGTTTTTCGTTGTCGGTTTATTAGTTTTTACGTTGAATATTTCAAGCATAAGTTATCTGAGCAATTCAGTGAGACATTCTTATTTGGGCAGCCGGGCATTTTCAATTTCGCCAAATACTTATAGCTGGTTATGGAAGAACATCTTTTCTAAATTCTCAGGAAAAGAAAAATTTAATTCAACAGTCAGCGAAGCCGTAGACAAATTTAATCAAAAATGAAATTAATTGATTTCTATAAAAAAGTTATTTATTTCGGGAAAAAAGTTGATCCGCGTAAGAATAAAACAAGTATTAAAAATTTTGCTGATTCTGCGATACTTTTTGGAAAACCTGATACAAAAGTAAATAAAATACTGGTCGGTATTGATATCGAGGCTGCTGAATTGTTGCTTGCGGATCGAATCCGGCAGAGAGAAGGTTTGGATTTGGTAATCGCGCATCATCCTGAAGGAAGCGCTTATGTCGGCTTGCATGAAGTAATGCGGCTGCAGATTGATTTGCTGACTGACATGGGGGTTACTCCGAAAACTGCTGTCAGGCTAGTTGAAGAAAGAATGCGGGAAGTAGAGCGCAGGGTGCTGCCGCAAAACCATACTCGTCCGGTTGACGCAGCGCGTTTATTAAATATTCCTTTTATGAATATGCACACCCCCGCGGATAATCACGTTTATGCTTATTTGGATGCTATTTTTAAACAAAAGAAGCCTCACCTGGTTGAAGATATAGTTAAAATTTTAAATACTATACCTGAATATCAATTTGCGGCTAAATTTAATACTGGGCCGCGCATACTTCTTGGGTCACCAAAACGTCCAGTAGGTAAGATTTTGCTTGAGATGACCGGCGGTACAGAAGGTTCGAAAGATGTCTTTGGAAAATTATACAAAGCCGGGGTTCGAACTTTGGTCTCAATGCATTTAAGCGAAGAGCATCTAAAAAAAGTAAAAGATGCCAATCTTAATGTTGTTATTGCCGGCCACATTTCAAGTGACAATTTAGGTTTAAATCTACTTTTAGATAATATTGAAAAATCCTCAAAAGAATCGTTCGAAGTAATTGCCTGCTCCGGTTTTATCAGGATTAAAAGAAAGTAAATATGCTTGGAAGAATTCCTGAAAATTTATTAGAAGATATATTGAGCCGTGTAGATTTGGTTGAAATTATCTCCGGTTATATCCCGCTTAAAAAGGCTGGGAGAAACTTCAAGGCTAACTGCCCGTTTCATCATGAGAAGACCGCATCTTTTATGGTTTCTCCAGATCGTCAGATTTACCATTGTTTTGGCTGTGGTGAATCCGGTAATGCTTTTAAATTTCTCATGCGTCATGAAAGAATGGATTTTCTTGAGGCAGTAGAGATGTTGGCTAAAAAAACCGGGGTTATGTTACCGGAGCAGAATAATCCTGAGGCAATAAAGGCTGCCAGTTTAAGCAGCCAGATATATAAAATTAATGAGCTGTCGGTAAATTTTTATGAGTCAAACCTTCAGGTTCAGGGTGCCCAGACAAGCAGGGAGTATCTGTTAAATAGAGGAATCAAGCTTGAGACGATTAAAGAATTTCATTTAGGTTTGGCAACTTCCGGTTGGGACGGTTTGATTAATTTTTTAAGAAGTAAGAATGCCCCGCTTTCGATTATGGAAAAAGGCGGTTTAATTTTGCCTAAAGATGCCGGCGGATATTATGACCGTTTCCGTAATCGTATTATTTTTCCAATTTATGATATCCGCAGCCGCGTAGTTGGTTTTGGCGCCCGGGTGCTGGATGGTAGCCTGCCTAAATACATTAATTCTCCGGAGACTTCAGTTTATACTAAAGGAAAGAATCTTTTTGGCCTAAATTTATCCAAAGATTTCATTAAAGACTCTGATTGCGTGGTAATCGTGGAAGGTTATCTCGATTTCATAATTCCTTATCAGGAAGGAATAAAAAACATTGTTGCTTCTCAGGGTACTGCTCTTACTTTAGAGCAGATTAAATTGCTTAAGCGTTATACCCATAATGTGGTAATGATTTTTGACGGCGATGCGGCTGGCGAGATGGCTACTTTAAGAAGCCTGGATATTCTTATTGATGAAGGTATAAACGTAAAAATTGTTCCTCTTCCCAAAGGTATGGATCCTGATGTTTTCGTCCGCAACCAAGGCTCGGCAGTTCTTAAGGAAAAAATTGAATACGCTTGCAGTTTTTTTGATTATAAGCTTAGTCTGTTAAAAAATCGTTATGATATAAAAGATGCGTACGGTAAAAGTAAAATTGCTTCGGAAATGCTTTCGACCATTAATAAATTTAATAATGCTATACTGCGCGGTGAATATACCAAGAGGTTAGCCGAAGAAATTAAAATACCTGAACAATATATTCTAGAAGAATTAAATAAATTAAAGCCGGTTCAAGGTAAGTATGAAGTAAAAGATGATCTTGAGCAAAAAAAGCCAACCGAGATTAATCCGGCAGAAAAACTTTTGATTAAATTTATGCTTGAAGAAAAAGAACTTATTCAAAAAGTAATGCAAGAACTTTCTCCGTCAGATTTTCAGGACAGCCGTACTGCAAAAATTGTTCAAGTTATGCAGGATTTAGTTTCGCAAGGTAAAAATATCCAACCAAGCTTATTAATGAATTATTTTAACCAAGATGAGGCAAGCCAGCTGGTTTGCGAGACGATGTTTATGCCGGAACTAAATGATCAGGAAAAAGAAAAAGCGATCAACGATTGTATCCGGCGGATTAAAGTGAATAGGTTAAAATCAAGAAGAGAAATTTTGCATAAGCAGATAAATAATGCTCAAGTTTGCGGGGATGAGCAAAAATTAAATAGTCTTATTCAAGAATTTCATAATCTCATAAAGAAAGGCGATTAGTATGAAGAAGAAAGAACAACAGCAGCCGATTAAGGACATGGAGAAATTAATTGCCCTAGGTAAGCAAAAAGGGTTTTTAACTTATGATGAGGTAAACGATCTATTGCCGGATGACCTTTCTAGTACAGTAGCGATTGATCATCTTTTTGAATTACTGGGTAACGAGGATATTCAGGTTGTTGAAGGCGAAGAAGATGCAGGGCTATCGGTTAATCGGGCTCAAACGGATAAACAAAATTTAGCTGCGCAGCGTGAAGAATTGTTAACTGAACAGCTGAAGAGCGAAGAACGTTTTATGCCTTTAGATGACCCGGTTAAAATGTACCTTAAACAGATGGGTTCAATTTCTCTTTTGAGCCGTGAAAACGAAATAGAATTAGCTAAAAAAATTGAAGAAGCGGAAGATAAGTTTAAACGTGCGGTTTTAGTAACCAAATTTGTCAGAAATGAAGTCATTATTGTTGCTAATGATATCTTAGAAGATAAGATTAATATGGAAGAAGTGGTTAAGGAAGATATCCGAATCAAGAAAACTAGTGTTGTTGGCAGGTTTAAACGGTTATTGATTAAAGTCAAACAAGCCCGTTCTGAGAGCAAGGCAATAAATTTAATATTAGAACTTAATTTTACCACTTCAGTTATTGAGGCTGCAGTGCGTAAATTGAATCTTTTATTTCGGGAACTTGACTATTTGAAGCGTGCCGGTAAAACCAATTGTCCGCGGCACCGGCAGATAATTAAAGAAATCGCCGAACCTTATAGCAAAATTAAGGATCAGATGAAGTTGATTAAATCTGCGCACCTTAAGTTTAGCCGCACAAAGAAGAAATTAGTTGAAGCAAATTTGCGCTTGGTTGTGAGTATTGCTAAAAAATATACTAACCGGGGATTATCTTTTCTCGATTTAATTCAAGAAGGAAATATCGGTTTAATGCGCGCTGTCGAAAAATTTGAATATAAACGTGGTTATAAATTTTCAACTTATGCTACTTGGTGGATCCGCCAGGCAATTACCCGTTCGATTGCTGATCAGGCGCGGACAATCAGGATACCTGTGCATATGACCGAAACAATTAATAAGATAATCCGTTTTTCAAGAGTATTTGTCCAAAAAAACGGCCGGGAACCTACGCCTGAGGAGATTGCGCACAAAATGCGTTTCCCGCAGGGAAAAATTAAATCAATATTGAAAATTGCCCAAGAGCCTATTTCTTTGCAAATGCCTATAGGCGATGAAGGTGATACGCATTTTGGAGATTTTATCCAGGATAAAAAAGCAGTTTCGCCGGCTAATGAAACTGTGCGTTCAATGTTAAAAGAAGAAATGAATTCCGCTCTAAGTACATTGACTGAAAGAGAAAAAAAGATTTTAGTTTTACGTTTTGGTATTCTTGATGGATCGGCGCGCACTTTAGAAGAGGTAGGTAATGTTTTTAAGGTCACCCGCGAGCGAGTCAGGCAGATCGAAGCTAAAGCTTTGAAAAAACTTAGGCATCCTTCGCGTTCGCGTAAACTGCGCACTTTTATGGATATGACATTAGCGCATCAGCGGGAATATTAATTTTTTACTTAATCTTCAGGGTGTTTACTATGACTTGTTTACAAAATGAGTCTTTTGAGCAGGCAGTTCCTTGGTTTGGAGGGAACTGCCTGCTTGTTAATTAAATATGGAAAACGAAGAAAAAAAACAAATAAGTGTAGAATTGCGTAATATCGAGCTCCAGCAAAAGGCGATATTGGATAATATTCCGGACATGGCTTGGCTTAAGGACAGCGAAGGCAGGTTTATTATGGTTAACGAACGTTTTGCCCGGAGTTGTGGTTTTAGGTCGGATAAGCTTATTGGCAAAACTGATTTAGATACCTGGCCAAGAGATTTAGCAGAACAGTATCGTAATGATGATTTAGAAGTAATTAAAAGTAAGAAACGAAAATGTGTTGAAGAGAGATTTGTTGACAGTGAAAGTAAAATCCAATGGATTGAAACTATAAAAACTCCTGTTTTTGATGATCAAGGTAAAGTAATCGGTA
>Ga0172381_10004012_pt1 | contig 15384 bp, 20 predicted proteins | sample Leawel6488metaG_FD_119754 | JGI IMG/M metagenome (GOLD analysis project Ga0172381, IMG submission 119754) | Leachate microbial communities from a municipal landfill in Southern Ontario, Canada - Leachate well 64-88 metaG | ecosystem: Engineered > Solid waste > Landfill > Unclassified | place...
CCAATAAAGGCTTTGTCTTTAGGAATGTTTTCATTCTCGATAATCCTTACCCTTGCCAGCTTATCCTCAAGCTCTGCAATGCGCGCCTCACAATGAGCTTGGGCATCTTTAGCAGAATCATACTCAGCGTTCTCCGATAGATCGCCTAAGAGCCTCGCCTCGCCGATGGCCTTTGAAATCCTTAAGCGATCAACACTTTTAAGGCGATCAAGCTCATCTTGAAGCTTCAAAAATCCTTCATTAGTTAAATAGACTTCCCCTGACATATAACAATAGCCTCACGTTATCAATCATGTTTAAAAATATTTATCTAAAACGTTCTACGTCCCGATCAATTACATTTTTTCTAATGCTTTGGTGATCAAAGGAAGAATTTCTGACAATTCTTGTTTAGTCATACGGCCTAATTTTGCAAAGCGCCATTCTTCGGCAGCCCTATTTTCACGTGAAATTTGGATCTTTTTCTCTCCACCATTGTAAGAAAAAACACCCACGGTAATACGGCTATCTTCAAACTCTTTGGTTTCTTTAAAGACATCGATGTCAACAGACTTATCGTACGGCATTGTCAACTCCTTTTACGTTATGGTTTTGTTATTTTTTCGTTTTACCATTTAAAAGCCAGGCAAACCGCCAAGCCCCATGACCTTCTTCATTTGATCCGCGGCCACCGATTGCGACTTTCCAATAGCCTTGTTTAAGCTTTTGACCAACTCTTTCTGAAGATGTTGTTTCTTTTCAGGCACAAGAAGGTTCTCGTCAATTTCAAGCGAATGAAACTTTTGAGCCCCATCAATAACGATCTTGACGCCCTCACCCTCCGTGACCTCGATCAATGAAGCCTCAAGCTGACGCTTGATCTTTTCTGCCTGCTGCTTCATCTCCATCAACTTCTTCATCTGATCAAACATGAATACTCCTTTGATTTATAAACCTATCTCATTCTGTAACCAATATCAAAAAGCGTTGAGACTAAAAATGATTTTAGAAAAATAATAACTAAAAAAACAATGATCGGAGAAATATCGATCGCCGACACGGGGAGAAAACGACGAATAGGCTCTAAAACAGGCTCAGTCGTTCGATAAAGTAACTGAACGATCGAATTTGATGGATCAGGATTGACCCAGCTAATCAAAGCTCTGACCAAGATCAGCCAATAAAAAATTGTTAACAAAATCTCAACAACCTTCGCTAAAGAAAAAATAAAATTACTTAAAACAAACATAAAGCCTCCTTTGTAAAGTTTTACTTCTGTGCAAATGCCTTTTCCTGATCAAGATTCGTAGCCCGAATAGGATACGGAATCACAATCCCTTCTTGCGTATAACGCTTATTCAATTTCTTTATAAATTCATGTTTGATTAAATAATTATCCACAAACTCTTTAGCTCTTAAAATAACAGTGAAATTAATACTCGAGTCGGAAAAAGTATGATAACGAATAAAAGGCTCGAAACTAACAACGCCTCCGGAAACAGTTTTCATCACATCACGCCCCACATCGATCGTAACGCGCTCAACCTTTTCCAGGTCGGACTTATAATGAACACCGAGATCCACTAATACCGCAACTTCCTTATTCGGATAATCATAGTTAGTCACGATCGAATTGGCGATGGTTTTGTTTGGCAAAATAACCGTGTTATTAGGCAGCATCTTAATCCATGTTGATCGCCATCCGATTTTTTCTACATATCCCTCTTGCCCAGTCTCAAGTTTGATAAATTGTCCAACACGAATTGGTTTATCACTGATCAACTGTATCCCAGAAAAGAAATTTTCAAGTGTTGGTTGAAGCGCAAGCGCCACAGCCAGGGAACCAATACCCAAAGAGGCTAAAATGGGTGTAATCGAAATCCCAAAGCTATCGATTAAGATTAAAGCGCCGATCCCAAGAATAAAAATACGCGCCACAGCCTTAACAATCCCCGATGAGGCCTTGAGCATGTCATTTTTTGGTGTATATTCAATGATCACGCCACGTATCAAGCGATCAACAAACAATGCGATAGCAAGAATGATAATAGCCTTAAATCCCAACAAAAAATATCTTGTCATTTCGCTATTAACGGCTAACGGAGAAACATATTGCATAAAAATACTACCGCTAGAAAGAATGAGCAGAAACAACGGAAGATCAGCAGCGTGAATTAAGATGTCGTCGATGCGCGTCTTAGTCCTTTCTGTCAAATGTTTGATCCCGGCAAAGACAACGCGCTTGACTAAAAGCCATAACAAAACCCAAAGAAGATAAGCTAAGGGGATATAAATCCATAATGAAATTTGTAATCCTAGAATTGTAATCATCTTATTTTTTCCCTTTTACATCTAAAAAATTAAAAAACCTTAAATAATGTCCCATCGATCAAACGTTGCTCGATCCTATTTAAAACCCGTTTTAACGCCTTGAAGCGCTCTCGGACTTCCAGCATGACAGAATCCGTTGCCCGCGCGGTCTCTTGCAGGGAAAGAGCTGTATTCCCAAAAGTCTCTGCCAAATCCTGCACGTCCAAAGGATCTTGGCCAATGATGGGAGTGTTAAAATCAATTCTTCTTTTTTGCCCGGTCTTATCCTTGCTGATTTCAATAAATTTCTGCCCCAAAATACCTTCTGTTTTAATGCTAAAGCTGTACCCATGCTCGATTTGCTCTTTATAGCGTGCAAAAAGATTAAGTGTCACAGCCACATTGCGGCCCATGATTTCTTCTTTTAAAAAATCGATCTTGCCGACAGTCCCGACATGAACACCTGACAAGCGAATCGGAGAACCGATCATCAAACCGCCAACTTCGCGAAACAAAACCTGAATCTTAAATTTTGATTGTGTGATTCCTTTTTCCATACCAATGGACAAAACCACCACGCAAATAAGAACAATCCCGATAACAAAAAACAATCCTGCGTAAAGATTTTTTGAGAATTCTTTTTGCTCCATCATGGTTGACCTCTTTTGTTTAGTTAATAAATGCTTGTATAAAATCGTTATGAATCGCACGAATCTCTTGCGGCTTTCCTTGAGCGACGATCTCCCCGGCCTTGATAATCGCAAGACGATCAGCAATACGAAAAGAATTCTGAATATCATGTGAGGCAATGACCGTTGTTGTCTTAAAGCGCCTAGAAATATCTCTGATCAAATCCATAATATCCCGACTACGAATCGGATCGAGCCCCGAGGTTGGTTCGTCACAAAAAAGAATCTTCGAGTTAAGAATCACCGCTCTCGCAAGCGCCGCGCGTTTACGCATCCCGCCGCTTAGCTGAGGAGGAAATTTCCTTTCCTCGCCCTCAAGGCCTACAAGCTTCAGGGCATGATACACTTTCTCAAGAATCTCGTTTTGCGTATATTTTGTATGTTCCTGTAAAGGAAAAGCAACATTTTCAAAAATCGTCATAAAGTCGTACAAGGCACCGTCCTGAAATAAGTAGCCCATCGTCTTTCGAAGCAAAAGCCACTGCGCATCTGAGAAATGCTTAACAGAAACCGCATCAATAGCGATGTCTCCTTGATCAGGCTCAAACAAGCCAATCATATGCTGTAATAAAACACTCTTGCCAGCACCGCTTTCACCTAAAATAACACAAATCTCGCCACTCTGAACGGTCAGGTTCACATCTTTTAAAATCACTTGCTGGTTTAAGGTTTTATATAAATGCGTAATCTTAATCATGACGTTGTTTGGCAAAGGCACGAAATCGATTTTGAGCAAATTTTGTATAAAGCCGGTTATAAGGACGAACATCCATTTTTTCAACGAAAAACTGAACACCGTTATATTCACCAAGGAAATAAACTTCATCATCAACAAGAACATCAATATCATCCTTGGGATACCATGATTCATTCTCAAAAACAATAGGATCTCCATCTCTAATCCACGAAGCTTCCTCTGCAGGAACGAGATAATTTGCGTCTTTATGGGCCCCTGCAAACGTCCCATTGCACCCTACAAGAAAAACAATCATCATCAAAGAAAGAAACAACGAGCACTCTTTTAACGTTTGATTCACGAAACCCTCCTTATCCCCAAAAAGTTAAAATGATCTTTGTTAAGACTGTATTAGAGACAACAACAAAAATATATGCAAGCGCGACGGCCTTGGTGGTATATTGCCCAACGCCCAAGGACCCACCTTTGGCATAATACCCCTCGTAACAACAAACCCACCCGATCAGAACAGAAAAAAACATTGTTTTAATAAATCCGCTAAAAAAATCAACATAATTAAGAGACAGTAACGTCTGATTAATATAGTACGAACCTGGAATATCTGCTTCAAAAACAGCGATCAAGTAGCCGCCTGTGATGCCGATCACCTCAGAAAAAACAACCAAGATAGGAAGAACAAGAAAGCACCCTACCATTCTTGGAACAACGAGAAATTCTATGGGATCAACGCCCATGACCTTCGTGGCAACAATTTGATTGTTAACGCTCATGGCGCCCAATTCAGCCGTCAAGCGCGACCCTGCTTTACCAGAAAAAATGAGCGAGCTAAAAACAGGGCCCAGCTCACGGACAAGCGAAAGAGCCACCAGAGACGCAACCTTTTCTCTCGCCCCAAAACGATCCAGCATCATATAGCCTTGAAGGGCCAGGACGATCCCTGTCGCAAGCGACGTCAAAGCAATCACAACAACCGATTGCATCCCTTGCTCATAAACTTGCTTAACAACTTCTCCAAAGCGAATTTTTCCTTGAAAAATCAACGCGACAGCATTGCCAAAGAAATAAAGTGCTCGTCCCAGCCCGGAAATTTTTCCAATGGTTTCTAAAACAAACTGGCGAAAAAATAAAAATACTTTTTCTTTTCCCATGGTGTTCTACATCCAAATTTTCTTTAATTCATCGTTAATCTTAAATTCATCCACCTTGGAAATATCCTTTTCGCCATTAAATGCTTTTTCCTTCGGTAGAGCGCTTGAGCCATGGTTTATTTTACCAAAAAAATCCTCAATGCTTAATGTTTTTGCTCCCAGGCCACGAACGCTTTGCCCTAAGGGTTTGTCATTGGTGATGACATAAAGACTTTTTTTATTTTTTGCTTGTTCTACCAAACGCCTAATCAAATCATCAGCTGTTTCTTTCGACGAAAAAGCAATCTTGATGACTGATACTTTCTTGGGATACCAAATGCCGGGCTTCCCATCAAAGACAATCGTTATTTGATTCTTTGGACTTCCGCAAAAATTTCCCTCCTCCAGATACCGAAGAAGGCTTTCGCGTGACTCTCTAATCGTCCTTTGCCTTGCCATCTGTGGAATCTGATGGATGGCGTTGTAACCGTCGAGTAAATACTGAACTGACATAAACACACGCTCCCACAAGGCCGATCACAATCATGTAAAAAAGATTAAGAAGACTGATGCTAACGGCCGCTGGCCTGGTTAGTCCTATCTTCATAAATAAAAGAACCGTTGCATTCTCTCGGAAACCTAAGCCTCCAATGGATGGCAGTGATGAAGCCACGCAGATCAATGGTGCAAAGGCAATGCAATAAATCAAATCAACGTCCTGATGAAATCCTTTTGCTGTGAGAAAATAGCTAACCCCCAGCAGAATTTGTCCTACCGACGATATCACAAGCACCAAAAAGATCGAAGGGAGCCTTCCTTTGATAAGCGCAAAGGCTTGGTGCAGCTTGAGAAGTTTTTCCTTGATCACCGTTAATTTGTTGAAAATGCCACACGCAAAAGAATAAAGACGTTCGTTCAGGAGGAACAAAAAGCCGCCCCAAGAAACAAGGAAGAGAATAATGATCCCGTTAAACAAAAACTTTTCATCAGCAATTTTACGAGCAACGAAATACGAAACAAGGGCAACGATGGTTATAGAAATAAAACCAAGGATCCGATCCAAAACAGCGGATGCCACAAGCTTTGCTTTATCGTGAGTATGCTTACAAAGCCCTATAACTTTAACCACGTCTCCGCCGGTGGATGTGGGAAGAACGAAGTTAAAAAATGTTCCGATCAAAAACCAGCGTGTTACTTCTTTTTTAGAAAGATGCAAATCAAGCGCCCTTATAATAACGCTCCAGCGAAGCAAAAGAAACCCATAGATGACAAAAACACACGCGAGGGCGGCAATAAGATAAACGATGTCTGCCTCTTTGGCAATTTCAATTGTTTTTCCAAGATCGTTTTTCCGAAAAAGATAAATAAGAAGCGCGGCGCTTAAGCCAAAACGCAAGAAAAAAGAGAAGATCTGTTTTATTTTTGTTTTCATCATGAAACCTTTTCAAGAACGGACATCGTTTGAGACTCTAGACATGATTGATATGCCTCCTTAGCTAAATAAGAGCTGCGTACCAACGGGCTGCTAAAGACATATTTCATGCCGATCGCTAATGCCTTTTCTTTATATTGTTCAAATTCTTCGGGAGAAACAAATCGCACGACCGGAACATGCCTGGCTGTTGTTGATGGAGCAAGATATTGACCAATGGTTAAAATATCACAACCCGCAAGATACAAGTCCTGCATGGTCTCTTCAATTTCGTCCAGAGTCTCCCCTAACCCAACCATGATCCCTGATTTAACAAAAATATTGGGATTTGCTTCTTTTACGGTTTTCAAGACCGATAACGACCTCTCATAATCTGCGCGAGGACGTAATGCCGGAGTCAGGCGTCGAACTGTTTCAATATTGTGCGCGATAACTTCCGGAAACGCGCGCACAACAGTTTCGATAAGATCTTTTTTGCCTAAAAAATCAGGAATTAAGACTTCAACCTTGATCCCCGGGTTCAGCGCACGTACATGTTTGATCGTTTGAGCAAAATGCTGACAACCTTGATCTTCTAAATCTTCTCGCGTCACTGACGTGACGACAACATAATCAAACCCTAGTTTTTTAACTGCCTTTGCCACGGCGATCGGTTCGTCCAAATTCAAAGAACCAGGGATTCCTGATGGGACAGCACAAAAACGACAAGAACGCGTACATGTATCCCCTAAGATCATAAATGTCGCTGTATTCTTTTTCCAGCAACGCCCCAGATTAGGACAATGGGCGCTCTGACAGACCGTATGAATGGCAAGTTTCTCTAAAGAACTTTTAAGGACGCTGATCCGTTCAGCACAAGGGACAGGCTGACGAAACCATGCCGGCAAACGACGCGATGAATGCATAATCATGTATCGGATTTTAATAATTGCTTGGTTTTGTTTTCGAGATCCGCCAAAATATCTCTATTCTTTTCCTTGTCCTCTTTCGTCGCATGATCAACAATAAGCTTACCTTGCAAGTGATCATTTTCATGACAAACGACGCGGGCGTAAAATCCTTCACAGGCTAAATGACATTTTTTATTATTGATATCAATATAATCAAGCCATACTTTGCGCGGACGCGTAACGTTAAAAGTCATTCCTGGAAGGCTTAAACAGCCCTCCTCCATAGCTTCCTTGCCTTCGGCCTTTGTAATCTTTGGATCTACAAAAACACGTGGAAAATCTTCAAGATCAACAACAAAAATCTGCTTAAGAACACCCACCTGGGTCGCGGCTAAGCCGATATCAGTTTCTTTCTCTCTAATCGTATTAAGCATCACCTCGATCAGCATACGTTCAGGCGCGCCAATCACCTTTACAGGCGTTGCCTTTTTCCTTAAGCACGGATCACCAAATGTTCTAATTTTTAATTTTGTTTTGATCATTTAAAAAAACGATTTTTGCTTTGTATTGTTTTGCTTCTTTTTTTTCAACAAGCCCATAATTAACAATGATCAGCTTGTCACCAACACAGCCCGAACGCGCCGCCGGGCCATTTAGGCAAACAACCCCTGATCCAGCTTTCGCTGCAATGGCATATGTTTCAATTCGTGAACCATTATTGACATTCAAAACCTCAACCTTTTCATCAGGCAAGATATCAACTGCTTCAAGAATCTTTTTATCAATAGAAATGCTTCCCTCGTAATACAGTTCGGCTTGAGTTACTTTAGCATTTGAAATCTTTGCCTTTAGCATAGTGATCAACATTTTTTATCCCTTGCATTTAAAAGTTATACGTATTTTTTGAGTCGTTGCAATAGCTGTTCCTTAGGCATCGCGCCAGCAAACTGCTCAACCACTTTTCCATCCTTAAAAACCAATAGCGCAGGAATCGACATAATGCCATATCGAGCTGCTAGGCCTTGAGCCTCATCAACATTCACTTTTCCAACTCGTACCTTGCCGGAAAGATCATTGGCTGCATCATCTACAATAGGCCCCATCATGCGGCATGGCCCGCACCATTCTGCCCAAAAATCAACTAAAACAGGTATCGAAGACTCCAGGACTTCTTGTTGAAAATCTTTTTCTGTTAGATGAAAAGCTCCCATACAACCTCCTTTTTTACCTCACTTTTTTTCGAGGTTATCAATCACTTAATCAAGGGTGTATTATACAAATATTTATTTTATATATCAATAATAATCTTAATAGACCAATATAAAACTCATCATAACTTACGTATTAACAATGAATTAGGCGCCAGGAATATACGCTCCTGAGGAAAGGAGACTTCTTTAAGCCTTACCTTGGCGAGCAACCGCTTGTGTTGCTTTTTCTATTTCCTTGGGATCACCAAGATAATAATGCGTCAAAGCTTTAAGATCTTGGTCAAGCTCATAGACAAGTGGAATACCTGTAGGAATATTAAGCGTCGTGATCTCCACATCAGAAATATGATCAAGGTGTTTGATCAAGGCCCTCAAGCTATTACCATGAGCCGCGATCAACGCCCTTTTTCCGCTCTTGAGCAGAGGAACGATCACATCGTGCCAATACGGCAAAAAACGGTCGACCGTATCCTTTAAGCTTTCGCACAGGGGGAGGTCCCTATCTTTTAGATCTTGATACTTAGGATCTTTTCCAGGATAGCGATCATCATCTTTGGTTAATGCCGGCGGGCAAATATTATAGCTACGTCGCCAAATATGGACCTGCTCTTCGCCATATTTGGCAGCTGTTTCTGCCTTATTCAGCCCCTGCAATGCACCATAATGGCGTTCGTTTAAGCGCCAAGACTTATAGATGAGAACATCTGTCTGTCCTAATTCTTTAAGGGTAATATCAAGAGTATGCGTGGCTCGTATTAAAACAGACGTGAAGGCAATATCAAAAATAAATCCTTGGTTTTTCAATGCTTTCCCTGCGGCGTGGGCCTCGCTTACGCCTTGCGCGGACAAATCAACATCCGTCCAACCTGTAAATCGGTTTTCTTTGTTCCAGGTGCTTTCACCATGACGAAGAAGGACGAGCTTCATAAGCCTCTTATCTCTCTGTCTCATAGCTGCGATAAAGAACAACAGCGCGTACAATAAAAATAACCAAAAAAACCTGCCCTGCGAGGGCCTCTAGGAGCACTAAATATTTTACCCAAAAACTCATAGATATCAATTGGCTGCTTGGGATTAAAAGAGCTAAAGAAGAAAAGCTAAAATAAAAAAAACGTACATTTTCCAAAAAAAGACCGGAAAAAGCCCTGGGATTGAACGCAAAGGCTAAAGAATAAAAGACCATCCACAAAAAGCCTATAGAAAAATATCCACAAAAACCCATTTTGACTAAATCGTGAGGTTTCATATCCGAAGAATGAAATCTTTTTACCAATATCCAAAGACAGGCGATAAAACAAAACGCATACATTCCGTGAATAACAACGGTTAGCACCCCTTCTAAGAAATTATTTAAAACAAAAATAAGAAGAAGGTCAAGGCAAAAAGCTAAAATGGCCAAAAGAAGAAGCTCTAAAAAAGGTCTTAGAGGTAAAGATAACATACGAAAAAGAAGGATAAAAATGAATAAAAAGATAAAAGGGAGAGGCGGAAACGAGATCGCTTGGCTTTCGAGAAAGGGAATAAAAATAAAAAGAGAGATGAAGCCTAAAAGAGCGAGATTAAATTTGTCACTCAAAAACTTAAAAAATGCCATGCTTTCCCTCCTTTGCTGAACCCATGATTACTTATTTTACTGAAAAGCTTAACGAAGATAAAGAGAAGTTTAAAGAAATTCAATACTGTTAATATAAAGGGCGCGGTCACAAGTGACCGCGCCCTTTGAATGTTACCCTTCAGCCAAAGAACCCTTATTTGACAGAAGAAACGTACTTCAACAGGTCAATAACTTTGCATGAATAACCCCACTCGTTATCATACCAAGCCACAACCTTAACAAACGTATCGTTTAAGGCAATACCCGCACCCGCATCAAAAATAGAAGTACGTGGATCGCCAATAAAATCACTTGAAACAACAGCATCTTCGGTGTAACCCAAAATGCCCTTGAGTTCATTTTCAGAAGCTCTCTTCATTTCAGCTTTGATCTCATCCCACTTAGCTGGCTTGGCTAATTTGCAGGTTAAATCAACCACAGACACGTCTGCCACAGGAACGCGAAGGGCCATACCGGTTAATTTTCCATTTAGCGATGGGATAACTTTACCCACAGCCTTGGCTGCACCTGTTGATGATGGAATAATATTTTGCGATGCACCTCGTCCGCCACGCCAATCCTTTTTTGAAGGGCCGTCAACGGTTTTTTGAGTTGCTGTAATAGCGTGGCATGTCGTCATCAAACCTTCGATGATTCCCCACTTATCATTAAGAACTTTCGCCATGGGAGCTAAACAGTTTGTCGTGCACGATGCATTAGAAAACACGCTCATATCTGATTTGTATGTTTTTTCATTCACGCCCATAACAAACATCGGAGCATCCTTAGACGGTGCTGAAATAAGAACTTTCTTGGCTCCTGCCTTAAGATGTCCTTGCGCCTTCTCGACTTCGGTAAAAAGACCAGTAGATTCAACAATATAATCAGCACCGACTTCACCCCATTTAAGATTGGCAGGATCTTTTTCTGCCGTGACGCGAACTTTTTTCCCATTGACCACAATACAGCTAGGGCTTTCTACCACGATCGTGCCCTTAAATTCCTTGTGGGTTGAATCATATCTCAACATATAGGCGAGATAATCTGCGTCAAAAAGATCGTTGATAGCGACAACATCAACATCTTTGTGTTCCATCGCTGCGCGAAACACCAATCGTCCGATGCGCCCAAAACCATTAATTCCTATTTTCATCTTTTCTCCTCCTTAAATGAGGGCAACATTTACGGCACAAAATTAACGTAAATTATCCGCCCGAATTTACCCGTGAATCCCACACCAAAGGGGATGAACCGGGATTGTGTTATTGATATTATTTACTCCAAGAAAGATTATTATAATCATTGTTTTTATTTAGTCAAGTTCTTATCAAATTTGATCCTACTGGAAAAACAAGGTGAGTTAAGCGACCTGTCTTAAATATTTTGCGGCATCCTCGGGGTCTGTCAAGACAACGTAAAAACCTGTTCCCCACTCAAAACCAGCCATATTGGTAAGCTTAGGGATAATTTCAATATGCCAGTGATAACTCTCCATATGCTTATATTTTGTCGGTGACGTATGGATAAAGAAATTATAAGACGGATTTCCCAGACAAACCTTATTACGTCTTAAGATGTCTTTTAAGATTCTGCCAAGATTGTACTTCTGGGCATCATTCATCTCAGTAAAATTAGCCTGATGATACTTTGGCATGATCCATGATTCAAACGAAAAGCGTGATGTGAAAGAGGCAAAACAAATAAAATCATCATTTTCAACAATAATACGAGACTGATCTTTTTTCTCCTGAGCAATCATATCACAATAAATGCAACGCTGATGACGATCATGATAGCTCTTGGAGCCTTCAAGAGATTCCGCGACATGCTTAGGAATCATAGGAAGCGCGATGACTTGGCTATGGGCATGTTCAAGGCTGGCCCCTGCCGCTGTTCCATAATTTTTAAAAATCAAAACATATTCAAAACGCTTATCGCGCGCTAGATCGCTCGACCGGCTACAATAGGTATTCACCACATGAAACATGTCATGCTCATTAAGCTCAGGGAAATCCTTAACATGGTCTGGTGTCTCCACGATAATCTCATGGGCGCCGATACCATTACACATATCAAAAAGACCGATCGCCTTGCGCTCAATCTCTCCGTGAACATCAAGAGCAGGAAAACGGTTAGGCACAACGCGCACACTCCACCCCGACGTGTTAGGATAGCTTCCATCCAGTCGAACGGCCTGTATTTCTGGCGGAGTCCGCCCTTCGCGCCCAGAACAAAAAGGACAAACTTCCTTTTCGTGAAATTCTCTTTTCTCTTTTTCATAATTTTCCGGCTTCATGGAACTTTGGGTATTCACAATAACCCATCGGCCGACTACAGGATCTCTGCGAAGCTCTCCCATTAGATCTCAACTCCTCTTAAATACCCGGCGGCATCTTCAGGCGGGATAGGACAAATATAAAAACCTGTTCCTTTTTCAAAACCAGCCGTATGTGTCAGACGCGGAATAATTTCAACATGCCAATGATAATCTTCTTCAATGGTCGTAAAGCTAGCGGTCTCTCCTGTTTTTCTAATAAAAGGAGCCGTGTGAATGACATAATGATACGCAGGATCAGAAACTCCTAGCTTAAGCCTCAACAATGCTTCTTTTAATATCTTGGCCAAATCTTGTTCGCGGCCTGTCACCCCTTTTGCAAAATGAGCATGATGCTTTTTCGGTAAAATCCACATCTCAAAAGGAAATCGTGAAGCAAAAGGCACCAAAGCTAAAAAATGATCGTTCTCGGCAACAATACGGCTACGATCATTGGATTCCTGCTTGATCAGATCACAAAAAATACAACGCTCATGATAAGCATAATATTTCTTGGCTCCCCTAAGCTCCTCGCGAACGCGCATAGGAATAACAGGCGTAGCAATAATCTGTGAATGGGCATGAGGAATATTTTGGTTATCCCGTGACCAATTATAATTTTTATGCGCGAGCGCATAACAAAGACTTGTATCTTTTTCTAAATCATGGATGCGCTCAACGTACGTTTCGATAACGAGTTTAATTTGCTTAACATCTAAATCAGCCATATTAGCGATATGCTCAGGGGTTTCATCAACGATCTCATGAGCTCCATGAGCTTGTAAAACCTCATAAAGCCCATTCATCTCAGGACTGAGCTTAACATGTGTTTCAAAAATAGGCGTCTTGTCAGCAATCACACGGACCTGCCAGCCTGGTGCATTCGCTTTGGAAATGCCTTTGCGAATCGCAAAAATTTCTTTAGGCGTCTCTTTTTCGTGGTCTTCGCAAAACTGGCATTTTTTTAACGATTTTAAATCGAGACTGCTCTTGTCGGAGGCGATAAACGTTCCGGGCCTTCTGGCTCTTCCTGTCGCCATGATAACCCAACGTCCAATGATAGGATCTTTGCGAAGTTCTTGCATATGTTTTCCTGCTTGTGGATGAAATTATAACATTAAAGACTACGCAGGGGAAATTGTTTCTTGAAAGTTTTTAACAGCTTTAACGAAAACGAAATCCAATTTTCATCTTATACCCGGAAATAAAACTTTTGGCATCCATAAGCCTTGAAGACTCTAAATGAACTTTCTTAATAAGAAGCGCCCCATGGCCTGCGCGAACAATAAAACCATCTTTTAAAATAGCCAAAACCTCTCCGGGAACTCCCTCCAAATGCTCTAAGGCAACAACTTTTGTCTCAAGGATCTTTAAGATCTTATCTCCAAAATACGTATAGGCATTAGGCCAAGGAACAAGGCCTCGAACATAATTATGAATAGTGTAAGCCTCAAGCATCCAATCAATGCGCCCCATTTCTTTGGTCAACTTTGGAGCTAACGTGGCTTTGGCCTGGTCTTGCTTAAACAAACAAAACTCATTACTTTCTATTTTCTCAAGAGTCTCCAAAAGAAATCGTGGACTTTCGTTCTTCATCTTCTCTTTGAGGCTTATCGCATTATCTTCTTCATCAATGAGAATGATCTTTTGAGCAATAACGTCGCCCTCATCAAGCCGTGGATTTATTTTGATAATGGAAATTCCTGTTTGCTCCTCACCGTTAAGAATAGCCCATTGGATCGGGGCTGCGCCTCGATATTTTGGAAGAAGCGATGTATGCACATTAACGGAGAAAATCTTTGGCAGAGAAAGAATGGCGTCCGTTAAAATACGGCCATAAGCAATCACAACAAAAAGATCAGCTTGAAGTGAGCGCAATTGTTCTAAGAAATGGCTATCCTTTAAATCAAGAGGTTGAAAAACGTCAATATTATTTTTAAGCGCAAGGTTCTTAGTCTCCGCAGAGGCAAGTTGAAGATTACGCCCCTTAGGCCGATCAGGCTGCGTCACGCATCCTACAACCTTGTGCTTTGAATCTATCAAGGCTCGAAGATTTTCTTTCGCTAAGTCATCAGTCCCAAAAAAAACAATTTTCATAGTATCCTACGGATAAAGATTAACGGTCACGATCGTCTTACTTCCCCGCTGGATCAGGCCCAAGCCTTTGCGGATAAGCCCTGTTAGTGTTTTTCTAGGTTTCCCTTTTACTACTATAACAAAACGGTACTGTTCACGCAATCGCGCAAGAGAGAGAACTTGAGGAGCAAGAACCTCGATCCCTTTTTTAGATTCTTTAGTCAAAGCATCAAAAAGAAGTTCTGCCTGGCGCATGGCTGCTTGCTCGTCGGTAGACCTCAAAACGATTTCTGCCATAGAAGCAAACGGCGGGAAATGAAGCTCCTTGCGAAGGACGAGCTCTTTCTTATAAAATAACGCTGGTTTATTTTCGATCACCGCCTTCAGGCAATAGTTATCTCTTAAATGTGTCTGGATAAAAAGCTTTTCTTTCGTCATTGCCCGCAGATGAGTCAGCAGAGAAAACGTGCTCTCTGCGGCTTGAAAATCCAAACGATTTAGCTCTGAGTCGACTTGAACCGCGCATGTCACATCAAAACGCAGAACCCCGTCAAGGCGCACAACAGCTTGCGTGGCGATCAAAATATCAAAATCATGAGGAGGGGTTTCGTTTTCCTTGGCATAACACTGTACCCGAGCTGAGGGGAAAAAACGCGCAACCTCGCTCTCTAGCTTTTCGATTCCCATGCCTGAAAAATTAAGATAGGCCCCATGACATTCTGGGCATACGGAAGGATGCGGGGCATGATGATTGCAATACCGGCAAACAACCTGTTTCGACTCATACAAAAATGTTAACGGAACATCACAGCGAGGACATTTAAGAATATGCTGGCATTTGGCACAAACCCCAAAACTTCCAAAACCTTTTTTATTCATCAATAATAAAATCTTGCCCTTCTGGGCTAATATTTTCTCGATCGCATGCGAAAGGGGAATGGAAATGAGCTGGCTTCTGCCAAACTTATAATTGGACATATCGATCACCTGGCTTGGGCAAAGATCACCAGCTAAAGAAGCCTCGATAAGATGAATCTTCTTTCTGCCTATCTCATGATAAAGCTC
>Ga0172381_10004013_pt1 | contig 15383 bp, 16 predicted proteins | sample Leawel6488metaG_FD_119754 | JGI IMG/M metagenome (GOLD analysis project Ga0172381, IMG submission 119754) | Leachate microbial communities from a municipal landfill in Southern Ontario, Canada - Leachate well 64-88 metaG | ecosystem: Engineered > Solid waste > Landfill > Unclassified | place...
AGACCACGCCCCGTCTTGACAAACCGGCTGGCGTCACCCTTCTTCTTGATCTCCGTGATGATCGCCGTATGCAGCGTCGCCGCCGGCGTCTTGCCGTTCGACTGCCAGTAGCCGGCCGCGAAGATCGCCGCGACGATAGCCGGACAGTTTAACGGATCCCCAGCCTCGCCGAGCACCTTGGCCGCGGCGTCCAGGCCTGACATCGCCGACCGCAGGATCACCTTGCCGGGTACGGTACCCGATGCCGATGTCTTGACCGCCGGAGCGCCCGTCAGGATTTCTTCAACCTGCCGCCCCATGCCCACGCCGACAATCTCCTTGGCCGGAGCCTTGACCTTCGTAGTCTTCTTGCCCTTTGCCGCCTTCGACTTAACCGCCGGAACCTTCGTCTTTTTCGTTGATTTTTTCACAAGATAATCCTTTCGTTGTTTTTCGACCGACACAACCAGACCGCCGACAATCTACCCTCCCACGTTTGCCTCGCACCGTTCGTCCTCGTCATCATCGCTCATAACCTCGTCAGCTTCGTCACCGATGAACACCACCCGCACCTCAGCCACCCGACCGCCCCGCGTCCGCTTGACATAGACCGGATACTCGCCATCGCCGTAACCCGTCGACACTGATACACCCAAACCATCGCCGCCAGGAACAAAGCCCCACTGAGCGACGCCGTCCTTTTCAATCTTGCCCAGGTGCTCACAGAATTCCGTCCAGGTCTTAGCCGGATGCGAATCACAATCCGGCGTCACGCAGTAACACGGGTCGCCCAGCCACAGCAGGCCAGCGTCCACACCGACCGTCCCTGCCAGTTTCCAATCTTTTACGAATTCCGTACGCACGATTGCACCTCCTCATCAATCGGACACATCAGATACAAACCCATCACACACCTCCTTTTTTAACCGCACGTTTGAACAAACCCGTACCGTTCGAACACCTCGCGTTCTTCAGAGAGCGTCAGCGTCGCCGCCACCAGCGACATTACATCGCGCATGACCAACGCCACCAGGAGCACTGCCATAGGCTGCGTCAATTCAACCGCAAACCGATAACCGCGTTCCCCCTCGGACCCGCAAAACACCTCGATGCCCTGACGCGCGCCGATCACCACATGCGACGGATTTCCCTTGCCACCATCCGAGGATGCAATAACGGGATTTGACCCATTTGCAAACGCCTCCGCCCCGGCATACGCTTGACATTCAAGAGCGTCGAACTCGGACACGAAGCAACTGCCAGACATCCAGTTTTTTACCATGACACACCTCCTTGTTATTCCTTGACCAACACCTGGACAAAATCATAAGGATGCGTAAGATAATGCACCCGGTTGTCGTCCGTCGTTACAGCCAGGCTTGCCGTTACTTCTTCGATCTCCCGGATGCAACGATGCACAACCACCCCGTCCTCAACCACCGGCAACCACACATCGCTTATAGCCAGACCGTTTTCCCGCACGTCGCAGACCTCGACCAACTCGTTCACCTTAATAAGTTGCGTTTTAACTTTCATAACACCCTCCGTTTTTTGTTTTCCGCCCATGACAATACAGATACACCAAAACTCAAAATTATTAAGGCTACTGAAAAATAATTATGCCACCGCCTCGTCCACGCGCGCCGACCCGTACCGCGCCCGGATATAATCCAACGGCATAGGACGATGACCACCAGACGACACCGCCCGATTGCGCCAATACCAGGCACCCTTGCGCGATGCCCAGCGACAACCTGCAGCCTTCAACTGGTCCCGGACCGACCGCGTCTCGCCCGTCACCCACACCCAAAACCCGCACACCTCCACCCGGATGCCCGGCACCCTTGCCAGCGCCGCAGCCTTGGCGACCGCCTCAGCGCGTAATTCGTTATTGCTCATGACGCCACCGCCTTGCTGACCACGTTAATCGTTACCGCAAACGACCCGAACGGCGTGGACTGGACGCCCACGTCGAGCAGCGCGCCGGAAACTTCCGCCTCCTTGACCGCCGGACATTCATGACCGGACATCCAGCGCCGCTTGTATTCCTCGACCGTCATCGTTTCATGCCGCAGTTCCATAACTACCTCCCGGTTTAGATTTTCGTTCTACCAATACAGATACCCAGTTTTTTCTAAATATTAAGCACCGCCAAAGATTTATTTTGCAGACACCGTCTAATTGACAATCGATATCACCGCACCACACATAGCACACACGCTGCCCATGCCATCCACGTAAGCTCTCTCGTCGCCCTTGACGCGCAGCAACCGTTTTGGTGTTGCCCGACTATCCTCGCGCCGCATCGCAGCAATAGCAGACGCTTTGTCAACGCCACGCCCCCACACGCCATGCGACTGATCAATCGCCAGATATATGATCTTCATGCCACCACCCCTTTCTTCAAGAGCACCCCAGCCAGCGATTGCCGACCGAACACCAGTGCCCCCACACCAATACCAATACGGTGCAAACGCCAAAAGTTAAGGCGCCACAAAAATAAAGTTCAGCGCCCACCAGCAGCCCAGGCCCAGCGCCCAGGCCCAGCGCCGCCAAACCCGCGTTTACCCCCATACCAACACCAACCCCACCCCCACGCTGACCAAACGTCGGCCATCGTACCGTTCCATTTCGTTGCAATTCGCCACGTTTCGTCACGTTTCAAACCACAAGTTCCCACAACGCCACACACCCAAACCCAAAAACTTTCGCACTACCGGCAATGCCCGCTTGCTCCAAATCACCCCCTTCAATTTTGTGCTTGACTTTTCGCATTTCATCCTGTATTGAGGAGCGAGCAGCGGAGCGACGGAGCGGCCTTAAGCGCGACGGAGACGACTGGCGAGCGTACAGCTTCGCCGTTTCCTACGTCGTAACACCAAGCCCCCACCACCGATGACGCAACGTCAACGATCGTACAGCGCCGTTTCACGCACAATCCCCGCCATTTTACCATTTCACCAGCCTCGTCCACCATTCGCCGTTCCACAGCGCCACACGTCGAGCGCCGTAGACGCAGCACACCACACGCCGCGCGCCGGTCGCCGGACACAACGCCGAGCACAGCAGACGACGCACCCGTTCGTCGTGGACAGCACCCGTCACCACACCACCCGTCGTCGCCATTCGTCGCCGGACCGGGTAGCCGTTCGTAGAGCGCCAAGCGCCGGACGAATACGGGTAGCAATCCCAGCGACGCAATGCCACCCGCGCCGTGTTGGGACGATGCACGACACGCGCCGGCGCACGCGAGATGCATATTGACGACGTAACACAACGTCGCATAATAGGCCTTATGAGGCTAATCGACATTCGGTAACACGCGCAACGTCAACGCCTTGTGACTTGTGCTCCTTCGTCCCCTCGCCAAAAAAATACATCACCACGTTTACAGCCAATGAAATCAAGGGTATCAACATAGCGGTGGGACGCTCGTCCAGACACCCGATAATAGGCAAACACCCTGCCAGCGCTGACAATAAGCATTCTTTTTGGCCCAGGCGCGCACGTTCACGCAGGCACCCCGGCACCCCCGCGCGCGACCGGGGGGTCATAGTGTATATACCTCACGCACGAAAGGGACAAAAAGGTGTCCCATGGGACAGAATAGTGTTGACAGGGACAAAACGATGTGATACGACGTAAAGCATGGAAAACGAAGAACCAGTCCAGTCCCAAAAGCAAGTAGTTAAACCTGCTGAAAAGCAACCGCTTACGCATGAGAGATGGGAGGCGGTGCGCAAGTCTTTTATTGAAGACGGCATAACGAATATGCAGGAACTGGCGACGATTCATGGAATTAATACTGAGACTATTCGGAAGCGGCGTCAGCGTGAAAGGTGGGTAGAGAAACGTGAAGGGAAGTTTAAAAACGAGGATGCGAGCAGGGCGGGTAAGGAGGACGCCGGAACGGTAAGGGAGCAGGTAGAGGCTGGCGCCAAGGACATGTTAAAGGCGGTGACGAGGAAGATCAGGCAGTTGAGTTCGAATCCTGGAAGTGGTGAGATGATGGATTTGATCGGGGCGTTGAAGAACCTGCAAGGGATGCTTGATGGCGTTATCAAGCCGGAGAAATCGAAGCAGATAGACGTGGACTTTTTGACGGCGAACATCGAGGCGGCGGATAAATACATGGCGGCGAAGGCGGCGAAACGGATAGCGGAGGAAGAAGCGAAACGACTGATAGCAGTTGGCAGTGGGGTAGTGCCGAAAGGCCCGTAAACATTGAGATCGGAAAGGGGTGTGGAAATAAACTGGTTCACCGGATTAATCCGGCCATTGATTTTCATATTTTTGCTGACGGCATCGGTGGCCTACGACGCGTCGGTATGCGAAGCATCAGGCGACATGCGCTGGTACATGTTGCATGCGACGGCGCTGATACTGATGGCCGGGTCATGGAAACACATGATTGAATCCAGGATACCTGCGATCGTTTGGATGGTGGTGCTCCTGGCGGCATGGTCGGCGGTATCACTGATATGGACGATTAATCCGTGGTCCAGTTGGTGGGAGCTGAAGCACGTCGCAGGGTATGCGGTGCTGTTTTGGTTTGTATACGCGTTGCGTAGCGAGCGGTGGTATATGGCCTTAATATGGGCGACGGCATTGGGCGCCGGTTTTAACATCTTGATCGGGATCGCCCAGGTTCATGGAGCGAGCAACGTAGTGGTGGATTATTTTCAACAGACGGCGCCACCGGCCGGAACCCTGGCAAACAAGAACCTGCTCGGTTCGTATCTCGTGCTCACCTTGCCGGCGATTTTATATTTGGTCATATCGAGGCGCAAAGTGATTGCGCGAATTACCGCGGCAACGTTATTCACGGCGGGAGCGGCGATATTATTCTTCATCCATAGCCGGGCCAGTTGGATTGCGGCGCTGTCGGCGGCTGTGTTTTTTGCGGTATGGATGATATTAAAGCACCGAAAAAGACGTGTAGTGACGATCGTGCTGGTATTAATCAGCCTTATTTTTTCCGTTAGAGTAATTGCTCCAAAGGGTGATAGTTTTTCAACACGCCTTGCCTACGACCTGAACGGACTGGCCATGATCAAGGACCGACCGTGGACTGGCACAGGAATCGGAACATTTCGCGAGGCCTACCCAGCGTACAACCATGCGGTAATCAAAACTCCGCCAAGCGGATTTTCGGCCACAATGCGTCCAAAACGAATGCACAACGATGTTGAACAGGCGTTTGTCGAATTGGGCATTCCAGGAGGAATGGCATACATCGTGATATTCGCAATGCTTTTGATAATGACCTGGAAGACAAAAAGCATGATGGTTCTATTCCTGATGACCGGGATTGTAGGATTGAGCGTTAATGCGCTAATGGACTTCCCGATGCAGTTGCCAATGGCTCCGATCGTGATATGGACCTTCGCCGGGATGATTGCCGGGATCCACTCATTGCAAATAAAAAAAGAGTGCACGAAGGTTTCAATTGGATGGATGATTCCAATCCTGACGGCAGGTACCGTAGCGGCTGGTATTCTGATTATTCATGACGACTGGTCAAGATGGAGAAGCCAGCAGTATCTTCGTGTTATTGCCACCAGGGTAGCCGAGAGTAAATTTGACGAACGAACGAATGCATTACTTACCGAGGCGATGAACTATTATTCATGGGACATGATGCTTCAAGAATATCGCGCGTTGATTATTTCCAAAACAGGAGAACGAAATTGATCGAACGCCACGGCATGCAGTTCCACGACGGCACAGACCCGGTGACGATGACACTGGCGGCGTATTCAAATTCCATCACCATCGATGCCGATAGAGAAGAACGCGCGTTGTTAATGCTTGAAGCCATGCGATTGTTATGGCCGGATAAGGTTTATCGGATCAATAGTTGGACTGAGCGCCGGGTGCGAACATTCTGTAAAGAACCAACTGGATTCTTTACCATGTGGGGACCAAGCAGCGCCGGCAAGTCGACTGATATGGCTGCAATAATTCTCGCCCATTGGCTGGCGGCTCCGGCATTTACCACCTGTACAGTATGCTCAACGACCAAGCCTGCACTCGAGCAACGCATCTTCGGCGAAATCGTCAAATTATACTCGGCGTTAAAAGACCCGCCAGGTTCTTACATACCGTCAAAGACCAAGATCACGCTTGGCGATGACAACAGCAAGAACGGAATCTTCGGCGTGGCCATCCTTATCGGCAGTATCAAAGACGCCATGTCCAACATGGTCGGCAAGCATAACCGGCGGAACCTGCTACTGGTAGATGAAATGCAAGGAACGCGAGAAGCTGCGGTGGAAGCGGTGAGCAACCTGCAAGGCGGCGAAGACTTCCACTTCATAGGAATAGGTAACCCGGAAAGCCGGCTGGATCCCCTGGGCCGATACAGCGAGCCTGTAGCCGGATGGGATTCGATTCACCCAGGCCTTGAAGAATGGAAGACGAAGTGGGGCTGCTGCATATTTTTTGACGGCCGCAAGTCCCCGGCCATCGTTGAACCCAATGGCGCGCGGTTGTATCCATACCTGCTGAAGCAGGCGGATATCGACCAGCGCATTGCGTGGTATGGAGAAAACAGCCCCAAGTTCTGGAGCCAGACGATAGGTTTCATCCCACCTGAAGGACTGATCCGATCCATCTTCACCGAATCGTTCTTCATCAAGCACGGTATGATAGACAAGGTGGAGTGGGAACGGGACTGGATCATGGTCGCCGGGCTCGACCCATCATTCAGTACCGGCGGCGACAGGTGCATATTGAGTTTTGCCAAAGTCGGAAAGGACAAGGTCGGCGTATGGAAAATTGAATTCTGCGAAACCGTCGATATACCAATGGTGTTAAATCCAGACGAGCCGCTATCATATTCCACGGCGCGCAAGGTGGGCGAAGCCTGCGACGCCAGAGGCGTAGTCCCGGTTAATCTGGCCATCGATACGACGGGCAACCAGACCGCACTGGCTGACATCATAGAAACAGAATGGGGTAGGGGCATCATGCGGATATCGTCGAACATGAAGCCGTCAGCATTGCCGATTTCAACCGAGGAAGATGTGCCGGCGAATCAACGGTACGCTAATCGAGTCACGGAATTATGGTACAACCTCTACCAGTACGGCCGGCACGGACACATCGGGGGAATTGAGATAACAGCCGTCAAAGAATTCTGCTCGCGCATCCTGCTCGACAAGTTGAACCCAGTATGCATTGAACCCAAGTCGTCAGTAAAAGGGCGAACCGGAAAAAGCCCGGACGATGCCGATTCCAAAGTGCTGATCACCGCACTGGTCCGTGAACGCATGGGGATTACACCCGGTGCCGGCGAGAAAGTAGCGGCGCCACCGTGGGCCGCAGAGCAGGGCGAATGCCTTGACGATCCAAACCGAACATACGCGGAAAGCGCCGAGGATAATTTTATCGCACTTTCTACTTGACATACGATGTAATACAGTGTATAGAGCAGGGGAAAGGGGAAATCTGCATGACGTTGCCGAAACTTCGTTACAGAATGATGGAGCCGCCAGGAGGCTGGATATACCGTGACCTCGACACCAATATGTGGATCACCAGCCATCGCAACCTTGACGACCTGATCCATCAATGCAAGGCGCACCGTCATGCCAACGAACTTCCCATTCCTGAAGATTTTGCCGAACGCATCGAAGCATCGATCGCATATAGCGTCCCACCCGAACTCGCCATCGATATGCCCGAAGACCGTAAATTGAGCGACCAAATGCTGTCGCTTTTCCATGTGAACAAAAAGACCAACCAATTTCTACTCGACTGGCGATTAAAAGGCGGGATGCAAAAGGTTCCGCAGGAAGAAGCCGACGCGCGCGCGATGACGTGCGTAAAATGCAAATACAACAGCAAGATCATATGCCTGACATGCAAAGGTATCGATCAATGGATTAATGGATGGACCGGGCGCAAGACGAAACACGACGCCGCGCTTGGCATCTGTGCATGCGACGGAATTGTTTTATTCGCCACGATTCACTCGACGCAAAAGACGATAGGCGAATTCCCTGACGAATGCTGGAAAAAAAATAAAATATAGACAAAGAGTGCCGCCGGCCAGCGGTATTCGCAATAGCGGGAGAGGGACGCAATTACGTGCGTAATCATGTTTTGCGTCCCTCTTTCTTTGTAAGGAGAATTTATGGAAACCGAACAAGACCCCAACGCCCCAATCCAGACAATCTCGCCATCCGGCCGAGCTCCGAAATCGCGCATCAAGGATTCGAATGCGGCATACCAACTCTTTGAATCGATCAAAGACGCAGATCGTACGGCTGCAAAATACCGATGCCAGATACAAGGACTGGTTGATGGCAACCCGCCATACAGAGCAGAAGAACTCAAAAAACAGGGCCAGTTATGGAGATGCAATGTCAACTTCAGGGAAGCCGAATCCATTATCGACACCAATGCCGACAGCATATGGGAACTCGACATGGAGGTTCCGCAACTCATCAACGTAAAATGCGAGATCAACGATCCGCAACGCCCCGGCATCAACTACGGCGAAATCATCGAACAGGAATACACGCGGACCGTTAAGGCCTGGCCCGACTACTTTTTCAACCGGATGCTTTGCACCAAGGAAATGCTGGTAACCGGGATAGGCCCGATGTTCTGGCCGGATCAATATGACTGGCGCCCCAGGGCAACCAAACGGGCATCATTACTGATAGCGCCGGACAGCAAATCTGCCATCGGCGAACTCGAACTCGTAGGATTCCGTCACACATTCCAGGCCCACGAACTCTATGACAAGATCAAGGATCCTGAATCCGCAAAGATAGCCGCGGAATCCGGATGGAATACCGACCTGATCAGGGAAGTCATAATCAAGTCGGCAAAAAATACGAGTCCTAAAGAAGGTGGACTGCAAACAACTGTATTCGAGGCCATTCAACAGCAACTGAAAAACAACGACCTGGCAGCATCGAGCAATGACTGCCAACCAATTCGCGTGATTCAGTTCCTTGTCAAGGAATACAACGGCAAGGTCTCGCGTCATATGATTTACGAGGACGAGGAACTGCCCGGATATCTTTACACCGGCCAAGACGAATACGAAGGCATGGAACAAGCTCTCTGTTTATTCATCTGGAATATTGGCGACGGGTTTTATAAATCCATCAAGGGGCTCGGACACCGGATATTCCCGCACGTTGAACTGAGCAACCGCTTCATCAATACGATTGTTGACGGCGCCTCGATGTCCAGCAGTTTCATTCTCGAACCCACAGGCAGTGGTCAGCAGGCAATCAACCTCATGCGTCTTGGTCCTATCACCGTACTGCCGTCAGGATTTAAGGCGATTCAACACACGTTTGCACCAAACCTTACTCAGTTAATCGGCGTTAGGAACATGCAGCACCAAATCCTGAATAACAACACCGGGGTATATAAAAAGCAACTCGAAGGCCCGGACCAACCCGACCGAACAGCCACTGAAGTACAAACCGAAGAACGCAAATCGGCCAAACTCGAAAAGAACCAGATCAACATTCATTACCTGCACCTCGACGCCATGCACAATCAAATATTCCGGCGCCTATGCAATGAAAAATATCCCAAAGAAGCAGGTGGATACAAAGCGGCAAAAGATTTTCAACGTCGGTGCAAAAAGAGGGGTGTTCCGGCAGAAGCCTTCAATCCCGACAACATCACTGTATCAGCCATGCGCGCCATTGGATACGGATCGGCGACCATGCACGATATCGTGACAAAGGAAGTTCTTGGCATGGCCCCGGCACTTGACGAAATTGGACGCCGTAATGCAGTGCGGGACCGGTTGGCCGCACTTGTCGGATATACGATGGTTGACAGGTATGCACCGGAAGTCGGCCGCGATCAGATACCGACCAGCGAACACAGCCTGGCCATGCTGGAAAACAACGACATCATGGGAGGACAGCAGGTCGTCGTCGGCGTCGACCAGCCCCATGCAATCCACTGGCTGGTACACCTGCCCATGCTTATGAGTATTGCCAAACCATTCATGGATCAACCGCAGTCGGTGAATCTGCAACAGGCGGTCCCGGCAATGGGTATTGGAATCCAACATCTTGCGCAGCACATGCAGGCGATGGCACAAGACCCGTCACGCAAGGGACAGGTCGATATGATGCAGAAACAACTCGACCAACTCGCCAAAGTGTTTCAACAGATGCAGAAGATGGCGCAACAACAGGCGAAGCAGATGCAGGCACAGCAGCAGGCGCAACAGCAACAGGTACAGCAGGCGCAGCAGACACTTCAAGACCGTGACTGGCAACTGAAACTCGCCGAGATTCAAAAGAACTTTGAAGTTAAAATGCAGAATATGCTGGCTCAAAATAAGATCAGGGAAGAAAAAGCAAGGCATTCCATGCAACTCGCCGACATGTCGACGGCCGCAACGATCCAGAGAGAGAACGCTAAAGCTGGTGCCCAACCCGCGCCGGCACAATGAAGGGAACTACATGAACGCAAATGACATATCCGCAAATCCTAATCTGCGCGCCCAATATATTGAATGGTGCAATCTGCCCATGACGAAGATCGTAATGGATATTGTGCGGCTGGAGGGTCGCTGTTACATGCCTCGCCCAGAATACATCAAATCGGAAATCGCCTTGGCAGCGATGGGAGAAAACTCAGGATACCACAACGCACTTGACCGTGTCATGACTTTAGACAAGACCGAGAAACCGCAGGACAACGAGATCGCGGCCGACTACGGCGCCGGAAAAATAATGTCAGAACAGTACCCGGAAAGTAAAACCCAAAAGAAAGGAACCTAAAATGGAAACACCCGACCCCGCCGAGAAAACCACGCGTCAAATTGCCGCCGAAATGATTAACGAAGTATCAAATCCGCCGCCAGAAAAACCAGCGACGCCACCTCCGTCCGCAACACCTCCGCCGGTGACACCACCGACAAAACTGGAAGTCAAGCCGACGGATGATAAGAAACCAACTGGTTTCGATATGACGTCGATTGAAATACCGGCTGAAGCATTGGGCGAAAAAAAAGAAAATGCAGCCGTCGTCAAAACACCGGACCCCGAACCGGAACCCGACGAGATCAAGAACGCCGGACAGAAAACGCGCCATGCATTTGCCGAACTGCGAACACGCCTGGCACAGGTACAAGAAGATCTCAAAAAGGCCAGAGAAACAAAACAACCGATACCAGGTGCCGCATCCACCGACCAGATCGTCGCGCAGACACTGCAGACCAAGCAACAGGTTGAGGAATTGCAGACCAAACTCGACCAGGCATATGACCAACTCGGTAAATTCTCACTACAGGCGGATCCGCGTTTCCGCGCGCGGTACGAAGGGCCGCAGAACGCCATCCTCGAGCAGATCAAAGAAACCGTCAAGGAATGGGACGTTAAGGATGAAGACGTCGCCGCATTCCTGAAAGCTACGCCGAAAGAACGCGTTGCCCTAATCAACGAGAAGGCGCCTGACATGATGCCGATACTTACTCCGCTATTTGCGCAGTACGACCACATCGAACGATTGAAGCAAATGGATTTAGGAAAACACAAGGAGATCCGCCAGGCACTGGACAACGACCAGATCAAAAACCGTGCCATTGCCGATCAGACCGGACGTGAGGCGTTGTTTAAACAAGCTGCGACCAAGGTTCTGCAGGACGGACATTTCGTTCTGCGTCCCATTGAAGGCCAAGAAGAATGGAACAAGGGCGTAGCCGTTCTTCATCAAAAAGTCAACGACCTGTTCCACAAAGACGATCCGCTGGCTCAATCCGAAGCGCTGATTTTGGGTGTTACGGCACCGATATATCTGGCTTTATTCAAGAAAGAACGCGCACAGCGAATCGATCTCGAAAAACAACTGGAAAAACGCTATGGCATCAAACCCGGTCTCGATGGGAAGGTTTCTCCGGAGCCGGCGCGCGATGATAAAAACGGTATTACGTCTGCCGATGCCGTGAGGAACGTCTTACGCGAAGAAATGAATCAGTAAAAATAATTTAAAATAATGCTTGACTTTCTATGATACGTTGTGTTACACCGTAATCGCTTAATAGAAAAGCCCTGCCGCGATGGGGCCGATAAGATCATCGCGGAGCCACCCGGTCTCGACCGGGTACGAGATAGCTCCAGTAACTCGGCTGGTGTTGGCCTTGCAATCAAGGCAAGAGCACTAAGCCCGTTAGTCTCGACGGCGCACAGACTGCGTTAAAGGTCAGGGTGATACCGCTTCCCCGGCGGCGTTTGCGGCGATCCGCATCTGTTACATCATCGCAACCTTTACATGGGAGAATTACCATGACTGTCGCCGCCGCATTGCCGCTCTCTACGGAGAGTTTTAACCGTATCATGATACGGATTACCGAAAACTTTGATCCGGTCATCCGCAAGAAACTACGCGAAGCCCCCTCAATCTATCGCAACATCCAGGGATCCGGCCCGTTCAAGTTGGGCGAAGGATATGTCCGCAAGGTGCATACGTTCTTCGCCGGCAAGGATGACCAGGCTGGTCTCTTGCGATGGGAAGCCGAAACAGGCTATCGTGCCGCCGGAACCAACGGCCAAACCGACCCAGGCGTCGACCCTTGTTCGTACAAGGCTTATATGCTTGGCTACGGGTTCAAAACCGAAACGTACAGTGGCTGGCGGACCGCCCGGCGCAGTCCCAACTACTGCGTCAATGACTTCATCTACGAGTGGGAATTCGAACAGCAACTCGCGATGATTCTTGATTCCTTCGGTGATGTTGGACTTCAGGTATGGGAGAACTTCGGCCGCGAGATGTACATGAACTTTGCGAATAAGTTTGTGGCCACCGGATCGCTGACGCCGACCAGGTTCACCTATGATCCGTTCACGTCCACGCAGATCACCATCCCCGCCGGTACCGTCGTCTCAACCTTGACGCCCAAGCACCTCGATGCCCTGCATCAGATGTTGGCGCTTCAGGCCAAAGATGGCGCCTTGTCGCTTGATAACGACATGCCAGTGTATGGTCTGGTCATTCATCCCTACGATTGGGATGACGTAATCGACCGGAACACAAAACTCCGCGAGGCTTATCTGTATTCTTCGCCCGAAATCCTGATCGATGGGATCGGCAAGGTCAAGAAGTTCCGCGGTTATGGAATGACGTTCGACATGATGGCCCCGCGGTTCAAAGTGTTGGAAACCGATGCTTCCGGCAACCTGATCCTCGAACGCGTCGTACCGTTCAAAGAGGAAGCGGTAACCCAGGGCAGCCGCTGGGAGCCGGATATTGATTATCTAAACGCCGAATACACCCTCGTCAACGTTATCCTTAAGAACGTGTACGAGAAACAGGTGCCTCCTGTGGCGCCCGGCCGTATTGGCAAGGCGAGTTTCGGAACGACCCCGTCGAATGCCGGCGAACTGCGCTGGATCAACATCCCCGACGTGGAAACGAACGTGCTGGAGGAAAAGGGTTTCTTCTTCAGCCGTTTTAAAGCGTTCGCCAAGCCGCTCGAGAATTCCGAGTATGCCGTGACGATGCTCGTGAAGCGTTGTCCGCAGACGCCGCTCGTTCTCTGTGAGCCGACTCCGGATGCCACCGCCGGCGCCAAGACCGTGACTGCGGCCGTGGCGATCGACGAAGATGGTGATCTGAGTTACTTCCAGGTCCGGGTGACCATCAGCGACGCCAATGGGTTGCTGCAGGAAGCGAACAAGGCCATCACCGTGACGTTTGTGGATGCGTCCACAGCCGAGGCGATCGTTTCCGATGACGGGAACGCGCCGACCGAATACGTGCTGACGTTTGCGACAGCCGCAGATTGGGTAGCCAATGGTGGCGGAATCGCGTCGATACTGAGCGCCTAACAACCAAATCCTGAAAGGGGCGCGATGGGTAAAACCATCCGCCCCTAAAGGATGAATAATTGATACGAAATATAAACTCAAATCAAGGAGAGATCGAATGAAGAAGTTAATGATTACGTTAGCCGCGGTTGTTATTGCCGCGAGCGTCGGCATGGCGCAAACGTTAGGAGTCAGTCCGTCGAAGTTGTCAGCATCGGGTACCCAATACCAAGGTGCCACGTCGCAGAGTTCAACCGTGTATAACGCCGCACGAACAAATACCAGTTATTACACGGTTGCGGTGCCGACGGATATCACCTGGATGGCAGTCAGTCCGGCAACCGGCAACTCAACCGGCGAATTCGACACGGTAACCGTGACGTTTGTGACAACCAACCTAACGGCAGGCATCTATACGAGCGCCATTACCGTGACGCAAACCAATGCGCCCGTAACCGTCAAGACGATTCCCGTTACACTCAAAATCGAGGACGACGTGAATCTCGGTATTGCCATTGGTCCTGGGAGTGTCGCCACTCATGCCAGCGGCATTGCGATTGGTACGCGTGAGCATCGCTCAGTTGCGATTGGCGAACACGCCATAGCCATCGGCGGGGTTGTCAATGACGTGTCCAATACCCTGCTGATCGGCACGAATCGTTGGACTTTGGGTCTGTAACCATTCCGGGTTGAGGACCGAGTGATCGGTTCTCGGCGGGGCCGGCGTCTCCTTTCCGCCGCGCCCCGCTTTACCCGAAGGGAGAACGCATATGAGTTTATGTCCATCTTGTCCAAGTGGGTGCGATGTGTCGGTAACGAGTACAGTTGTTGTTTCTGATCCCGCCGCGAAGGTTGCCTCAACGCCAAGCGTCACGGTAACAGGCGCAGGAGTGGTTGCCGCCGGCGCATCTTCCCTTTCGTTTTTCAACTACGGTCCGGCCACGGTGACTATTAATGGCACCGTCTTGGCCGTTCGCGCGGCAATCAGTTTTCCATTCCTCGGCCAGGGTGTGACTTACCCCGCGATCACCTATGATAGTACGGGTTCAACCCTCCGAATCGACTCAACAATTTTGCCGTAAAATATGTCAAACCAATTCGAAGAACTCGAACTGCGCGGCTACAACGTAACTTGTTCTGCTAAAATCTTAAAGGCCATCGCATGAAGAAATTACTTGCAGTTTTTTTGATATCGTTGATAGGACTGATGGCAAAATCACAAGTAATCTACCCCGGCGGAGGCGTGTACGCAATTTCCGATGTTCCTGGCCTTCGCACTGAATTAGACACAACCTTGACCAACGCCGTAAAAGGCGCGGACACCGGTGGCTCTACCGGCAATGTGACGAAAGTCGGACGACAGGCCGTCGTTCAGTTTCCCACCATTCCTTCTATGCTGTACATCACGACCAATTCCATTCACGGAACGGCGTACATCGACTCGTCCGGAACAACAACGGTAAGTTATGTCCACACTTTCAGCAACATACCGTTCATTACTTTGACCCCATTTGGCACGAATATTGCCCAGCTACTTACCCCCGTTCTTCTGGACGTAACACACAGCGACGTGACGTTTGTCGTTGTATCCTCGGGATCCATCAT
>Ga0172381_10004014_pt1 | contig 15380 bp, 18 predicted proteins | sample Leawel6488metaG_FD_119754 | JGI IMG/M metagenome (GOLD analysis project Ga0172381, IMG submission 119754) | Leachate microbial communities from a municipal landfill in Southern Ontario, Canada - Leachate well 64-88 metaG | ecosystem: Engineered > Solid waste > Landfill > Unclassified | place...
AGTGGGAGCGCTACGGACTTTGGAGGGGCTATTAGGGTTAGTCAATCATCAATTACATTAAAAAATTCTAAGGTTTGGAATAACGATAATTATGGAGTTTGGTTGCAGAACTCTCCTTCGTCAACGATTGATAATGTCCAGTTCTTTGATCATACAATAGCTGATGGAAGAGCCCCTTCAACGATTTTCATTCAAGGGGGAAGCCCAGAAGTTAAAAACTCGTTGTTGCAAAATCAAACATATGCAATTACTTTAGATGAGTGGGTAAATCCTATTACTGGTGACATTGTTTGTCCAACCCCAAATTTGCATGCCAGTTTTCCTGTTGAACCAGAGGCAAACACTTATTTGAACACATCTGTCCTAAATTTTTTCCAGACACCTAAAAGCCTAATAGATTGCATACCGAGGGTTGAACAGTCTTCCGTTAAAAGCGAAAGTGAGGTAGAGGAGGAACAAACAACTGAGCAAATTGATGAGCAGGAAAGCAATGAAATAAATAACGAAACAAATAACGAACAAATTGAGAGCCCAGAGAGCAGTGAGGAAAAAGAGGAGGTTTTGATTGACAAAAGTATTTGACAATAAAATAGAAAAAATACTATAAGTAATCTATGGATATAGAGAATTTGGAAAAGGGTTTGGAGGGGGAGTCGAAGTTTCGCGTGAAGCAGGCGAAAGAGGCTCTTTTTGGGAAAGGGCTTGCTAGTTGGCAGGAGGCTACTTTTTTTACAAAAGATTTGAGAGATAAGCTGGAAAAAGAATGTCTGCTTGATATTAAGGCTGAGGTTTTGGTCTCTAAAAAGGAAGATTCGGTGAAGGCTAGAATAACTTTAAAAGATGGGTTGATGATTGAGTCGGTTTTAATGCGACATGGAGATGGGAGAAATACTGTTTGTGTTTCTTCTCAGGTTGGATGCCCTTTGGGATGTTTGTTTTGCGCCACAGGAAAAATGGGACTAAAAAGAAATCTTAGTCCAATGGAAATTGTGGAGCAGGTGATATTTTTTGCCAGATATTTAAAAAAGAGCGGTAAAAAAGTAACAAACGTTACATTTATGGGAATGGGCGAACCATTTTTAAATTACGACAATGTGATGAAGGCTGCCAGGATTATAAACACAAAAGAGAAGTTAAACATTGGCGCCCGCAACATTTCAATTTCAACTTCGGGAATTATTGAAGGCATAGAAAAATTTGCAAAAGAGGGAACTCAAATTAATTTGGCAATTTCCCTGCACGCACCAAATAACGAATTAAGGTCAAAATTGATGCCAATAAACAGGCGATATCATTTGGAAAGAGTTTTAGACGCAGTTGACAGCTATATCAAAAAAACAAAAAGACAGGTGATGTTTGAGTATCTTTTAATAAATAATGTTAATGACACAGAAGCCTGCGCGAGAGAGTTATCGCGCATTATGAAGCATCCGCTTTATTATGTAAACTTAATTTTGTATAATCCAACAACAGGCAATGATTACGAACCATCAACCGCAGAACATGTAAAAAGATTTAAAGAAATTTTGAAAAATAACAAAATTGTATTTTCACAGAGATTCAGATTTGGCGAAGACATTAAAGCTGCTTGCGGACAATTCGCCGACGAGAAATCACCAGAAAAATAACGAAGCTTCCGGATGTCCGACACCCGGAGATTAAAATAGCATTGACAAAAATGCTATTTTTTTGTATACTTTAGTATTGTTTTAACAACAACTAAACAACGCCCTTTTACAAGGAACGAAACGATGTACGAAAAATTTACCGACCGCGCCAGAAAAGTTATGCAATTGGCAAACCAAGAAGCCATGCGATTCAACCACGAATACATCGGCACCGAGCATATTTTGCTTGGATTGATTAAGGAAGGTAGCGGTATGGCCGCTAACGTCTTGACAAATTTTAGCATTAGTCTTCGTCTAATCCGCCTTGACGTTGAGAAACTCGTCCAGAGCGGTCCTGACATAGCCACTATAAATAAGCTGCCACAGACGCCTCGTGCCAAAAAGGTCATCGAGTTTGCCTACGAGGAAGCCCGAAATCTGAATAACGCCTGCGTTGGCACCGAGCATATTTTGCTGGGTTTACTTCGCGAACAAGAAGGCGTGGCTGCTCAAGTGTTGTTTAACCTTGGACTGAAGCTGGAAGAAGTCCGCGAGGAAATTGTGAAGCTTACAAAAAGTTCTAGTGAAATAGAACATTCTTTATCTGAAGCGTTGGTACAAGAAAGACTGGATGCAACAAATCCAAAACCGTCTTTGGAATTCCGCGCGGAAAATATCAGCACGGAAGAACTTATCGATTTTGCAGTAGCAGTTACAAAATTTGCACAAATGTGCATGCCACCCATCAAAGATGGCGAGTTAATCATTATTAGGCAAATTTTGTGGAAAAACAAAAGACTTGAAGCATTTATAGTTCAATAATAACGGCAAAAGCCGAACTCCCCTGGAAAACTTTTTCTCAGGGGATTTTTCTTGCATGAGTTGACATTTTACTTAAAATATTATATACAAATATATTGGAACTTTTCCAATAAATAGCACTCTACAACCTATCAAGGAGAGAAGTGATGACCGCTGTAAACGTTTTAGCACCGCACAAAGTTTTGTATCCCAAAGATTTTTCTTTTTGGCAAAAAGTGCCTCCAGAAAAAACTCTTCAAGTTATCAATTCGGGAGATTTTCCACTAGCTACTGCCTTGGATGGAATTGGGATTATTAAAAAATCCCTGGAAGGATGCCTTGCTACTTGCGACGAAACAGAAATTAGGGGCAGGCAGGGAACCGTAAAATTTTTAATGGAAAACCCAAGGGCAAAGGAATGGCTGGAAACGACTGATGTTCACGCATACATTCCTATGGACGAATTGGCGTTTTTGCGGTTTTATAACCCAAAGGCTCCGCACAATCCTTTTTGGAAAAGCATTCACGAATTTTTGGAAATCTGCAGCCAAACGGTTTCTCTACCAAACAGGATTCAGACTTTTGTAAATACCTTACGCCAAAGTTTGCCATTAGAAGATTGCGAAATAGCGATGGCAAAGCAAATCAGCGAGCGTGTTCAAAGCATGGCTGTTATGGAAGGAATCGTTGAATATCCCATCAAAAAGACAAGGGGCGGCTATATTGTTATCAAAAATAAATCGGACAACGATGTTCCCGTTCCAATCAATATGGTGGGATATACAAAGTATTCCTTTGCATTAACTGAATACGCTGACATGAGGACGCCTCAATGGGTTTACAACAATCACAATCCTCTAAACTGGATTGGGATTGGCAAACTTGCAGAAAAGCGTTACCAGGCAAAAATAAAGAAGATGCGTTTTGAAGCCTACCAAGAAGCAGAAATAAAAAAAACTTCTGGCGGCTTGGCAAGTGAATTATGTGAAGGCGTATACCAAATTCTTAACAACAAAATTGGCTGGTCAAATGTCGATTTTGACAGAGGAACGGTTAAGGTTCGCTTTCGTTATGGTTCGGACGGCATGGAAATTTACATTTGCTCAATTGAAAAGGAGCTCCACTCAGAGGGATCACTCGGAGAGATTGAATGGTATGAAGGATTTTCTCAAGTTGCTAAAAACCGTTTGACTTCCGCAAGAAAAATTTTTAATGAGGAAATCAAACGGCAGCAACAACTGCAATTTTTGGCGGAACTTGGGAGCCGCTTTGTTGATGGTAAAAACATCATGCATTGCTGGCTTAAAATCTCTTCGTCATGTACTGACAGTTTGCATAAATGGTTTGCGCTTTCCAATTTATACAGCAGTGAAGAATTGGACGCCGTTTACCAAGCCCTACTGAACCACCGCGAATTTGTAAAAACGAATTTTGCAACTTTGCAAGCAATAGCAGCCGCAGTTTCGGCGTTTCAAAAAATTGCTAAGCGTGAAAATTCACCGCTGTGCTTGCCGGAGATCCTTGACGGAGAGCATATGGTTTCCTTTGAAAACCTGCTCCCTGTCCATTTGTTGAGCAAAAACGAAAACTTGGTGCCCATCAGCGGGCTTCCGCAGCTTAATGGAACGCTGCTTGGCTTGACGGGATTTCACGGCGGAGGAAAAACCGTTACTAGTTTGGCAATACCTTTAGCCACTTATCTTGCCCAGTGCGGATTTCCAATTTTTGCCTCAAGATTTGCCCTTAACGTTAAAAAAGTGTTGGGCATGGTTTTTATCGAGCGCGGCGAACGATCAACCTGTGAAATGCTGGTTGAAAAACTTGCCAAAGTACTCGGAGAAGCTCTCCAACATGAAGGAAAGGATGTTATTCTTGTTTTGGATGAGCTTGGTAGCGCCACTCAAGAGCAATCTGGGTTTGAACTTGGCTGTGATGTTTTAAGGACGGTGCGAGATCATGAAATCAGCACTATTTTTAGCACACAGATTCAAGACTTGGCTCAATTTGCTCAAGAAGAACTCGGCGCCCAATGTTTTCAACTCAACTCCCAGCATCAAATTTTTGACGGGATTGGGGACGGCGGTATGGCAGAATTACGGAAACGTTCCGGTTTAGACAATCTCCTTAATAAATAGCGCGCCTATTGCGTTGCTATATGCCTCTGGTATATTTTGCCAGAGGCTTTTTCTTGCGTAAAATTGCAATAAAAGCTAAAATATATAAATTAATTTAAAAAATATGGCAGAGATAAATATAGATGATTTTAAAAAAGTTGAAATTAGAATTGGCAAAATAATTTCGGCAGAGAGAATTGAAGGAGCCGACAAACTTTTAAAATTAGAAGTTGATTTTGGCCCTCCTACGCCAAAGGCTTCGGAAGGGCAAGCCCCAGAAAGTAGCGGACGTCCGACGTCCGCTAAAACTGAATCTTCTGGGAGGGAAATAAGGCAAATTCTCGCTGGAATAGCCCAATTTTATGCCCCAGAAGCGCTTATTGGAAAAGAGTGTCCTTTTGTCTATAACCTAGCTCCGCGCACCCTGCGAGGCTTTGAAAGCCAAGGAATGATTTTGTGCCCATCAGATGCCACCAGTGGACCGGTATTACTCCACCCGGACAAAGAAATTCAGCCAGGAAGCTTGGTAAAATAGAAACTTTAAAACCGTCAAAAGACGGTTTTTTGGTACACAACACATTGACAAAATAAAAAAATAGACATATAATAAAGTCTGATTTACAACTGTTCATTCCCATTTCAGGAGAATTAATTATGTTGCGTATTTTAGGCAATCAAGCTGCTTTAAACTGGCAACTTTTGCGAGAGTTGAGGCGCGCAGTAAAAGAAATCTCTTTGATCACACAATTACTAAAATTAGGAGATTGTGACTACGGCTACTTTACAATGCTTCGTCGAAGCGACAGCCGAGTATTGTTAATCTCCCAGATTGGCAACTGCCCGCCAGAAAGCGCTGAAAAATATATGGCATTTTCTTTGGAAAAAGGTCAACGCCTTTTTGAACGTCATCGCGATTTCGGAGATATCAGCAGCTTTCAAAGCAGAAAACCGCATAAAGGAATGTGGGGCGGAGCAATCTGCCTTAGTGATGTTATTTTTTCTTTTGCTGGTCCGCCAGAATTAGCCGGAGAAGCGGTTATGCTTGCCTTGGCATTCCAGCTGGATGCGATAGGCGAAAGAAAAATTAATCAGATCATCAAAATAAGCAACAATCCCGTTGCCCGAGAATATTTCTCTGGGTAGTTAACATTATTGAAACTCCAACGTTTTAATTTATCCAGCCCTAACGGTAAACCGTCAGGGCTTTTTTATTATACCCCATCAACTATTGACATTATTTAATTAATATGATAGTCTATAATCAGTACATAATAACTTATTTATTATATCCGATGGTCGGAAATAAAAATAAGTTAACAATTCGAGGAGTTATGCGATGAAGAAGATTGTTGTTTTTTTGACACTTGTATTTCTTTTTGCCATTGCATTCCAAGTCACTGGCGCCGACAACTCGACAGAACAGCACGGCAAGACCAATGTTCAAGGTCTTTCTGGTAAAGATGTCGAGCAAATCAAGGACGCCGTATCCGGACTGCGGCAAGTATTCGGGGTTGAAGAACCGCAACAACAAGCCAAGGATAAAAAGACCAGCGAACAATCGAGCGAAAGTCCTGAAAAAACTCAGCCACAACAAAAAAATATGGCTGATGTTGCTGACAAAGCCGTTGATATGGCCAGTAAAATGGTCGCCCAAACAGCCGAGCAACTACAAAAAGTAGCTCCTGATGTTTGGCGGATTATGATTAAGCAACAGTATGCGAAAGCAATTTCGGACGTTATTGTTCCAGTCTTCCTTTTCCTGTTGACCATCTGCTACTTCAAAATCGCCAAGAAATACTGGAAATTAGAAGAGGCGAGTAAAGTCGCTGGTGATAGTGAGTTTTCAGAAAAAGACATGTGTTTTGTTCTTGTGCATTTTCTGCCCTTTATTGCGGGATTTGTCACTGCCGGATGGATGGCGGTGAGAATATCTTACTCTGTTTTGTATCTTATCAACCCCGAATACTACGCGATTCGGGATATGCTGATGATGATACTTAATAAGGGTACCATCAACTAACTGTTTCTTGTTACTTCAGTGATAGCCCCCGAAGATCTAAAAATCTTCCGGGGCTTTTTTATTTTTCTCGAGATAGTGGGATAATTTTTCACTCGAATCAAATTTCACCTCAGTTTTATTTATGAGGTTGAAAAAGTTTTAGCAGGGGAGTAAAATACAGTAATTATTAATTCAAGCATGAAGATAATTCCTTATACAGATAAATATAAAGAAGAAACGATTGAATTAATTTTTGATATACTTGAAAATGAATTTGGGCATCACAGCAAAAGCGGTCGTCCAGACCTATATAATATTACTGAAGAATATCAAAAAAATAACGGCAATTTTTGGTTAGCAGTTGAAAATGAAAATGTAGTCGGGACTATTGCTTTGAAAAATTGCGACGATGGGGTTGGTTTTTTAGAGCGAATGTATGTTAAAAAAGAGTTGCGAAGAGTAGGACTAGGCACAAAATTATTTTCTACTCTATTAACCTTTGCAAAAAATAATAATTACAAAAAAATATTTTTATCAACTTGGGAAGATACAATTTCAGCAAATAATTTTTATATAAAAAATGGGTTTAAAAGAATAGAATCTTTACCAGAAAGTATAGCGAATCGTTCATCCAGCGACAACATATTTTACAAATTAGAATTATAATATGAATAAATTTCTATTTATCTCGGGAAGCCCGAGAAAAGGCAATACTGAATATATATTGAATAAAGTTTTTAATGCGGTTGAAGGGGAAAAAGAATTGATTTTGCTTAGAAATAAAAATATCAAACATTGTTTGGGATGTTTAAGTTGCAGTACAACAAAAAAGTGCGCAATAAACGATGACATGACAGATATTTATGGCAAGATAGAAAATGCAGACGTTATTGTGGTTGGCACTCCCAATTACTACGACAATGTTTCTGGATTGCTTAAAGATTTTATAGACAGAACAAATCCCCTTTATAGTTCGGGGAAATTTAAAAATAAAAAACTAGTTTCAATTATTGTTGGTGGGGGAGATGTGAAAACCAGCGAAGAAATAGTCAGCCAAATTTTCAAAAATTTCGCGGAAGCCCACGAGTTTAAATCAGCCGACTCCTACTGTTTCAAAGCACTCGGAGCCAACGAAATAGAAAATAATCCCGAAGCCATAGAACAAATTAATAAAATCATTGAAAAATTAAAAAATTTATCGCAATGAATATAATTCTTAAAGAGGCTGGCGTTGAAGATATTTCTACAATAATAGCCATTGAAAAGAAACTTGTTGGCATTAAAACTTTTTCTCCCATGACCACCGAGGAGGAATGGAAAGAAGAATTTGCAAAAGTTAGTCAAAAAATTTATCTTGTCTTAAAAGATGGAATTGTTGTAGGAGATACTTCTTACGAGAAAAAATCAGACGGGTCTGTTTACCTAAGCGGATTAGCTGTTGACCCTCAATTCCAAAAACAAGGGATTGGTCGGGAGGTAATGCGTTTAATTATGGAAGAATTAAAAGACGTAAATAAAGTTTATCTTGTAACACATCCAGAGAATAGCGGAGCTATAAAATTATATTTATCGTTTGGATTTGTTATTAAGTCATGGAAAGATAATTATTACGGCGACGGAGAACCAAGAATTGAATTAATTAGAGAACTAAAAATTGATACGTTTAAAAGTACCTGACCCCTTTAATACTAAATAATTATTAATACCATTAATATGTTATACATTCTTCAACAATATCTTATTACATTTGGTTGGGCGATAACTGGGGCTGTTTCAATGGCCTTATCCCTAAGTCTTTTGATAAAAATATTTTCATTAATTACGCCAATTGACGAGTGGGAAGAAATTAGAAAAGGTAATATTGGCGTTGCCATTATAATGGCAAGTATAATTATTGGGACTGCATTAGTTATTGGATTAACTGTAATGCCATAAAAATGGAACAATTCTTTAAATTAATAATAATATTTCTTGTTTTTTGGATTATCTTGCCGACAAAAGTTTTTGCTCACCCAGGAAGAACGGACATTAATGGTTGTCATATATGCAAAACAAATTGCGCTAGTTGGGGATTAAAAGATGGAGAATATCATCGTCATGACAAAATTATAGGATCAATTAAAACTGCCCGCGCTGAAGCGAGACGGTCAGCAACTATAAAATAAATATGGAATTAGAAAAAGACCCTCCTTCGCATAAAGCTACGGATGGGCAAACAAAAATGGAGATAGATAATAATAAAATATATTCGATAACGGAGTTTGTGGCACAGTTGAACACTGGGTTAAAGGCTACGAAGGCTAAGATTGTTGGCGAGGTGGGGGAGGCAAAGGCTGGACCAACTGGGCACATGTATTTTACGCTTAAAGATGATGCGGGAAATGCAATGCTAAGTTGCATAATGTGGGCGTCAAAATACAGATTGTTTGGAATAACGTTGGAACCAGGCAAAAAAATTGTTGCTTCCGGCAACCCGGAAATTTACGCTGCAAATGGCAGATTGTCTTTTGTTTGCGACACAATTGAGTTGGCTGGCGAGGGAGATTTGAAAAAGCAGTATGATGAGTTGAAGGCTAAGCTGGAAAAGGAAGGTGTTTTTGCACCGGAAAATAAAAGAAAGCTCCCGCAGTATCCTCATAAAATTGGAGTTATTACTTCACGAAATGGGGCGGTTATTCACGACTTTATAAACAACATTGGGAAATTTGGATATGACATTAAAATGATTGACTCAAGAGTTGAAGGACAGGAAGCCGTGGCAGACTTATTAGCTGCGATTAAAACTTTTAGAAAAAAGGATATTGATGTTTTGGTAATTATCCGTGGCGGAGGATCTATGGAATCTTTGATGTGCTTTAACAACGAATTGCTGGTGCGGGAAATTGTTGGATTTCCTTGTCCAGTGCTGGCTGGAATTGGTCACGACAAAGATGTGTCTTTGGTGGCAATGGCGGCTGATGTTATGGTTTCAACGCCAACAGCTGCTGCAAATTTGCTTAACGAATCATGGGAGCAAGCCTTGTTGCTAGTGGAGAGATACGAAAGGAAAATTTTGGCGAGTTATGGAATGATTTTTGAAAAGTTTACCGCAATTGAAAACAAGTTTAAAGTTTCTTTGCAAAATTTTAAAAATAATTTGGCAAATGCAAAAGGGAGGTTGGAGAAATACGGGCAAAAAAATATTCTGGGATTTAGTTTATTGTGCGACAGATTTGGACAAAAACTCCAAAGCATAGAAAAAATGATTGAGTTAAATAACCCGGAAAGAAACTTAAAACTTGGCTATAGCATTGCAACTTTTAATGGTAAAATAATAAGAAAGATAAATTCAGTAAAAATTGGGGATGACATTAAAATAAAGTTAGCTGATGGGGTGATTATGTCGGAGGTGAGGGGAGTGGATGCGATAAAAACATCTGAATTAGAGAAAATAAACGAAAATAACAATAAAAAAGAACAAGATAAACTATTTTAAATTTTGTCTTCGCGAGGACAAAAAAACATAAACAATAAAATAAAAAATATGGCAAAAGAAAAAAACAATTTAAATACTAATCTAAAAAAGCTGGAGGAAATTTCAGCTTGGTTTGATAACAGCAAAGAAGTTGATGTTGAAGAAGGATTGGAAAAAGTTAAGGAAGCTGTTGTTTTGATTAAGGAAAGCAAGGACAGATTAAAACAGATTGAAAACGAGTTTGAAGAAATCAAGAAGGAAGTAGAAGAAGAAAAATAGCTAAATAAAAAATACCTCAAGGACTGTGAATATCTTAGAATATCATCAAGATGTTTTTTTGTGATATTATAAATTAATGTTATCTGAAAAAAGCGATAGCGAGATAATACAGCAATATTTGAAAGGCGACGAACAGTCGCTTGAGGTTTTAATTAAAAAATATTTAAAACCGATTTATGGTTTTATTTATAAAAATGTGGGAGATGTGGCTGCAGCCGAAGATATAACACAAGAAGTTTTTGTTAAAATCTGGAAAAACCTTAAAAAGTTTGACCAAAATAAAGAATTTAAGCCTTGGCTTTTTCAAATTGCAAAAAACGCATCGATTGATTATTTAAGAAAGAAAAAAACCATACCGTTTTCAAGGTTTGAAAACGAAAAGGGGCAAAATGTTTTAACGGAAAACATGAAAGATGAAACTCCCAATTTGCTGGAAGTTTTGAATAACAAAAAAACACTGACAATGGTAATGGAAACCTTATCAGAAAAAGACCAAAAACTTATAAAATTGAGGCACACCGACGGACTAAGCTTTAAAGAGATTGCCGACACCATGCAAGAATCCATAAACACAATAAAAAGCAGATACAGAAGGATAATTATTAATTTAAAAAATAACCCTAATATACGCAACTAAATTGCGTCTATTTGCGTAGTAATATATAGAAACAAAATGAACATAACAAATTTAGAACCATCGCCAGAATTGTTTATGAAAGTAATGAAGCGCATTCGCAGAGAAGAGCGGATTTTGCTTTTTAAAAAAATTACTTTTCTCTCAACAATATTAGTGGCATCTTTGGCAGCTTTTGTGCCTGCAATTAAAATGCTGGTGCAAGAAGCACAAACTTCTGGATTTGTTCAGTTTGCGTCATTGGCATTTTCTGATTTTGGAACAATTAAAGCTTACTGGCAGACTTTTGCCATAACTATATTAGAAACGCTTCCAGCTATAAGTTTGGCGTTCTTCTTAGCTGTTTTGCTGACTTTTTTACAATCAGTAAAAGCTTTATCAAAAAATATCAAAACAGTATCTAATATTAACCATTTAGCAATAAGCTAAAACATATAATGGACATAAATAACTTTTTTCAATCAAAAACTTTTAAAATCATCACTTGGTGCGTTGCCGGGTTCATTGTTTTATTTTTTGTTTTCAACCTTGGAGTTTTCGTTGGAACACAAAAAGCCAGCTTTTCTTTTAGGTGGGCAGAACAATATCACAATAACTTTGCAGGTCCCGCCAACGGATTTTTTCAAGAAGTTGCAAACGGAGATTTTATGGAATCCAATGGAGTATTTGGAAAAATAATCCAAGTTAATGAAAATACATTAATTGTTAAGGGTAGAAATGATACTGAAAAAATTATTTCAGTTAGCGATAAAACCACAATTAAGTATCAGAATAAAAATATAAGCATATCCGATTTGAAGATTGACCAAGAAGTTGTGATAATTGGCGAACCAAATGACGCAGGACAAATTGAAGCAATGTTGATAAGAGTAATGCCACAACTTCCAACAACCCAAAGTCAAAACAATCAGCAAAATACACAAATACAAAATTTAAATCAGCAAGTAGAGTCAAATTCAATTTAATAGTTAGAATAATATGATGATACAAAAAATCACGAATTTTTTTAGTAAAATATGGGGGGTTATATGGAGACACAAAATTAAGAGTTCAATTGCATTAATTGTCCTCATAATCGCAGGGTATTACGGATATAATTATTTCTTTAATAAAACTGTGGCTGAAACCCGCTATATTTTAGCTTCAGTTGCTAAAGGAACAATTACTACATCTGTTTCTGGTACAGGTCAGGTTGAATCTGCAGATGAAAAAACTGTGCAGTCAAAAGCATCGGGTGAAATTACATATCTGAATTCTAATATTATAGTTGGTAATACCGTTACAAAAGGGACTTTAATAGCCACTATAGACGATTCTGATGCAAAAGAAGCAATTGAAGATGCAGAAGAAGCGCTTGAAACTGCAAAAATAGCTTTAGATAAATTAATTGGAGCAGACGAATCAAATCCAAGAAATAAACAGGAAGCAGAAGAAACTTTGCAAAAAGCATATGACGATGGATATAACACCGTTTCATCTGTATTTTTAGATTTGCCCTCAATTATGAAAGGCTTAGACGAAATTTTGTATGGAACTACTTTTAACAACTATCAAGAAAATATTGATTATTACACTTATGTTACATATACATACAATGAAAATGTTATGCAATATAAAACTAGCGCCGAAGCTTCATATAAAACAGCAAGGGCTGCATATGATAAAAACTTTTTAGACTATAAGGCAAGCAGCAGGTATTCTGACACAGAAACTGTTGACGCTTTAATTGCACAAACTTATAGCACCACAAAAGATGTTGCACAGGCAATAAAAGACATTATTAACCTTATCCAGTTTCACGAAGATACTTTGACTTACTATAATCTTGCAATAAACAGTACAGCTGACACTCATATTTCAAGTTTAAGTTCTTACTTAAGTAAGGCAAATAGCGACATTTCAAGTTTATATAGCACAAAAACAACTATTACCAACGACAAAGAAGCAATAGAAGACACTGATTCAGAACTAAGAACATCAAAGTTAAACGTTAAATCAAAAGAGAACGCATTAGCAGATGCAAAAGACGCCTTAGATAATTATTATATTTATGCTAATTTAACCGGAATAGTTTCTGCAATAAACATAGAAAGAGGCGAAGATGTTTCGTCTGGAACAAGTGTAGCAACAATTATAACAAAGTCCAAAATTGCTAGTGTTACTCTTAGCGAATCAGATATTGTGGATATAAAAGTTGGCGACAAGGCAACAGTTACTTTTGATTCTATAGAAAATTTAAGCATCGATGGAGAAGTTTCACAGGTTGATGCAGCGGGAGCAGCCAGCTCGGGAGTTGTCAGTTATGGAATAGAAATTGCTTTTGATACCAATAATGAAAGCGTAAAACCGGGAATGTCTGTAAGCACCACAATTGCTACCAATTCCAAAGAAAATGTTTTAACTGTTCCATCTACGGCCGTTAAATCAAAAGATGACGGTACTTATTATGTACAAGTTCTTGGCGAAACATACGACTTAACCAATAGAACAAACTTGATAAAAGGTGTAACTTCGGCAACTCCGCCTACAATCAAAACAGTTACCATTGGATTGGCTGACGACACAAACACAGAAATAGCTAGCGGACTATCAGAAGGAGATCAGGTTGTTGTAAGAGTTAGCAGCAGCACGACAACTTCAACAACATCAAGTTCTTCAAGCAGCAAATCAAATAGTTCTAGCGGAAGCATACTTAATACTGGTGGAGGAGGAGCAGGCGGACCTCCAGGCATGTAGAACTTTTAAGATTCTAAAATTAATTTTTATGATTGAAGTTAATAACATAACAAAAATTTACAACACAGGAAGCACCAGTTACCAAGCTTTGAATGGGGTAAGTTTTAAAATCAAAGACGGAGAATTTGTTGCCATTATGGGTCCCTCAGGATCTGGAAAATCAACCTTAATGCATATTTTGGGAGCTTTAGACACTCCAACTGGCGGCACATATTTTTTAGACAGTAAAGACGTTTCAACTTTAACAGAAAACGAATTGGCCGAAATTAGAAAAAATAAAATTGGATTTGTTTTTCAGGCGTTTAATCTTTTGCCAAGAACAACTGTTTTAAGGAATGTAACATTGCCACTAATTTATACTGGCGTTGAAAAAAAAGAGAGAGAAGAGAGGGCAAAAGAATCTTTGTTGGCAGCCGGGCTTGAAGCTGAATATTTTGACCATTTATCAAACCAGCTTTCGGGCGGACAAATTCAGCGTGTTGCAATTGCCAGAGCTTTAGTTAATAATCCTGCTTTAATTTTAGCCGACGAGCCAACGGGAAACCTTGATTCTAAAACCGGTGAAATTGTTTTGGAAACTTTTAGAAAATTAAACGAGGAAAAGGGCCGTACAATTATTTTAATTACTCACGAGCAAGACGTTGCCGAACACGCAGACCGTATTATTTTTATTAAAGATGGAATGATTAAAAGCGATACAAGCGACCACAAAAAACATAAAAAGTAAAGAGCATAGCGAGGTTTACTAGCGATCAACAGTTTGAACGCTAGATTACTCACTTCGCTCATAAACCCGTGAAATTAAACGATACATTAGAAGAAACATTTTCTGCTTTACTGTCTAACAAAGTTAGAACCGGTCTTACTATGCTTGGTATCATTATTGGTATCAGCTCAGTTATTGTTATGGTCTCTATTGGACAAGGAGCTTCCAGTTCAATCACATCTAGTATTGAATCCACTGGCTCTAATCTTTTATCGATAACACCCGGAGCCACTAAAAGTTTAGGATATGGGGCAAGGTCAGCAGGAGGAACAGCTAAAACCTTAACATTAGAAGATTCTGCAGAAATAGAATCTCAAATAGATTCTATCCAGGCTTTAACTAATGAAGTTTCGGGAAGATACCAGGTTGTATATAAAGGAAGCAACACAAATACTTCAATAATGGGGACTGATGCAAATTATGCAATCGTTAGAAACGTAACTATAATGCAGGGGTCGTTTGTTGATAACTCTTATGTTGAAGGCTCTTCAAAAATCGCTGTTTTGGGACCGTCAGTGGTTGAAGATCTTTTTGCGGAAAACGATGAAACAATTGACGAAATAGATTTAAACAATGTTATTGGAAAAACTATAAAAATAAATAAAATAGAATTTAAGATAATTGGTGTAACAGAATCAAAGGGCAGCAGTGGATTTTCAAACCAAGACGACATGATTTATATTCCATACACTACTGCTCAAAAATATTTGTCTGGAAATAAATATTTAACAGAAATTGATGTGCAGGTATCAGACGCTGACTTAATGGAAGATACTCAAATCGAAATTACAAATTTATTATTAAGCCTTCACAATATTTCCGATTCAACGGCAGCGGATTTTAGTATAAGCAATCAGGCAGATTTATTAGAAAGCATGTCTAGTATAACTACAACCCTTACATATTTGCTTGGAGCAATTGCTGGAATTTCATTATTGGTTGGAGGAATTGGCATTATGAATATGATGTTGACCACTGTTACAGAAAGAA
>Ga0172381_10004016_pt1 | contig 15377 bp, 19 predicted proteins | sample Leawel6488metaG_FD_119754 | JGI IMG/M metagenome (GOLD analysis project Ga0172381, IMG submission 119754) | Leachate microbial communities from a municipal landfill in Southern Ontario, Canada - Leachate well 64-88 metaG | ecosystem: Engineered > Solid waste > Landfill > Unclassified | place...
ATGCAGCAGGATATCTGCGCACCGAAGGAAGTTTAGATACTCGGCACAGTAACATTGTTATGCTGATGACTGCTGCTTCTGCTTCGGACACGGGAGGGGGAACGAAGCTAGGGGGTACGGCCTTCAGCGGGGACTACTACACATGGGGCAGTGGTGGGATACGAAAGTACAACGGCACATCTTGGTCGTCTGTTTATTCTACTCTGGCTGTGCGGTATGCTTTGGCAACGAAGGACTATCTCTTCTTTTGCCCTGAGAATGGTCGTATCCAGAAGATGGATACAGCAGGTACGATCACAGATGCCGGTCAGGATTCCAATGCGAATGACTTTGAGTGTCTGGCAATTTTTGAGGGATACATTTGGGGGGCAAAGCATGGAACGAACCAGGTGCATTTCAGTTCGACTACTGATCTGTCCGACATGGAAGGGGTGACGACAGACACAGATATTACTTATGCAGGATCAGGCAGCTTTCCGATCCTGAAGTTCATCGTCTATGCCGCTCATCTGTATGCAGCTCGGCAGGATGGATTGTGGGTGCTAAGTGATGATAAAAAAATATGGCGCTGTGTGCTGGACTACTCAACCGAACCGTCCGTCTTGAATTTCTCCGGTGCTGTATCATACAACGGCATGTTATTCTACTCGATGCGCAGCCAGATTTATTCTTGGAACTCTGCCCGCTACAACAATCAGACTCCGCAGAAGTTGACCGATGTATTCCCCTACGTCACGTATGGAAACTTCAGCAACTTCATGGAGTGTGATGGGTATATGTACATGACGGCCCGCACGAATGAGACAACTTACACTGAGTCCTTGTTGTGTTTCGATGGGGCCAGTTATCACAAACTGTGTGATATCATTACGACAGGATCAGGATTGGTTACAGGATTGATGATCGACCCGGTGCATAGTTACATCTTCATTCACGTGAGCGGTGTGAGCGAAACTACGTATGGTCTCAGGTTGCAGCCTGCCAGCGAGTATCCTTATTCAAACTTCCCGACGACAGGGAATCATCGGCTCATTACTTCCCGGATGGATGGAGGATTCCGCCAGGTGAAGAAGTCTACTCCTTCTTTGATTGTACAAGCCAGCAATGTCACTACTGCCCGTTACATCAAGGTAGAGTATTCCCTGGATGGTGCAGGCTGGGCGCTTTGGCAGAACATCACAGTTCCTGGCCAAACTACGCTGTATTGGCCAGGTGGACTCAGGACGGTAGAATACAACTATCTTCAACTTAGGTTTACTTTCATCACTGACAATGCAACTCAATCTCCAATCTTTGAAGGGTACGCGCTGCGCTTGCTGATGCGTCCAGATGAATTCTATGGATACAACTTCAATATCTACGTGGCTCGCAACCTGGTGTCGATGGATTCAGTAGACAGTCGGGATGCTTACACGATTGAATCAGACCTGAAAGCAATTCGGGCATCGAAGTCTCCGGTAGAGCTGGTTGATTTATATGGACAGAAACATTATGGATACATTTCATCCATTACTTTTGTAGGTGTAGAGAATCATGCCAGCGATGGAGGAGCATATCCGAATGTTGAGATGGTAGCCAATGTCAACTTTGTAGAAGCGAAGAGTGCATAATGGCTAGAAAACGATCTATCTATTCGCCCTTATATACAGGCACGCCGTCCAGTGCGAGTGGGCAGCGGATCAGGATTTCTCAGCCTGACTATAAACCGATTCAGTTGCTGAAGCGCAGTGCCGTCAACATACCCGCAGACAATCCGAACTGGTTTATCCTGCACAAGATGGGGCCACGGCGCAAGAAGTTGGGTGTCGATCCGACTGAAGCTCGGGCGATTTCTTCTGCTGTAGTACGTGGATCACTGCCGGAGCGATTGGTCTACAAGAAACTGATGGACTTCGGGTATGTGCCTGGATCAGACTTTGACTTCCAGTCCAGTCAGTGGGGAGGCCGGTTGGAGTTAGGTGGTTTGGTTGCAGACTTTTTATTCTACTGGTTGAGACTCATCATTCAGGTTCAGAGTGTGTATCACGATAAGTTCTTGCAGTCACTCCGAGACCAGGAGCAACGGTTGATACTGGAGGATATGGGATACAGCGTCGAGTATATTTCTCCTGAAGATTACAACAGTGACGCTGGGTTGGACAACAGAATCCGACAGATTTTGGGGTTGAACCTGGGGAGAGGGAGCGGAATGGGTGAGGCTTCCATTCCTGATTATGATGACTCTTCGTGGGACAGAATTTATGCTTTCATAGATCGGATGATCCGTGAAGCACAGGAGATAGGTGGCATCCTTGGCAACGACTGATGATGTTATGAAGAAGTTGGTAGAACTACAGGCTCAGCTCGATGAGTTGAAGTCTATTGCTATTGCCGCTGACCAGATTGCCATCACGAACGGTCTGTCAGATATAGATGCCAATCTGGGTTTGGTTACTGCGGGCGAGGTTCGGTCGGGAAACGGCCAGCTTCCTGGTCATGGATTCACTGGTACTCGTTTGGCTTATCCGCCTCTGACTTATGGTGGCAAGACTTATCATCTGGTTGGGGTCAATAACGATACACTTCAGTTTGGGTTGAGTGCAGACGATGGCACCGCAGTTGCGGGTGGTGGCAACATTATCATCGACGCAGATGGGATTCATAGCAGCAACTTCGTCCCAGATTCTTCTGGATTCAACATCAAAGAGAATGGGGATGCAGAGTTCGAGAGCGGAAAATTTAGGGGCAGCCTGTCGATGACTGTGTTCGAGACGAAGAAGATTTCTGTGCAGTCCAGCACCCAATGGATATCTGAGGGGGCTGTCATCATGGCAGACATTGGGCCAACGGACACGACGATTACCTGTGATACTTCGGCGCTGCGTGCTTTGGATTTCGCACGCATCAAAGAAGGGACGACAGACGAGTGGATGCAGATCGAGACGGACGGAGTTTTGGATGCAGATGGACATTATGTATATCCGGTTTTGCGTGCGCTGAATGGAATTACTGGAACCTTTCATGCGGGCGTGCCTGTAGTGCGGATGGGACAGATTGCTGCTGCGGTGTCGGCTCCTGAAGTGTTGGGGGGAGAAGACATGCTGTCTATGGGGGACAAAAGCAATTCAGATTTTGGTGGCACTGCTCAGCTATTGACAGGTGGCTACCTGGTATTGGAAGGTGGACGAGAAACTGGCCCGTATTTTGGGGTTGTCAACCGAACTGGCTCCAACTATAGCGACATCACGGATGTGGCCCGTCTGGGTTATCTGTATGGATTCTTAGGATCAGGCAAGGTATATGGTATTGGGATTGGAGACGCGAACAAATATTTATTGTACGATCCTACGAGTGGATTGAGAATCGTAACTGGATCAGGAAAGTTTATTGCAGATGACGATGGGTTATCTGTGGATATGATAGAGTTAGAAGTATTGGGTTCTTCTCCTGCTGCTGCGGACACCGGATACCGGAGATTGTATTTCAAGAACGATGGTAAACTGTACACCAAAGATTCGGGTGGCACAGAAACGTATCTGGCAGGGTAGAGGAGGTTCCTATGACGGTTTCTTGGAGCAAGTTCAATAGTTTTTCAGAAGCATTGGCGGAGAAGGTACACAACCTGGGATCGGACACATTGACTATCGCGTTGTGTAATGCTGCTCATGCGCCTGTGGCTACTAACACAGTGTTAGCCAACCTGACGCAGATCAGCTACACTAACTTATCGTCTCGTGCGATCACGATAACTTCATCTGCTCAGACGAGCGGAACCTATAAGTTGGTGCTGACTGATCTGGTACTGACTGCGAGTGGAGACGTAGCCGCCTTCCAATATGCGGTCATCTACAATGACACCGCGACTAACAAGGAATTGATTGGCTTCTACGATTATGGAGCAGAGGTCACTCTTCACAATGGAGATACCTTCACCATAGATTTCGATGCGTCGGCAGGTGTGCTGACTTTGACTCCGGGATAAGGTGATCTATGACTGCCTACACGATGAGTGTTGCTCCTGCAAATATTGTAGTGGCTGGCAAGAACTGTGATATGTACGAGACGCACAGTTTTGTTGGGCATACAGATGATGGCTATGTAGGTGGTGGTGGTGCTGCTTATGCGGATGCCAGATCGACAGGAGCATTTGGTGGGGTGGGTGATGACTATGTAGCTATCGGTCAGAACTACTCAGGCGGAACCTACAATGTGCTGCGCGGATTCTTCAAGTTTGATACGAGCGGTATTCCAGATACGGCAACGATTGTTCAAGTCAATTTGGTAGCGACTGTGTATGCAGACAATACAGCCACAGACTTCGATGTGCAGATTGTCAAACAGGATTGGTCTGCCGATGTGCCGTTGGATTCACACTATGATGCCGCGTTCGATGGCTGTTTGTCCGGTACGGCAGATGACAATATCTGGCGCAGTACGAGTGGCATATCCAATACGACCTACACAAGTGGGAACTTGTCTACTGCTTGGGTCAGCAAAACAGGATACACTTATTATAGTTTGCGCAGTTCGAGAGATGTAGCTAACACGGCTCCTTCTGGAGCAGAGGTCATCTACTTGGTATCTCAGAACTATGCGACTGCTGCTTATCGTCCGACCTTGCGGGTAGCATACAGACAGGCACATGCCTACACCATGGCTGTTGCTGTAGCAAACATTACTATAGCAGGACAGGCAATCAACATGAAGAAGGCGCTGCGCATGGCTGTTACTGCTCAGAACTTTACATTAGCAGGTCAGGCCCTGACTATGAAGAAGGCTCTGCATATGGCGGTGTCTGCAAAGAATTTCGTTTTGGCAGGACACGCTGTCGATTTGATCTATGTTTCAGGCGGGGGAGGAGTCACCTACATTGGGACTCTTCTGTTCAACAGTTGGAATGGATTAGGTATGGGACAGTTGGGCAGATAGGAGGAAACTATGGCTACTTATAATTTCTATGCGTACTATTCTGCCTCTCAGCAGGGCAAGTATGGATTGAATAGCGGAGATAATCCTGTCGTTGTGGATATTTGGAATACATCCGGGACTTTGATTGCAGAAGATGCATCTACAATCGAGATCAATGACGGGGTGTATATGTACACGCTTACCACAGCGACCGAAGATGATTACATTGCCGTATTCAAGACACTGGATTCTACTGTAGATCAGAAGTGGGTTCCGGCTTTGGTCTCGAAGCAGCTTCCTCGAATAGATGTGACCTTATCTACTATCCCTGCATTGGTGTGGGCAGCAGCTACTCGAACTCTAACTGGATTGGGTACACTCGCGTCTGATGTTTGGGCCTGGGCAGTTACGGTAGTTAGTGGTACAATCAATATAGTGAGTCCAATTGCTACGAGCGGAGATTTGGATATCATCTCTGGGGACGACTACAAAGCAGCAGACGGACGAGCTATCACTTGGTCATCTTCTGATTGGCCCGATCTGACGGGAGCCACGATCACATTCAATACAGGTGGTTTGTCCTACGCCATGACTGCAACCGTAGTAGGATCGGGAGTTTCTCAGACAGTGCAGTTGGAGTTGACGACAACTCAGAGCCAGGAACTTTATGGTGAATTCGATTTCAAAGTCAAGGCGGTTCTGGCTATGTCAGCACATATAGTTACTTTAGTGTCTGCACAAGGCACTTGTGAATAGGAGGCAGGTATGGCAGTTCCGAGCGCGAGCAATTATCCAACATCCTTAGACAGCAATGCTACGTTGTTTGGTGATCTCATCAACCAGATGTCGTTTACCTTACACTCCGACATTGCAGCGGGGGATGGTTCTTTGGTGACGGACGAGGCTGTGTCTTCTCTGTCTCTGCCCGTGTTGCTGGTATTCACTGATACAGGAGAGATCGTATTGGTGACTAGCAAGGTAGATGGAACCAAGACATTGAACATTGAGCGGGGGGTAGCGGGCGGAGCTTCAGCTTCTTCTCACACAGCGGGCGCAGTTCTGCGCATGTCAATGTTGGCTGAGTATCTTACCCAGCTAAAGAAAGCAATTGTTGCAATCGAAACCGAGTTGGGGGTCAATCCATCGGGGGCCAGTGCAGATGTCACAACCAGATTGGCGGGAGTTCTGCCTACAGCGTTCACGGCTGCTGGTCAGATTCCGTATGCTTCTGGATCAGGGGCCATGGCACTGTTGGCGAAACCGGCGAGCAGCAAGCAGCTTATGTATTGGGATACAACTACCCCTGCGTATTTGCCGATAGGCGGATTTGGCCAGAGGTTGGCGACGAACGGCACGATCTTTGGTTGGTCGAATGACGATGCCGGGCTTACCTTGCCATGTGGGAATGGGATCGAAGTTGTAGGCACAGGATTGCAGGGGTGCATGCGAATTGGTGCAGCCAGCGTGGTAGAATCCTTTGACATTGTAGCGGATGCTGCTGGATCATGTGTCGTAGATATTCGCAAATGCTCCTATGCCAACATCGGGTCGGATACTTCGATCTGCGGAACCGAGAAGCCTACGTTATCTTCAGCACAGAAGGCCCAGGACACCAGCCTGACTACATGGACGACTACTCTGGATCAGGGAGACTATATCTACTGGTATGTTGAAAGCTGTACGACTTGCAAATGGATTGCAGTTTCGCTCCAGTTGCAGAAGGTAGGCTTCTAATGACTAATCCTGTTATCACTGGAAGTTATCCGTCTTCTACTGTCTATGGTGTACCCTGGACATTGACTACGAATGGATCAGATTTTGCAAATAATTTGCAGTATCGTTGGGAGGATGGAACTTATGCTAACAGGTCTGGTTTGACTGGAAGTTGGACAACCTGGATCAATTTGAATGGTACTGAATTTGCAATTGGGACACACGGTTATCAGATTGCTCAGGAGGCTAATCAGCATGAGCTGTTATCTAATTGGGCGTCGTTTACTATCACAAGTCCTACGCCTGTTCTATCCTCTATTTCTCCATCGAGCAAAGTGCAGGGAGCGGCCCAATTCAATTTGGCTGTAGGAGGCAGCAGCTTCTTCTCCAACTCTGTGGTACAGTGGGATGGAAGCTCATTGTCTACAACCTACAACTCTTCTACTTCACTCACCGCTGTAGTACCAGCGTCGCTGCTGGTGTCAGGAGGGAACCACAATGTCACAGTGTACACGCCTTCGTATGGCACATCAAGTGCAAAAGTTTTTGCAATAACATACATCGGTAAGCGACGTATATTCGCCTTTGATTGAGGGAGGAAGCCTATGGGAAATACACCTACGCAGCCCAGAATCGGACTGACTTCTGAGCAGATGAAACTGCTTCAGGACACACTATATTTAGCTCAGACTTCGATTTCTTCGCATGATAAAATATGCGGAGAAGTAGATGAGTTGAGTCGAAACATTGCCGGTCTCACCGTGGAGGTAAGAGCATTTGTTGCTGCAAATACCGAAGCGATTGCGGCCATCAAAAATTCTATTACTACAATTCAGGATGATCTGTACACAAAGACAGACATCAAGACGAAGGTTTTGCAATTATGGGATTCTCGTGGATCATGGAAGCCCTGGATTATTCCAACGATCACTTCGATCATAACCATAGTAGCAGTAGCCATATTGGGTCATGTGTTTCCTGGATTCTAATCAGAAAGGAGAAAGATTATGGACATGCTGAATAGGTTAGTTACGTCTCGTCGTTTTTGGTTGACCATCTTCGCAGTAATTCAGACTGTAGTGTTTCAGTTATTGCCGGATATCAACCCTGCGATTTGGCAGTCTATTGATGCACTGGTGTTGGTACTCATTGGTGCCTTCACTGTGGATGATACTGTTGATAAACTCACTACTCCCAAGGGGTAAGATAGATGGGCCGGTCACTCCGGCCCTCTCTTTTGAAAGGTGACTTATGAATTCATACAAAGTGAATCCAGCAATAATAAGGGTAAATTTTGAGGGATGCAAGTCTGGATGGAACCAAGACATCATGCTGATGTCAGACTTACATGTAGATCATCCAGGCTGCAAACGATCAAAATTGAAAAAGGACTTAGAATATGCACGTGCTACGAACTCTCCGATCATTATTGCCGGAGACTTGTTCGATGCCACAGGGGGTAGGAATGATCCGCGCCGGAATGTCTCATCTATTCGGAAGCGACTGATTGTTCCTGACTATTATGATGCGGTGTTGAAAGAAGTAGTCAACTTCATGTCTCCCTATGCAGACCTGATCGCAGTAGTGGGGTATGGGAACCACGAAGATTCTGTTGTGAAGTTTGGGGGTACATCTCTGGTTGATCGCTTTGTACAAGAGATGAATCGAATAGGGGGGCATGCTTTACCGGGTGGATATGGCGGGTACATTCGTTTTGGGTTCTACCAGAACAGGGATGTGCCGGATGTATCCAAGCTGTTGTACTATCATCATGGCAGGGGAGGGACTGAAGCGCCTGTCACACGGGGTATGATCGAGACGAACCGTCAGTCTGTATGGCTGGATGGGGTAGATGTAGTTCTCAATGGACACAACCACCAGAACTACATTACCAAGATTCCAGTCCAGGGTGTGTCGAACAGAGACACATTGAGAACCAGTACGAGAGCATTCATTCGTACTCCTGGTTATCTTCAAGCTTATACTGAAGATGCAGACTGGACATCAGAGTATGGCATCCTGGGCAACAAAGGCCCGACTGCCTGTGGGTGTGTGATGATGCACATGGAGTGGGATCGGGCAGCAGATTCAGATACCAAGGACGTACCGCTCACATTCACAGAACGGATAGAATAAAAACAGGCCCCTTTCGGGGCCTTTTATTTTACTCCACTTCTCTTATTTGCAAAGACACACTGTTCGTATCAAACTCTACAATCTCACATTCGGTGGCTGGATGGAACTGAGTAATGTAGTCATCCTCCAATAGTACCATGTTGGCTCGTGCAAGGGCTTGTTGTTCGTTATCGGCTTTCACAATGAACCAGCCTCTGAAGACGTAGGGATTTTTTACCAGATAGATATTCATATAGGTCTCCTTATGTTGTCATACAGAGTCGGGCAGCGATGAATGCCATGGGGATGGAGTCGGCTGCATTGTCATCAATGTTGGGCCATCTTGTTGTGGCATGCACCTTGGCTGATCCGAATACTTGTTTGCGGACAGAGGCAGGTGGAATCTTCTTGACCCATATTAGTCCGCGATGATTGTGTATCAGTCCCAGCATGTAACCTGCTCGTTTCTCTGCCAAAGATTCTCTGCCAAACCTGGCCCCGAATGCTGCGTCTTCGATCACTGCGATAGGTATTCTTCTCGTGGGTTCGGAGCTGAGTATCATTTCCAAATAGTCTCCAAGAAATTGCCCTATGGAAAAACAATCTGTGCAGGGATATTCAGTGTCGGACGGTAGTGTCAGCTTGATGGACAGTACCTTGCCATACCAGGGAAAGAAGGTGATGCCAGTGTACACTCCTGGATCAATCCCAATGCACGGAGGGAGATCAGGAGGCAGATTTTCTAGGGGATCGCTCACGTAGAATGTAACACACCTTACATAGTCCTGGAGTTCATTCAGTGCGGAGCGTGCGACTACACTGTCAGGTGGAAGTTTCTGCATTGGGAACATCAAGGGTATCATCGAAGTCGGGGACAGTGGGTAGAACATCTCCGGGGTGGAAGGGGTGAGTTTTGTCATAGATTTGTAACTCCTCATAAAACGGGTCGAACTTTTCGTGCTTACCATCCTGTGCTGCTTCGATCAGGGTGGACAAGCGTGCGACAGATTTCTTTCCTATCTTCACTGTAGTACTGCGCACTGCTAATTCCAGGACGAAGCAGTCGAACAGGGCAGTTAGGTCTCTGTTGATGCCTGTACCCAGCAGGTTGACCACAGAGAACTTGCGTCCTTCCCCGCCGTAGCGCAGCTTAGCAACGTCGCCTCTCATTTGCACAGCCATCAGGACTTTCTTGTCATCTGGCCCGATGGACAGTTCTTCTTTCTTGCGGATGCAGAGGCGACAACCAGAGAGAAACTTCATCGAGGTTCCTCCTGGTGTGGTATTGCCATGGCCTCCAAGGATGGGCATCTCGTGATTTGTGGCGATGACGATAGCAGGTTCAGGTCGAGTCATCAGGTGAGAAGCACAGCGCCTGGAGAACTGGGCGACCAGCTTTGCCCGCCGTCCCATGTTGGCATCTTCCAGGTCGCCGTCTTCTTCGGCAGTAGGGATAATCACGCCGATGGAATCTACCAGGACAGCTCGTACTTCCATGTCAGCACGCAGATCATGTGTAGTTTCCTGAAGCATTTCGTTGTGGCGACGTGGGGCCTTCTTTACTTTGTCAACTGGAGCGATCAGCTTGACTGTTCCATCGAATCCTGCGCCGTTCAGGCAAGCTAGCACATAATCCTTGTCGCATCCTTCCAGGTCACATAGGTCGATGGTGTGGTGGTTGGCATAGAGTCCGATCAGGAAGTAGGCCAGGGTAGATTTGCCCGAGTGTTCGTATCCATAGATTTCATAGATAGACCGATCAGGCATACCTACCTGTTCTTTCCCTCCCAATGCACGATCCAGGGTAAACAATCCCGTAGGTACGTGGTCAATTTCAGGGTAGTCTCCAATCATTTCAATAGGCATGGTCACTCCTTTATGAGTCCGGCTGCGCTGACAAGGCGGTCGATCACTTTGTTGATGATGATCGACTCGTGTTCGTCGGTGACGTTCACGAAGAAGGAGCCGACCATGACTGGTTCTTCTTCTCCCTTGTATGCCATCAAGCTACCATCGCGTAGCAGCCGGATAGTGATGCGGTTGACACCAGAAGTCTTCACACCCCGGGTTTCTTTGACCAGCTCGGCAATCTCCTGGTGGGTGACAGCTTCGATCACCTGCTCCCAGTCGATTGATCCTTCGTTGGCACCAGCAGTCAGCAGGAGCAGGGACTTGACCGGCTTGCCCATCAGAATTTTCTTGATGTTATCCGGAATGGTGTTGTTCTCGAAGATTGCCCGCCACATGCCTACGTATTTGTAGGTAGTAGAGGCAGGCACACCCATCTCTGCATAGATCACATCCACGAATTCATCGGTGATCCCTGATTCCACGAAGATGTTCCAGCTTTCGTAGATGCGATAGAGTAGCTTTGCCAGGGCCAGGCCATGCAGTTGCATTCCCTTGCGCAGATTGCGACCGTACATCAGGACAGAGCGCAGGTTCCCCTTGGATATGGAGTCATCAACGATGGTGTCGATCTCGTCGAAGATTGTAAGATCATTTTCTGTGACTGGCACGGCCAGGTCAACACTCGTAGTAATCTCATCTTGTCTCATTCTTGATCCATCCTTTCTTTGAATCGTTGGAGGGCCAGCCGGGTTTCCCCTACGCCCCCATGGAATGCGATGGCAGGGTTCGCCATGCACATGACCCATACGCCAGCGGGCAGCGGGGCCAGCATGTGAGTCGTGATGTCCAGGCTGCTCCAATCTTCGAGACTATCCAGATCAGTCAGCCATCGGATGCAGTCCGATCCCATCAGCATCACCCCCTTCACCTGCTCAGCCTGGAACTTCTCGTACAGGCTAGAGATCATGGGCTTCAGGCATTCGGTTTCAACGGACTTATTCAGTTTGCCGAAGGTAGGCGCATGCTGCCACAGATTTGTCAGTCTGAGTTGGAGAGGAGAGATGCAGGCTCGGGACAGCTCGGTGCTTAGCATCTTGCCCATCTCTCCGACCATGACTGCGCCCTTATAAATCTCTTCCTGGCCAGGGAATTCGCCTACCAGAATATAGTGGGCATCAGGATAGCCCCGGTCTTTTACCAGGACGTGTCCGCATTTTGCACAGACTTCACGCATTGTCTGCCTCCTCATGTTCGATCAGTTTCTTGTATGTGTTTGGCCCGAACATTCCCATAGCATAGAAAAGAGAGGTCAGGATTGAGCCAAGAGTAGCAACCTCTTCTTCGCCCAGGTAGTTCCCAGTGATGTCTCCGGAGTAGTGTATCAGTTCGTGGATAAAGGTTTCAACTGCTTCGTGTTGGTAGGTAGGCAGCCGATCAACGTCAATGAGAAGCGTACCCAGATTGTAGATGCACATCCCACAGTAGCGGGTGGTGTTCCCATGTCCATCAGTAGCATACAGATTTTTTCCGAAGTACAGGGTGAGGTTCTTGCCACCGAATTTTATTTTACGGCTAAAGAACACATCCATATCTACGAATGAATCTACATCATCTTCGTGGCGTTTCGAGTTGAAGCGCATTGATTTCATACATTGCTCCTGCACTACTTCTTGTCTGCCCAGGTTTCGCCACAAGAATACTCTGCTACGAATGGCACGTCTGGATACAGTTTTGCTGCTGCTGCTTGAAGAGAACTTTCCAGCAGGTTGTGATAGATTTCCTGCATTTCTACTGGATGATCCAGTACTAGTTCATCGTGAATGATGTTGGCTAAGGCCGAAGGGATTCCTGCGAACTTGCATTCTGCACGAAACAGGATGACCCACAGCTTTGTGAAGTCCGCTGCTCCGCCTTGGCATGGAGCATTGATTGCATTGTTCTCCCGCCCGAATTTGTAGGGACTGATCCAGCAGCGCCGTCCGGATGCAGTCGTGACATATCCATCTCTTTGTGCTTTCCTGCGCTGAGAGTCGATCCATAAGCGGATGTCTGGGAATTTCTGAAAGTAGTTATCCAAGAATTCCTGTGCCTGATCTTCGGAGCAGTTCAGTTTCTTGGACAATCCTACTGATGTCAGGCCGTAGGTTGTACCCAGGCTGATAGACTTGGCCGACTTCCTTCTTGGGTCATCCTTCTGGATCGTGTCATCTTTGTAGGCTGCCCGGGCTACGATCAGATGGATGTCCTCTTTATTCTTGAATACATTGAGTAGTTCCTTATCTTGGGTCTCGTGGGCCAGGATGCGGGGTTCCTGAGCGCTGATGTCTACGATAGTGAAGCAGCCTTTGGATTGGATGAACTGCTCTCTGTATTCAGGCAGGACTTTGGATGGGATGTTCTCCAGGTTAGGATCACGACTTGCCATGCGCCCTGTCTCTGCGCCAGTCACGATCCAGTTGGAGCGAACGAAGCCGTCTGCATCCACATGTTCCTCGATCCAGTTGTACCCATACTTGGACACGGCGTCTCGATACTTGCGGACTTCCAATATCTGCTCGAAGATTTCACCACTCATAGCTTCGAGTGTATCCTTCTGTGTATTCTCCAGGACGATACCTGTAGCTTTGAGGACAGCAGCCTTCACCTGGGGTACACTCTTGACATTGAATCCAAGAGCAGCTTCCAGTTCTTTTGCCCGTGCATCGAAGCCGTCAACCATGGTGATCCAGGATTCCTTGTTCACCTTGATGGGTTGGATATCCAGCACACTCCAGACAGAAGGGATGTCAATCTCGTGGTATCCTGTCAGATCGCGGTCTTCTTCAGCGCCAGCACGAACTTGTTCAAAGAATGTTCGGAACGTCCAGTAGGCATCATCCGCAGCGTAGCGAATCTGCTCCTTCGTCATTTCAGTAGCAGTTTCAAACTCATCCCGAATCTCTTTGTCCAGGTGGACACCAAAGTATCTGCGAACCAGGTCTTTCAAAGCAAAGCCATCGTAGTACCCATTGTACAGCCACTTCTCCAGCAGCATGGTGTCCTCAATGGGATGTTCGGTTACGAGATCAGGGAAGAAGCGTCGGAGATGGAAGAGGTCGTACTGAATGTTGTGTCCGATCCAGCATGCACGCTGGATGGATTCCATTGCTTCCCGGATGGTATCCATTTCAGTGAACACCCATACATCTCCTGCGTCTGCACACAGCTGCAAAGAAGCGAGAGTGCCTTCGGGCAGATGAAGGCGACCCTCTTTCTGCCCGAACATTTCAATATCGAGTGCGACCATGGAGCCATCAAAGTTGGGAGGACTTTCATTTACATGTATTCTCATTCTTCTTCTCCTTTTGCAAATTCAAGGATGGTGTCGAAGACTTGCTGCTTCAATACTTTGTAGGTATCTCCAGTAAGAATCTTAGCGGCAGCCAGCAAACCCTGTTGGACATCAAACATATCTGTAGATGCGCATCGCGCCCAACCTCTGGATTTGATCGGCGACTTTTTATCCCCGCAGCTTCTTGTGCATAAGGTAGCATCCAATTCCAGCAGGATGAGAGTGCCGATCAGCCAGACACGGATGGTTCCCTTCTCAAAGTAGACGGAGGGGCAGGGATACTTTGTCGTATCTACTTTTGCCACGAACAGCGTGTAGTCCGGATCGAACTCATGCTCTTTGACCTTCTTTGGTTGCTTCACTTCTGACACTTCGACACCGTGGATTTTATTGATTTCAGGAATCTCGACGATATTCAGCCAGTTGGAATCCAAAGTGAACTGTCTTCCAGAATAAACTACACACGGATAGGTAGGCCGGAAGTCCTTCTTGGATTGGAGATCAATCAGATCATACTTGCCAGCCGTGGCGACCATGGTTGACCAAAGGGCGAGGGAGGAAGCAACATTCTTCACATCTTCTTTGATTTGTACCAGCGCCCATCGGTCGGGATCAATGAGAAGCGCACTCAGGTTCTTGCCGAACAGATAATATCCATTTGATCCTTCGATTGTGTTCTCGTTCGGGATGTAGTATGTGTCGTAGGGTTCCAGGAATCCTGTTGGTGACGGAGATTTTCCTACTACCGGCACAATGTCATCTGCCTTATACTGATGTTTGGAAAGTCCTTCAGGAAGGTCTTCTTTCAAGACTGCATAAAACAAATTATCTTTCGTATTCATCATCTACTCCTTCGGATTTCTTGGCCTTTTGTTTCTTGGGTTGTTTCTCGACTACATCAAACCATGCTTCATTCCAATCCCAACTGTGTCCGTGCGCCCAGGATTCTGGATCGTCGCACATCGTATGGCTTCCATTCTTGGTCACGACAATGAGCTTTCCTGCATATTTTAGCATCGGCATAGCAATGTGAGTAGGAGGTTTAGGAAGCTCATCGTAATCACTGTATTCAATGTTGTCATGCACTCGGACAAGCAGCTGCGTTTCAGGGTCGAAGCCAATGATTTCAAATTCCTTAGGCTTCAGCCAGTAACATCCCTTTACACCGATTGGATTTACTCCAGGGATAAAGCGGACGTATTCATATCCGAATGCTCCGGCCTCTGGGTCTTTCCTTGTTCCCACGATATCGCCCTTAGTGATCCCTCCATCCAGAGATACTTCCGGTTTCTCTACAAGTCGAACGTATTTCATTTTATTCTCCTTATTCAACACTCATCAGCGGATACCAGCCAAGGGACTTATCGCCCCAGCCGGTTTCTCCGTGCCACTCAATCTGTACGGCTCCAATTGATTTCTCTTTTGTGCCAAAGCGGGACTTGCCTACGATCATGTACCCACGATTCTGTACGATGGGTAG
>Ga0172381_10004017_pt1 | contig 15370 bp, 10 predicted proteins | sample Leawel6488metaG_FD_119754 | JGI IMG/M metagenome (GOLD analysis project Ga0172381, IMG submission 119754) | Leachate microbial communities from a municipal landfill in Southern Ontario, Canada - Leachate well 64-88 metaG | ecosystem: Engineered > Solid waste > Landfill > Unclassified | place...
CAACCTACAGAAGATAATAATTTAGTAGAAGTTGTATGTCAGGGATATGGAGCAGAACTTGAAGCGGCAGAATGTGGAGATATCGATAAAGCAAGTCCTGCTTTCTCTGCTCAAAGTGCTTTGTCTGCTGCTATATGTATGCCTTTTGTAACTCATTTTGGTAGGAGAGAGCCAAATGCAGGATACAATCCTGCTGAAGTTAGAACTGAATTAGATGGCGGAAAAGCAGAAGATTATTTTGAATCTCTTAATATCTTTCAATTAGCTGGATCTGTTATGTCAGCTTGGTATCATGAAAGATTAAGGACACATAATTTTCTTAATAAACCTCAGGACGATAATATCTATGCCCCTCCTGTTAGTTTGTATACTACTGGTTGGTCTAGATTTTGGGATAATGCAGCTGCATATAGACCTTTAAATTCTACAGTATGGGATATTTTTAAAGAACATGAACTTAGACATCCTGGCTTTATTTCTTCTCCTGTTCCTTATGGACATGAAGGAAGAATGACAATGTTCTTTGGCTCTAAAGGACAAAACTATTGGAGTAAACCGCCAAGCGGAAGAAGTCTTGCTATTTCAAAAACTCTTACAGGATTAGCAAGAGATATTGGTTGGGACCAAAGAAAATTTTTTACAGATGGAGCTGGCTCTTTAACTCCATCATTAAGAAAAAAATTAGATACATTATATAAAGAAAATAAATCTTTTTATAAAGCATTTATGCAAAGTATGATGGGTATGGGAGGAGAAAAAGCTATTGGCTTTGCTGTTGGTAAAGCTTTTGGTAGATATGTACCTTTTAGAAATTATCATACTTATACATCTGAACATCATATTTTAAAGAATAGTATTCGTGCAAATGTTCAAGGAACTTATAATGCTGTAGAAGTAAGATTTTCAGAAGATGAAGATATTGCTAGAGCAAATACTTTCCTTTGGTCAGAAACACTTGGTAAAGTAGAAAATGTTCTCACAGGAGATGAAGGAGAACAAACAGTAGAATTATATAAAGGAGTACAAGAGGGAACAGATGGTAGATATACTTTAAAACTTAATGACAAAATGCCTGATCATTTGGTTAGAAAGCATATGGAGTCTTATCCTTCTTGTATCACTGATTATATGGCAGCTAGATATGCACAAGGTCTTTTACTTCGTGGTCTTAAAGATGTTTATAGAGGAGATCTTATTATTATTGGAGATGAAAGAGTTAAACCATACGACATTGTTATGCTACAAGATAATAAAAATTCAATGTATGGTCCTATAGAAGTAGAACAAGTTGTTCAAATTTTTAATAGTCAACAAGGTTTTATTAGTATTATTACACCAGATTTATGTATAGATTTTAATGATTTTACTAGTAAAGGAATCATGGATGCTATTATACAAATTAGTGCTTTGTCATGGGCTATATCAACAGACTCTACTATGGCTTCTATGTCTAGAGATTATAATTCTTTAAGTACTGTTAGTTCTAGTGCTGTTAATGGTGCTCTCGCACCAATTGATCAGCTTTTTGGAACTAATATGGGTTCTGTTCTTGGTAGTGTAATGGTAATGCATTTCGATCAGACTGGATCTCCTTATATTATCACACCATTAATGTATGGCGGAAAGCCTATGTTAGGATTATCTCTTGCTCCTAAGTATGGGAACTGGGTTAGTAATCTTTGGGGTGAATTCAAAGATTGGATATATGATTTTAAAGAAGGATATAATCAATTTGATATGGATGAATCTTGGCAAGAATGGGCAACGGATGCTAGTGAATGGGTCCAAGAAATTGCTGGTAATGATTTAGACTGGGACGACGATTACGAATAGGAGATGTAAATGCCTTATAATCCACATAATTCTACTCAAAGTGAAACTGTAGCTGGTATTGGTAATAATACTATTAACAGAAATGTAGGAATGCAGCAGATAAAATTAAGCTATGCTCCTAGATATGGTGTTATTACAAAAGTTCAGATTAAAAAAGGATCTATTCCAACTCCTTTTGTTCAACTTAGATGGCAAGATGATAATAAATTATCTAAGATTTTTATTCCATTAGAAGATCATCCTAATACTATTTCTATGATATATGCTGCACGTTTAGAAGATCTTGTTGGTTATACTGTTAAAGTAACTAGAAGATCTGCGACTGATGCTTCTATGACAGGTAAGTTAGTTGCAGATACTAGATTTGATAGAGATAAATATGATTTAGAACTTCCTTCTAGTGGAGTGAAGTTATAGTATATGCTATAATTTAACAGATTGGGGAGTCCTTTAAGGAGTTATAGAATGCCAGAAAGAATATTTAAATCAGAACCAACAGCATCTGCTGGAATTGCTTTTGGAAGTGAATGTGCAAGAATGCATGGAACAGATGGAAATTATATTCAAACTGATAGTATGGGTACGTTTATATCAGGAAAAGTAAGTTTTCTTTCTCAAATGCCAGAAATTCGTACAGGTGCACTATGGACCTTTAATAGTAATTGGGCTATGATGATTCCATCAACACTTGGAACGCCATCTGCTGTTTTAGTAGTAGATCCTCCTGTGAAGAATGTAGAAGCACTTGTTAAGCAATCAGCAACAATAATGGCTGGTCTTGGTATGCTTACAAGTATTACATCTTAATATATAGGATAATATAAGAATGGTTAAAAATTATGACAGAACAGACTTATATTGGACAAGAAGAGGAGACTATGTTATTGGTCCAGATGGTGATATATTAGATACTTCTGATGATCCATTACGTTCTTTAATTCAAGAATGTCGTTCTAGGCTTCAAAGTGATCAAGGTGACTGGAATCTATATCCTCAATTAGGAGCAAATCTTAGTGATCTTATTGGCGAGTCTAATAATAAAATGACAGCAGAAAGTTTAAAAGCAAAAGTAATTGCTGCTTTAAATCAGTATGGGATGGTAGATACAAGAAATATAAATATAAGTTATTTACCTCTTGGTCCTTCTACCATTCTTTTACGATTATCTATCGCTGTTGCCAGTACTGAAGAAAACCATTTAACGAAGTCATTAGATATACAAATTCTGTATAATTATACTGACAATAACATTCATATTCTATAGGGAGCAATCATGCCATTTTTTGTTAAGTCACAAGAAGAAATGATTTCAAGAGGATTAGAAGCTATTCGTAATGGAACGAATATCACTCAATTATCTCCTGGAAGTAAAACAAGATTTTTACTTGATGCTATGGTAGAAGAACAAGCTTCTCAACATCAATTGTTTGATTCTAATTTAGCACAAGCATTTATAAGATGGTGTGATGCAAAATATTTAGATTTCTTTGGAGATATGTTAAATATTCCAAGACTAAATTCTCAAAGAGCAGAAGTGAATTCAGAAGAAAATAACTTCTTATTTTATGTTGACGGAGGAACTTTTGGCGATATAAATTCTGGAAATGACATCGTGATTCCTTCTGGTACTATTGTCTCTACTCCTGATTTAGAGATAGAGACTCGTACTTATGAAGCTGATAATGAGAATAGTCCTGTACAGCAAGTAGTCGAATATCAACTTCGTAATAGTGTAACCTGTCCTGCTAATAAAAGTTTTGTATATGCTACGATAAGAGCAAGAATAGAAGGCAGTAATTCTGACGTACCTAGAAATGTTTTAAGAAAACATAATTTTATTAATTACACAATATCCAAAAGTGAAAGACTTAAATGTACAAATAAATATGCAATTGCAAATGGTAGAGAAAGAGAAACAGATGGATCTTATAAATATCGTTTGATGAATGCTTTCAAAGCTAGAGAAAGGGCAAATAGACTCGCTATTAGATTAGCAGCACTTAGTATAGCTGGTGTTTCTGATACTTTCGAATTTAATTGCGAACAAGGACCTGGCACTTTTTCTTTATATGTAGAAGCTTTAACGCCTACTACTAGCCCTACTCTACTTAATAATGTACGAGAAGCTGTTACAGAGGTTTGCTCATTTGGCGTTAGACCATTTATTCTTGCCCCTAATCCTTTAGGTGTTGAATTCGTAGCTGCGATTCAATGGGCTAGAGAAACAACAGAAGATCAAAAGAAAAATGGATATGGATTGATTAGAGATGCAGTAGAGAATTACATGTATGATATAAAAATGGCAACTAATCTTGATTTACAAATTATGGCAAAAGTAGTTGCTTCTGCAAGCCAATATATACAAGGTATAGGTTTACAGCGTTCTGGAGAGTTCGAAGAAATCTATATTTATAGATATTCTCCTGATAATATAGGGGTAAGAAAAACTTTATTTACAGAATCTGTAATAACACCATTATATAATGAAAGAATTATATTAGAAACTAACACGAATGATCGTGGAATTATATTTATATAGGAGATAATAATGGAAGATATAAAACTTACAGGAGAAGAATTATGGAAACTCAGAGCAATGCGTTCTGAAAACAAAGCTATGATGGCTGAAATTACGATTTTAAAAATGAGATTTGAAGACTTAATGGGAGAAACTAAAGTATTCGAAACAATGTTAAAAGAAAAATATAAATGTGATAGTTTTGATAATGAAGGAATACCATTAAATAACACAGGAGAATAGAATGCCATATCCCTCAAAAACATTTTACAAAAGTTGGATTACGCAAAAAATGCTGAATAATTTTCCTGAATTTATTCATGCTCGCACTTGTCCAGTTTCTGTTGCTAATCAGATGATAAACTTTGAGGGAATTCTTCTACAAGAAACAATGCATGATCTGTTAGCTGAACGAGAGAACCAATTTCTTACTACTATGGATAGTAGACTAATGGATCATCTTTATGTCGCTCAAGTCTCTCCAGATCTTGAATGGACAAAAGTTACAGATGCTAACGGAGATATGTCTTTTACTCCTCCTAGGGTATATGGAACTGTTAATAATACAGAGTTTTTGATAGAGCAAGCAGAAAAAAATAATATAGAAACTCTTTATTATAAAGCCTTACCAACAAGAATAGAATATGATAACAAATTAATATTATGGAATGATATTATTCCAAAAACAAAAGTTAGTGACTTATCTTCTATTACTCCTAATGAAATGCCTATTGAGGGACAACTCTATTTTATTTTAGAAGATAATTCTATATGGTCTGAAGAATTTAAAGATATAAAATATTTTTCTAAGGCAATCATAAAAGGTAGAACAACAAAAGGATTAGATTTAGAAGAAGTTGTTCCTATTCGCTTTGGAGATACTTACAAGACTATAAATAGATGGAAGAGTATTTCTGAAATTGAAATACTTCATGTCTCCGAAGATGCGTATATTACTGCTTCTGTTCTTCCTTATTATGTCACTTCTATTCTAGATCCTATTAATCTAGCAATGCCTATAGAAGGAAAAGGAAGAAGAGCTTATGCGAAATTAGAGCAAGAAAGTTTTGGATCTGTTTTGGCTTATGAATCTTATTTAGAATATGATGAAGAATATGTAAGAAGAGGTCATGATCAAAAAAGAAATGATTATCAAATAGAATTACTTGATAAAGATAATAATAATGTAAATCTTAATGGATTTATGATCGTTCCAGATTCTAATTATATTTATGCAATAGATGATTATACTTTTTATGTCTATAATAGACTTCTTCCTTTTCCTTCTATGTCTGGCATGATAGATGAATCTGCTGATTGTAGAATTGAACTTACTTTAGAAGATCATGATTGGGTATATAAACGAGGAGAAATAGCTAATGTTACGACTAGAATAATAGATCTCTATAGCGTACCAGCTAATTTTAGATGGGGTATTACTCTTCCTGATGGAACCTACTACAGAGTAGGCAAAGATGGTAGTTTTTGGAATCCAGAAGAAGTAGACGGATGGATAGATAATGAATATTATGAGAATAACGCTTGGAAAGAACAAGTAATTCCAGTTGATATAAACATGACTGGCGAATATATCTTAGAACTTGAAGCTCGATATAAAGACGAGGACACTGGAAAAATCTTTACTAGAATTACAAAATTATTAATATACGCTCCATCTATAGTTCCAGAAACTCAAATTCCTTTACCTCCTTCTCTGTATAATTGTCAGAATCTGGAATTCGATGATAAAGGAATATTATGGCTTTATAATGGAACTAGTATTTATCGTACAAACTTATTCTTTGATTATTTTATGATAGACTATATAAAGAATAAAGTATGGCTTAGAGAACAGTATAATGAAGTTAGGGTGGTAAAATAATGGACTCCTTTTTAAGTAGAATAGGATTCGTTATAAAAGTTGGTGAAATTTCTCAAGAGAGAATAACTCCTATTCGCAAGAATGTCGTTAATAGATTTGATGAGATAGGAGATTTAATTACTCTTGATCGTCTAGAAGGTGAAAGTAATACTACTTTTAGAGATAGACAATTTGATGCAACTGTAAACAGAGGTGGTCCAGATTACTTTGGTTTAATGAATAATCTTGCAAGAGAATTAGGATGTCCTAAATTTCATGCTGTTACTATAGAACTTACAACAGGATCTAATGGAATAAAGATAGCTAGAAATCCACGAGTTGATATCTTAGCAGATAGAATTATCTTATACGAAAACTGGCAACGCAATGTAGAACCTACTATTGACAGAGTTATTGATTTTTACGATCCTAATTCAGTAGGATATTACTTAATGAATTTTGTGGCTGAGATAAATGAATCTCCTTATTTTATAGCAACTATTCCAGCTGGTGTAAGACCTAATTTACATACTGTTAATTTAATTAGAGGAACTAGTTATAAAACCAATACTTCTGAATTTATATTTGCTACTGAACAACATAAATTTTTATTTGATAATATCATAGAAGATTCTATTGTTTTTACTGAAAAAGAAATTTTCAAAACACAAGTCTTTTCAGAACCTTCTGCTAAAGGAGAATTCTATATTGACTATAATAATAGTTATGTAGTTTCATATGATCTTCCAAGCGAAGAAGGAAGTTGTGATTATGCTTATAATAAATTTCCTATGGAAGTAAATGCTAGTTTAATCCATATATATAGTTTACAAGACGAAGACTTTGTAAGAAAACTATTTGTTCAAGAAGAAACTAATACAGGTAACGTAAATGCTTTACCTAATGCTGAAGGTTCTGAAATCTACCATCAGCTATTCAAAGAGACTTCTGTCTTCTGGGGTAAATAATGGCTAGTATATACAGACCATATATTTTATTTGATACAGAACAAAATATATATACAATTGCAGAAGCAGAACCATATATTGGGTTCGAGAATACAAATGATATTCCTAATGGATGGAGATTCGATCTAAAGAGATGGTGTAGTCTTTTTGATTTAAAACTTCCTACCTTACCTAAATTATACGAGCCATCTACTCAAGGCTTGCCTGAATGGGAATATTTTTTATCTGGAGTTGGGCTTCTTGATAGAGATCTAAAAGTCAAATATTTAGAAGTAGATTTTATCGATCATGAATATTCATGGACTCCACAAGTAGATAATGGTTGGTACTATAGATGGAGAACAGAATATTTTTATTATTCTGATAATAGTAGAGTTCAATATGTAAATAGTTCTAATAACAAAGATGGGCGTAATGTTCTTGTTTTAGAAGAAGAACCTGCTAATAAATATCCAATCTCTGTAGCTTCTTATACTAGAGATAATAGCTATAATATTCCAGTACGATATTTTGGCGTCAAGCAAGTTGGTAAATTTTCAGGTATTTGGAATAATAATATCGAAGCTAATACTTACATGCCTTCTACTAACATTGTTATATGGGATAATGTAGATATCAATCATAAAGAATTTATCATAGATAGAACTGTAGAAAATGTGACCAAACTCTTATTCAATACAGATTATATAGAAAGAGTAGGAAATCTTCCAGCTGTACCAACTATTCATGATTTCGGAACTGGAGATATTCTTGGAGCTTCAACAGGAGAAGAATGGCAAATTTTTTATTTACGTAGATTTCCTGTTGTTCCAGATACTTTTAGTCTTTATATTGTAGATGCAGATAATGGTACTTGGGAAGAATGGACAAGATTAGAAACATATCAAGATTTATTAAATCAGACTGGGATACCAGATCCTTCTTCTGCGGATAATTTTTATTATTTAGATAAAGATTTAGGTATTGTTGTTTTTGCAGATGCTGAAAGTGGAATACCATCTGTTAATACTTATATTGTTGGGATGTACGATGTAACTCTTCGTGTTGAATACGAAGAATTAAATTCTAATTACAATATAAATGCAATTGATGCAAATACAAATCCAGTGGCTCAACCTATTAATCAAGGATATGTGTGCATCTCTCATGAAGAATTAGAAGCTGCTTCTATTACATTAAAAATAGAAAAAGAATTAATATCATTCAGTAATCCTTCTACATATGGGCCTATTTATGTTGGTAATGATTTTGCTATTTTACGGTCAGAAGTTCTCTCTAAGACAGGAACTCCAGTACCAAATGTAGAAGTTCAATTTGATATGATTCCTAGTAATATTGGATATATAGGAGGTACTTCTCTTGGTTATTCATTTGGTGTAACAGATGGTATAGGATTAGCCTATTCTTTTTATCAACCTCCTGTAGATGCAGATACTATGGGTTTTTATGCTACTCATCCAGAATCAGTACAAGGAAATATATTATATCTAGATAATAGAGAAGCAGGTCTTTCATTAGAAGATGATATTTATTTATATAAAGTATTAAAAGATGATCCTCTTTTAGGTATGAATTTCGATGGAATAAATTCAGAAGGTAATAATTATTTAGAAGCTAATCTTCCTGATCCTCCTTGGTGGGCAGATCCTAATAATGGCAATATAACATATGAAGATAATTACAAAAAGTGGAAAGAAGAAATGATTCAGATGTTCAAAATATCTGAATGGACTCTTTCTCCTGTTCCTAATGGAAGAAAAGTAGTTGTTTATAATTGGGATGATAATGCTCTTAATCCTATTTTAGGAACCGATGGAGCTTTTATTCCAACTCGTCCTTTATCTATAGATACTAATGGAGGAGCTCTTACTTATCCTGCAGGTGCTCTTGTTTCTTTTGAAAGATATGATACTTTAATATATCCACCTTATAATGATGATGTTGGATCTTATTGGGTTTGTTGTACAAAATATATCGAATTCCAAGCATCTTGTTGGAGTCCGTATTATAATAGAATAATAAAAAGTAATATCATAAGAGCAAAAGTACAATTACCAAGATATTTACTTGGAGAATATGTGAATGAACAACTTCAAAAAGTACCATTTGGATGGAAGATCTATCAAGATAAAGATCATAACCATGCGGCAGGACTTGGAGGAGCAACATTCTTAACTATTAACCCCCATTCTGGTCCTTATCAAATCATTGATTGCGTTAGGGATTACACAACAGATGAATGGTCCTCATATATAAATGATGACTATGAGGGAGAACTAGCTCATCATGTAGCGTTTAAAATAGACGTTATAGATGTTTAGGAGACTTTAGATATGTCTACAGATAAAATGCAAGATGTGTTTCCTCTTGTCTTTGATTTTAAGCCAGGCGAACAACCAGATGATGTAAAATTAACTAAATGGGCAGAACTTACAGATCTCGCACTTGAAAGAGTTACTACAGTTGTTGGTGATCCATGGGATTACACTCCACATGTAAACAGTTCTAGTGTCAGATATTATTTAAGTATTAATAATTTAGCACAAATTAATCTTGCTAGATTTAGTGGACCTTCTAATCTTGTTTCTCCAGGTGGTAATACTTTAGGACAAGAAATAGACACTGATATGACTGTAGTATTAGATTCTGGTAGAAATACTTGGTCTATTGGTTTTCCACTTTGTCGTTCTTATACTACAGGTCATTTATTTAAACCAAATGATAATGATGTTTATCTTCGTTCTATTGATCTAACATTAATTAATTTTGTAGATTCTAATTTAAATCCTGTTCCTAGTTTATTTGGTACACCTGCTTCTACGTATCTTAAAAATTCGGCTAATAGTATTACTTCTCCTGGCGAATATTATATCGATTGGAGAACTGGTATCATAACTACTTATTCTATTGCTACTACAGAAATAACTATGAATATACCCACATCTGCTGATTTACAATTTTTTGGTTCTGGAGCTCCATGGACTACTCATAATGTAATTCCAGATTGGAAAGAAGGAAATAATTCTGGTGTAGATGTTGCTTATATAACAGATGGTGCAGGTCTTTTTACTTATAATATTACCATGCCAAAAGTAAATACTATTCCAAGAGCTGGTAGTCCTAGTGAATTACCTGGTTCTCCTGAAGTATCAGTTACTCCTGGTGCTGCAATAGGATCTCAATATAGAATGCCTTATGTTCTAAATAGTCTTGGTGGATCAGAAGTTATTCCAGAAGGATTTGTTTTTTTATGGGATAATGAAACTAATTCTATTGTTAATTTAACTACATTCTCTACTGGAATTTATCCAAATCATCTTACAACTCTTGTTCTTACGTCTCCAGAGCTTCCTGGTGTTACAACAGGAACAAATTCTACTAGATATAGAATTATCACAATGGGTTCTAGTCTTGCAGAAACATTAGGATATCTTTCTGCTGTTGTTAGAAATAATACTCATACAGGTATTGCTAGTAGAGAAGATGGAGCTATACCTAATACACTTGCTTATACTCCTCCTATTAAACATAGTTCTTTATCAGAAAGATATGGAGTTATTTCTGCGATACCTACAAATGATACTTCTTACCTTTCAAAACTTAATTTTGTAGAATCAAAATATCCTAGTAATGATCATCCACAGTATTTACATCGTGGTGGTTTTATGTCTCAAGATATAGCAAATTCTAAGAATGCAATGAAAGGACATATAGCTTTTTCTTCTGTTGATGATTTTAATATAGACACAACAGGTTCATATGCAGGTGTTCTTACACGTACTTATGGTATTACTTTTGGTGGAGGAGAAATGGTTAGTGGTTCAGAATCTGCTGGACCTGCTCGTATAACTTGGGAAGGTGGACAAAATTTAGTTGCATCTTCAAGTGGTGATGTTGCTACTAGATTTGGCTTTGGTGTCAATGGAATTGGTCTAAAAGGAAGTTCTTCTCCTAATTATTGGGGAGCACTTACTTATACTCCTTATTATACTGCTCCTTTATATATTAGAGGTAGTTTTACTGGAGATCCTACTTATCCTAATATAGGAGGAACTATTGCTTTTGATGTTGGACAAAATGCAGAACTTAATTATATTACTATAAGAGGAAATATTGGGAGTAATGATCCTCATATACCAGCAAGGGTATCTGGACAAGTATTACCAAATACGCCTACTAGAATAATGCCAGGAACTTCAGGTAAAATATCTTCTCAACAATTACGTGAATTTAGGTTTAGATCTGTAGCTTATGTTCCTACTGCTATTAATAATGCTAGTTATACAAAAAATGATTCAACTGCTATTCCTGAAATGGATAAATATTTTGTAGGCCCTGGTGTTGTAGGAACTGACTTTCTAAATGTATATTCGAATGCTATCATGTTTTCAAATAGTGGAGATGGACTTTCTACTACAATGCATTCTATGTTTGGAAATTGGTTAGCTGATCCTGATAATCAAGATAGACCTGCTGGTATTTTTTATGAACCAAATGGAAATTCTTCTAAATTTGTTTTTTCTGTTACTAACGGATCTACAACTTCTGAAGAACCACTCAAACTTGGATATAGTACTCATAATTACATTCTTAACCAAACAAGTGTAGACGGTACATTAGAACAAACAGGATTTTTTGGTGATTTCGGTAGTACTGTACCAAGAACTGCTATTATACTTAAAACAACCCTCACAGAACCAGGAGGAACTTCTTTAAGTGGAGATATAGATATACATGCAAGAAATGAAATAAATATTCTTGGTATAGAAAAATTAAAATTATATTCAACTCTTGGAGATGTTGAAATAGAAGCAGATCTTGGTAGCGTAAATATTTCTTCAGTGTCTACTGTTGAAAATTCCATTGTTATCGATGGAAGTACAAATACAATTCAACTTCTATCTGGCGGTGGCAGTGGAATGGGTTCTGTCTTGAGCGATAATGAACTTCGATTAGATTCCGCAGGTAGGATTAGATTATACTCAGATGAATCTATAAGATTTGAAAGTTCTGATAATCTTGATTTATATGCTGGTAATAATGCTACAATAGAAGCAAAAGATGGTAGTACATCTATACTTGCTAGCAATAATATTTATATACAAGCAGAAAACACAATAGCTCTTTCTAATCCTGTTCCTCTTAGATTTTTAACATTAAACCTTGGAGATCTACCTACTTTTGCAGAACTAGAGTGGGGTCAAGTAGGAGATGTGTATAAAGATTCTAGTGGGTTTCTAAAAGTAGTAATAGCATAGGAAAATAAGATGTCAGCAGAAAGCACAACAACAGGAGTCGGATTTCAACTTACAATAACTAATGTAACTGGATTGCATGACGATTATGATTCTCGTCAAAATGTCAAAAAGCGTATTGGAAACATACTCTATTTGCATAGTCCTCCACCTGATTCTGTCCTACTAGCATATGCTGGTTCAAAAGAAATTACTGCAGTAAATTCTCTATATATTGGTGATAGAAGTGATAGACTTTATCCTAATTCAAGAAATTCTTCAGTATCAGAATTTATGTATTACTATACTCCTGTAACAGTACAGCATAAAAATATTCTTGTTACTGCTAAATTTGCAGTTTCTAGTGCTTCTGATATGCCTCTGTATTATAAACATTTACTTGACAGTACTGTTCAAATTGACACAGTAAAAATTTTAGATAAAAATTTTAAAGATATTGCTAGCGATCAGTATATCGTTGAACCTATTTTTGAATATGATGAAACTACTGGAAATATAGTTACACCTAAAAATATACTTTCTATAAGTGTTTATAATAACTTAGAAAATTCTTACAATGAAGAAACTGGAGAATGTATTGTTTATTATCTACAATATAGAGATACTAATAATAATACTCTTACTGTTCTTTTAAATAATGAAGTTTCTTATCATGAAGCTACTATCTCTGATATTTGGAGTGTTTCAGGAGAATTAAAACCATGGTCTACAGCTTATATTATAAATAACAATTATTCTCTTTCTGTTCCACGTTCTTTGTCTTCGGATAGAACAAAATTTTCTATAAAATATACAGCTAATTCTAAAATGTATGTAGAGCATCCTGTATTATCTAGCAATACATCTTTATGGATTCCACGAATTGCTAATGGATCTTTTTTATGGAGCTATAGTAATGAACCATATTTGTACGATATTCCTGAATTTAAAAATCAATCTTTTAATCCAATCGAACCATATAAGCTTGCTGCTCAAGTAGAATCTATGAAAATTGGAAAATATCTTATTAAATTACCTCATGAAGATATTGCTATTGGTGGGATTTTTCAATATTTTAGTATATTAATATATAAAAATAATCAACTTGAGTATGCACTTACAGAAGATTTATCTTTAATTGGATCTAGATATAAAGATCTTGATGGAAGATATATAACAAATACAGATGGTGATATAGTAGAATGGAGTAATTCAGAAATTATTAGTATTGATAGACGTTCTGGTATTATCCAATTATCTATTGAGTTAAAAGATACTTGGAGTTACAAAGCTACTTATAATTACAAAGAGATATTCTATGAATTATCTTCTCTTAATATGAATCCTATTTATAACAATGAAGTGCATAAACAAATTAAAGTTATCTATATAGTTCCAAAAGCTAGAGCGAATTTTAATTCTGGAAGACAGAGTGCTTCTGTTAATTTTATAACAGTAGCACCTAATGGTATTATTGAAACAACTAGTCAAAATGGTTTATCAGATGGAGATCCTAGTCTTAGTTATGATTTTCCTACTAGATTATTTAATATTAATGGAATAAAAATTACTGGTCATATAGGTTTACATTATAGTTGGAAAGCATCTACTTATTTAGCAGAAACTGCTGTTATAGATACATCGCAATCTATTGCTGTTGAATCAACTGAAAATTTTCCTAGAGATGGTTGGATTAGAATTAAAGATGATAATGGTAAATGGAGATATATGAAATATATAGATAAGACACGAGGATCTGCAACTACAAATCCAACTCTTGTTTTATCTAGTGGTTTAGATAAAGAAGGCAATGCTGTTTCTGAAGTTCCTGTTTCGTTATCTATTACTTATGATTCTAATAATAAAAAAATAGTAGAGTTGGTTAATTTTCTTGATGAATACACTACTTCAAGTACAAGAGATCCTAATACAGAAAGAATTAGTTATGATAATACTGGATTTCCAAATTGTTTTAATAGATATTTTGTATTAGCTGATATGACTATAAATCCTCCTCATGGTGTAAATGAAGTTACACTCCTAGATACCAGAAGAGAAGGAGGATGTATTAATCTTGAAAAATATGAAGAGGCTAAGAGTATCCAACCAGAAGCACAATGGTATTTTGATTACATGAAATATGATGGACAACCATATCCAGGAAAAGCTGCTATAGTAATTAAATTACCAAATGAATTATTAAATACTTTTACAGAAGATCAAATTGAAGAAATTATAAATAACAACATACCTTTTGGAGTTAAACCTCTAATAAGGTATTATGGTTATAAGCCTAGAATTATTTCCGTTACTGCTATAAAAGAGGATGGATTTGGAAATAATTATTTTGGCGATCACTATTTTGGAGAAGAATAATTATGCCTGTTACAACATATAGAAATTGGAGTTATCCATTAAGAGGATTAAAGCCTTATTATATCGAAATTACTGGTCTTTATGATCAAATTGATTTTGATGTTAATTCTCTTTATTCACGATTAGATAATATTACAATCAATGATATTCTTCCAGTTGGAAGTAAAGGCGATATTTTTATTCATAATGGTAATGATTATACTCGTGTTCCTGTAGGTACTGATGGACAGGTGCTTACTGCTGATAGTTCATCTACTACAGGTGCTAGTTGGGAAGCAACGCCTACTGCTAATTATTGGTCAAGATCTAGTTCTTCTTTATCTCCTACTGTAACTACTGATGGTTTATCTATTAATGCTGTAGGAGTAAATATTAATCTAGCTACTGATAGTACAATCAATTTTACAGATGGTATATCTGGACCGCATACATTACAAGACCTATTAAATAGCAGTGATATAATTATTGCTGGAACAGGAACTTTATCTGCTGTTAGAGCAGGTACAACCAATACTGTTTCTGGTGATTATTCTTTTGCTGTTGGTCAAGGAAATATAATCGCCTCTACTTATTCTATTGC
>Ga0172381_10004018_pt1 | contig 15369 bp, 16 predicted proteins | sample Leawel6488metaG_FD_119754 | JGI IMG/M metagenome (GOLD analysis project Ga0172381, IMG submission 119754) | Leachate microbial communities from a municipal landfill in Southern Ontario, Canada - Leachate well 64-88 metaG | ecosystem: Engineered > Solid waste > Landfill > Unclassified | place...
ATAAAGTTTTTAGCCTTACCGTGGTAGGGTGGCACTCTATCACCTTTCGATAGGGTGATTTCCTGTTTCGTTCCTTTGGGCTCATATTGCCCGGATACAGGTGCCTTTCCGCCCGTTTGAGTAGTTATTTTCTTATTCATTTTACTTCAAACGCTAATTAATTATTATAAAGAGTTTGTTGACCTTTAATCCAAACCCCCACCACAAATGCCGTAAAGCATCTATGGAGGGGGATAAAGTGACTTAACCTAAATAACAAATAAGTAGGCAGAAGTTTATCCCCACCAGCTTTTAAAAAACTATTACACCTACATTTTACTCCAACGAAAAAGCAGGTCAAGGCCTGCCTTAAGTGCAAATTTGAAATATTTTATAAAACTATGCAACCATTTTTTTATTCTCCCTTAGGTTTTTTAAAGCCTTGTCAAAATATGCTTTACTTATTTCACATGCGATAAGGTCAAAACCACCCCGATAACAAGCTATTGCGATAGTTCCACTCCCGAGATGAGTATCTAATATTTTATCGCCCTGTTTTGCAAACAATTTTAAAATCCACTCATATAATACAACTGGTTTTTGCGTGGGATGAATTTTATTATTATTTTTCCTGGCACCATATCTAAATATTTTAGAGGGCTTATCAAATGAAGTCCAGGCCATCTCTGCCATAGAAAAATTATTTAGTGTTTCTGGCTGTTCTTTGTCCCAAATTATAAAACACTTGTTATATTCATTTTTAGCCCATAGGTGACCAAAATAATTTCCACCCCAAATAATTTGATTTTTTGAAACCCTAAATAATTCTTTAAAATATACGTCGTTCGGTTTAACGTCCCATTTAGTATATTCTGCCATATTAAATTTATGGTCGCCCCCTCTCTTGGTCTTGTTAAGAATTCCGTAAGGTGGGTCAACAATCGCTAAATCAAAATACTTGTCAGGATATCTGGCCATTAATTTAGCATTATCTTCGTTGGTTATTTTAATCATAAATAATACTAGCTCTTCATTGCAAATCTTTCTATAGTAAGATTAGAAATGTTTTTACTTATATCTTTTCCCAAGTTTTCAGTTATAATATTATCGAAATCTTCAAAATCAATCTTTCTGATATCATTGTCAATACAATTATACAAAAATTCAGAAAAAGTATTTGCTCTTATTACCACTATTGGACTTGATTTTATATCCTGCAAAACAGCTGGCACATATCTTGGTGTAACCACAACAGTATATTGACCACCAATTTTTTCTCGATGAGAAGATAGTCTACCAGAATTAACACCAGACAGCTTATTCTTTGTAGATTTCGCATCAACCGCAAATTTTTTCTTCTTTGTTATATAAAGGCATTCAATATCAGTATTGCCTGCACCACCAATCTTTTTGGCTTCAACGTTATAAAACATATTAAAACCATCTACTAGTATATCCTCAAAAAGATATGCTTCTTCTCCTTCGTTATTATTTGCATATTGGTCAATAAGCTTTGGTAATTTCAATAGTTCAAGCTTAAGCTTGTTCTCAGGTTCGCCGATAGAATCGATTAATGATTGGGGATAAAAACTATATACTTCTTTTATAACGTCTATTTTAAGTCTCTCTGGGTCACTCAATAACAACGGCTTTTCAAGAAAAGAGTGCTCTTCTTCAAGTTTTTTTATTAAATCTAACAAATTGTTTGGAATCTTAACTTCGTTTTTAGTGACTTTACGAAGCGTATTAGTGACACCATGTTGTAGTTTGCAAATCACTTCACCATCAGTTTTGTTTAATACGCCAGCACCATTTAGTAAGGTACTAACATAATAATCCCACTCGTAAGCTGAGTTTACATAAGCGTGCTTATCTGCTTGAAACTTCTCAGCAATTTTTTCATTTGTTAACTTCCTTAGCTCCAAAATTTCATTTACAAGGTCTTCATATGTTTCGGGAGATATGTTCTTAACAAAAACTACGGCGTAAGCGACCTCATAAGCATAAAGTTTATTTTGTAGTCTCCCATCAGTTAACAATTTAAAAATTAATCTGAATGGATAAATTTGAAAAACGCTGTCTGTGCCACTGTGCGGATGCTGATACTGAATTGCCCATAACATTGCTAAAAATATTTTAGCGGATTTATCCTTATCACTGATATGTTTTAAAATTAAATTTCCCAGTGGACTAAAAAGAAATCTGTCCTCGCCATCAACATCCGCCTGATAACCAAACATATAATAAGAAAGTTGGTTTATTTTATGGCTGATTGCATCAAGAGTCATACTCGGATTTCTTTCGTTATATAAACCGACCTCCTTCAATTTGTGAGCTAGCTTATCTTTTTCTTCTCTTGTTATAGTAGTTTTTGAGAATGACTTTAAAAATTCTGCAACAGAACACAATAGACCAAAGTCATTTATATGTCGATACAGTATCCATTTTTTACTATCAATTCTTAATGTCATATTTTATATTTTTCGAATATCCCAGACAAAATCTTCTTAAGTAATAATGGAGGAACGCCTTCTCCCAAAGATTTCCTTATTAAAATTTCAGGAGTGTTTTTTGGTATATTCCAATTAACTGGCAAAGAAGTCAAAATCATCAATTCTAGCGGGGTAAGAACCCGTGCATCTGAATATAAGCCATTATTAAGTTTTCTACCTGGATGTACATTCAACTGAGAACTAATAGCATCATTTCTCATTGTAATTGTTGGAGCTGGCTCGTCCCATTTCATGCGCCTATAAGTAGTAATATAGCTTTTGATTTTATCCCCGTTTTTATTCTGTGGAAAATATTCTTTATTTTCGAAAGCTGATTTCCCCGTCGGCGTATGTTTCATCCACAGAACATGTTCCTTGGAATGATTACGTGAAAAATGCCAAGGTATAGAAGATTTTTCATCGGCTTCCAAACTAGGTAAACTCCCTATCGCCTCTTGTACTGTGATAGGCTTAGTTTTTTCTGGCCACTTCCAACTAAGTCCATTTTTATACATAATAATCACCGCTCTATTCCTTTTTTGAGGCACACCATACTCTGATGCATCCAAAACCCTCGTATCTATAAGATACTTTTTCCCATACAATATTTTTACAATTTCTAACAGTGTTAATAATTTTCCCTCAAATGGTAATTTTAGTTTTAAAAAATTAGGGACATTTTCGATAAGAATGTATTCTGGTTTTTTTATATTTATAAAATTAAATGTTTTGAATATAAGATGGTTACGTTCATCTTTCAACATTTCATTAAGAGTCCTATTTTTTCCGGCAACACTAACCCCCTGGCAAGGGGGCGTAGCGATGAGCAAATTTACTTTTCCAGATAGTTTAACTATCTTGTCAAAGATATTTTTATTATTAATATCACCAACTATCATCTTAGTTGTTTTATACAAACTAGAATATAACATAGCCCTATCCTCAAGTAATTCATTCGCCACCACAACATCTATATTCAAAGAGCCTAAAAAGGCCTCTCCTACACCAGAACTCGAAAATAAAGAAACTGCTCTTAATTTTTTTTTGTTGTTGTTTCCCATAGCTCTAATCTATTATATTAGTTTATTACTTAAATGGGACTTTTTCAAGTAACAAAAAACCCGTTTTAACGGGTCTTTTGTTTACGGGTTTTACGGAAGAAGGTATAAAATATGGGCTTTGGGGGTAAAAACCCAAACATACCCCTTTCTCATTGGTTTAACAAGGGGTTTTGATGGGAGTGGTTAACAGGTTATACCAATTTTTAGCTTTTCTTGAGTATCAAAGAAAATTCCATACTTTCCTTCTTCTTTTCTGCCTTTGGTATTAAGTCTTGGTTTTATGTGCCTTGGTTCTAGCACTTTTTTACAAAAATTATCTATAATGCCTTTGTTATCAACCCTAAAGAATAATGCAGATGCTCCTGCTGTCACCATCCAGATTCCACTGCCAGAAATATTTGCCCCATGATGGACAAGAAATGTCATTTTATCGCCATAAGCATAAAACATATAATCAGGTGGGTTGCTTTCCTCAATTTTGTATCCAAGGGCAGTAAACATATCTTTATGAAAAGACAAAGATTCCTCACTTCCAACAATTATTTGTATAAAATTAATTTCAGTTTGCGTAGTTTTATTTTTTGTCATGTTTTTATTTAACTTTTTATAAATACCAAAATATTTTAATAATTTTTACTACAAAAAATATTATTAAAATCCACCAAGCTATTTTAATTAATTCTTTGATAAATGGCTCTCTTATTTCCTTTATAGTTTCTTTTATTATTTTAATTATTTCTTTTACTCCATCTCTGAGAATGACGATTATCCTTTTTATAAAAATAATCGTTCTTTTTAATTGATGAATTAATACTACCATGTTGTAATTTTATTTTAAGTACCTTTTTTATTTTTTAAAACCTCTATTTGATTTTCACTAATAAATATTTAAATTCTTCCGTCTGCAATTCAGAATAATTAAGCCAATGCAAATTATATGAATTTTTGACTATTAAAGGAGCTTCTCTTCCTTTTTTGGTTCCTTCTGCCGTCCCCTTTTTCCAGTTTAATCTGCCATTTAATTTCCGTCCTTCATAGATTTTAAATTGTTCATCATTGGCGTACTTTTTTTTACTTTCTTTCCAGTAATTTTTTTCATTTGTCAGCATTATCGCATACCCAACCGCATCACTATGTTTTTCTATGTAACCTTCAAGCCTGACTACGTCTTTTATAAAGTCATATCTACCGCAATCATAAGCGACATGATTGAGAAGAAAAAACTTTTCGTCTTGGTTTTCTAAGGTTGCTTTTCTGGCCTTGTATTTAAGCTCTATAGCGACAATTTGGTTATCCGATTTTATCCATATATCAAGATACTCTCTTTTGCCTAACCTCTCAGGATGAATTTCCAATCTTATCTTGGCTTCCGGGTAATGTTTTTGGATTTCCCAAGCCAATGCATGCTGAAAATCTGCTTCAGAGTGGAAAACGGGTCTAATTTTAGATAGCCCTTCAATGATTTTTTCTATATTTATGATTTGCTCTTCCACGCCTTTATGTGGCGGAAACCAAAAAGCTCTCCGCCAGCGATGTCTTGCGACACCCATATACCTTTCGATATACGACCTTGTAGGGAGCTCTGACGAAGAGCTTACTGCCTACAAGGTTTTGGTTGCCATACCTTGCAGTTTTATCCGCAAGGGTTAGGCTCATTATTAAATTGTTATATTTACTATATCACCAAATTTTATAATCCTCAATAAATCTCAATATTTTCCAATAACCCGATAATTTCCGAGTATTTCTGAGTACTTCTAGTATTTTCCAAGGTATGTCCTATATTTTCCTATAACCCGAGGATTTCTGAGAATTCCCGAATACTCCGAAATACTCTGGTAATTTCTGGGGTGGTTCCTTTTATAAACTTGAAAAAATGTCAATTTAGTAGCAATATTAAAAAATGCAAAATAAATTTACATTAGAACAATTTATAGAAACCTGTAAAAACAATTCTACCTTTAAACTTTTAGGCATAGAAATTACTAAAGATTTATTTAAAAAAATAGGATTAAAACCTAATCCTATTGATGGTTTTTATCATTCTTCACAAATTTTAGATTTAAGGAGATTAATTATAAATTATGAGGATGAACTGCAGGATGTATTAAATGAGCCCAATGACGATATTTTGACACTAAATACCTTAGGTGATGACACAGCTACCCAAAACCTACAAATACAGCACCTAATTTATTTGATTTTAACTGATAAATTTCAAAAATTTATCAAAGAAAAAAGAGAGATTTTTGCAATACCAAATGAAGGCTTTAAGAGCTATAAAGAACGTCTGATTTGGTTAAATAAATTCGCACAGGAAATAAAAAAACAGGGCAAGATAAGCTTTAAAGAGGCGAAAAATCTTGTTTGGAATTGCATTTTTAGACTTGTGTTGAAAGAATGTAAAAAATATAAGCTCACGAGCCGAGATAACTTTCTTTATGCAAATTTTATACAAAATTGTTTTTATTTTAATGACCCATTTTTTGAAAAAAAAATTAACCCCTACGAAACAGATAAATTTTTGAAAACATCCTATAAATATCCGATTATGCAGAAAAATCCGCGAACAGGACACTTTGAACTGAATATTATAATATTTAAAGAAACGACCAAAGACGACATAATAAAAACATTAAACAAAGAGTGGACAACGGTAAATAAATGGAAAAAGAAATTACCGGCAACTATAGAATACCGAAAAAAATCTTATGAAAATTTAAAGCGAGATTTCATGGTCTATAATTTACATAGAAAAGGCCTCAATGACCAAAAAATACAGCTTACTATAAAAGATGGCTCGCTGGAATTAAATCATATTCGGAAAATAATAAGTGACACTAAAAAGAGAATAAAAGAAACTTGGCAGGATTGAGTTTGTTACAATAAGCTAAAAAACAGGTTTCACAACAAAAATTTTAGTTTTTTATACACTGATAATAGGTCAGTGTATTTTTTATGGAATTTTTATGGAATCTAACAAAGAAAATAAACAAAAGCAACAAATAGACGAACTGGCAGAAAAAATAGCCGAATTGTTTATTCGGCAAATTAAGTTTGAACAAAAAAATAAAATTAACAATTTTAAAAAACATGGAAGAAACAAACAAAAATCTAATTAAAGAAATCGACCATTCAAAAATTAAAGAAGGGGAAATCATACATAGCGGATATGTATGGGATGTTGATGGTACTTGTCTTAGGCCTATACCATACATAGAAAAAACCATTGAAGAAATTAGTGCAGATAGAAAAAATGACATTAAATCTTTGGAAAAAAGACTTAAAACTATTGATAAAGAAATAAATGAGCGTGAAGAAGTAGAAAGCAAGTTTATACCAATATCATTATCTTCCTTAATGACCGAGGAATTCGGAGAAGTTGGATGGATAGTTGATAAACTTATCCCCCTTGAGGGAACCACCGCTTTGTCGGGGTCTCCAGCTTCTTTTAAAACTTGGCTGGCACTTGATATAGCCATTAAAGTTGCCAAAGGAGAACAACTATTTGGTAAATTTAACACAAAAAAAACAGGGGTTCTGATTATTGACGAAGAAAATGGAAAAAGACTGCTGAATAGCCGATTAAAAAAGATGTGCCAAGTAGCCGACCTGCCAGTTTATTTCATATGTCTTAGTGGCTTTAAGCTGGGTCGTGGATTGTTGGCAAAAGTGGTTGAAATCACTCAAAAATATGGGGTAGGTTTAGTTATTTTCGATTCTTTAGTAAGAATCCACGATGCAGACGAAAATAACGCGGTAGAAATGGCTGGGGTGTTTAGATATTTCAAAGAGTTGAACAAACGAGGGCTTACTGTATTAGTGACCCACCATAACCGTAAAAAGGGCATATTTAAAGAAGACCCTGCACAGAGCATACGTGGCTCATCAGATATTTCAGCTTCAGTTGAGTGTCATCTTGCCTTAGACAGAAAAAGAGGTGAAAGTTTTGTTACCGTAATACAAGCAAAAAATCGCGTTGCTGAGGAATTAAAACCATTCAATTTAAACATTATTAGTGATGACAATAATTGGAAATTTGAATATGCGGGAGAGTTAGATGAAAAGAAAATGAAAAAAGAAGATGAACAAAGTTTGTTTTTGGAGGTCTTAAAAAATCTTAAAGAAGCGGACTTGGTAGAAATTTATCAGTCATTAAAAGGAGAGGTAGGCATTAATAAAATACGGGAAATTGCAAAAGAGCTAAAAGGAAAGGGTCAAATACTTTCAAAAAAAGAAGCCCACAATAGAGAGGTATTCCTACTTGCAGAAAGCATTGAGTTAGCAGAATTATAGTTTTTTATATATATAAGGGATTATAAAACTATAAAACTGGAATTTTCTGACATTATAAAGGAGGTATGGTTGATTTAGTTTCATATGGTTACTATTATTAAATAAAATATAAAAAAATGAAAATGGAAGAAGAGAAAAAAATTAAAAATGTTTTAATTTATTGCCGTGTAAGTACGGAAGAGCAGGCGAAGAACAACAATTCCATACTAACCCAAGAAAATCTTTGCAGGGAATTTGCCGAAAGTAAAACTTATAGCGTGCTTGATGTTTATAAAGATGAGGGTAAAAGTGCGACTAATCTTAACCGAGCTGGCTTGCAAGATATGCTTAACCGATGCAGGGAAGACAAGTCCGTGGATGCTGTCCTGGTCCAAGAAACGGACCGATTGGCAAGGTCAACTCAAGGACATTTTACCGTCAAAGCAATTCTTAAAAAAGCAGATGTAAAAATAATTGCTATCAGTCAGCCGATGCTTGACGATAGTCCAGAGGGAAACATGGTAGATACAATTATTGCTGGCGTTAATCAATTTTATTCAGAACTTAATGGCAGAAAAACAAGACGAGGAATGCAGACAAAATTTGATATGGGCGACTATCCTGGCTGGGCACCTGTCGGCTATCTTAACAAAAGAAAAGCCGAAGACGGAACTACATACGACACCGAAAACAGAAATACAGGCGGGGAAGAATATCTTTTGAAGAAAAAGAAAACCAAGGGCATAATTATCAAAGACCCAGTAAAGTTTGAGCTGATAAAAGAAGCTCTCAAAATGTATCTTACTGGCAATTATTCAGCTCTGGAAATTTGTGATGTGATGCATGAAAGAGGACTTACATCACAAACGAACAAAAAAATTCCAAATAGCGTTATGATAAACCTTTTTAAAAATCCATTTTATTGCGGGAAAATAAGATGGAAGAACCAAACAAAAAAAGGAAATCATGATGCAATGATAACCGAAGACGAGCATCAAAGAATTTTAGATATTATGGAAGCCCACAATCAGCACGCCTGCAGACGCAGGATTCATAACTTCCTGCTCCGAGGTTTTGCATTCTGCGATATTTGCGATAGCAGATATACGGCGGAACAACACCGTGATGGCAAGGCGCATGATTATTACCATTGCTCAGACAAAGTAATGAGGCACGGCAACGTTGGACAAAATGTGGAAACCAATGACCTTGAAAAACAGGTTGAAGAACAATTTAAGAAAATTAAATTCAGCAATACCTTTATAGATATTGTCGTGCATAAAATAGAAATGTTTTATGAAAAACAAAAAAAAGAAAAGAGCCACCAAATTAGAGTTTTACTTAACAAAAAATCAAAAACTGAAAAGGATAGAGAAATAGCCGAAAGAAAATTAATTGCTGGCATTCTTGAAGACGAAGATTACACAAGAATAAAATTACGGCTGAAAGACGAGGAGGACACTTTTAATAATCAAATTATTGAACTGGAGAAAAAAAGTGAAATAGATTTTGACACCATACGAAAAGTTTTGATTTTAGCGAGAGATATTTATAGTGCATACAAAAAAGCTCCTTATGAGCTTAAAAGACTCTATCTATCAATTTTCTGGGACGGGTTTTGGGTAAAAGACCAAAAAATAGTCCGTTCTGAACCTACAAAATTGATAAAAACCTTCAAAAATGAAGGGAAAATTATAATAACACCTCACTGGTGCCCGAAGTGGGAGTCGAACCCACATGAGCTTTCGCTCAAAGGATTTTAAGTCCTTCGTGTATACCATTCCACCATTCGGGCTAAATTTATAATGTTTCAAAAGTTGCGCGTATACTATTTTTCCAATCAGATTTATCTCTCTCAGAGAAATATTCAAATTTTTTCGCGAAACTTTTTGTTTTTATATTATGTAAAAATTTTGCTTTTCTTTCCATTCCTATTGGATAATTTTTATAATACATAAAATTCAAAAGATTCAACGTATCATATGTTCCATATCCCAATTTTAAAGACCTATTATCATTATAACCGCATATTTTTTTCTTTATCAATCCCAATTTTTTACTCAGTATATCTTGTAAATTTTCTAAAAATTCGGCACTTCCAGAAGTAAAATTGCTTCTTAATTCTTCACGCACTTTTTTGTTTTTTGTGTTTATGTATCTTACAAAAAATACACTCCCATCGCCATCAAAATATCCTCTGATAAAATCTGGCAGAAATTCATTCGGAACTGCAGGAAACACAACTTTTCTACTTTTACACCTTACTCCTCCTAATTCTGATAATCTTACATATAATTTTTTAGAAAATATAATAAGGTCTTTACTGTCGTCTTTCTTTTGAAAAATTACTTTATGATTTGAATCTAAACATTTTCTTATTAAAAATAGTATATCAGAATCCTTTGAACAAAAACTAATCCTATAAGACTTTTCATGACGCATATAACCATCGGCGAACCAAAATCCTAAAACATAAGCCATTTTTGGCGACCATTCATCAAAAAAGTTGTCATTAACAAAATATTTCTTCATTTGAGACGGCGATGGGATTTGCACCCATGTATAGTGGTTTTGCAGACCACCGCGTAACTAGCTTCGCCACGCCGTCATCTCTACCCATACTTTACTCTATTTTTCGTCTTTTTTCAATCTCTTTGGTGTCGTTCTTTACTTTTGCCAGTAGCTCTTCTACTCTACTTGCTTTGGTGCCTCCGTTGTCTGAAACAAAAATAATTTTTGGGATGGGTCTCATTTTTAACTTTTTATTTACCTTTTGCTGAATCCCATAGATTAGCTTATTTAAAATTTTCATTATTTTTTCCGAGTTTTCTTCCGGAAAAACAGAGATATAAACCTTAGCCTCAATCAAATTAGCCGTACATTCAACACGGCTTAATGTAACCAAAACTCCTTCTGCCTGCCTGCCGGCAGGCAGGGAAAATTCAATATCCTGCTGAATAATCTTACTCAGCTCACGATGTAATAAAGAGTTTACTCTTTCAACTCTATTTGACATTATATATTTTATTTGTTATTATTTGAACATCGAGTTTATAAACAGTCCGCACCTTTTATATGGGTTGCTGTTACCCTAAAACAGCAAGGAGAAAAGATGTCCACAACAATAGATGAAATCATTAAAAGAGCTGGTGGCGCTGAACCATCTGGAGTGCGGTTTGGTTGTTCACACTTGAACACCGATATGGCTCTAAGGTGTAAAGTTTCAACCCCCGATGGTTTGGGAAAAGGAGAAATCGTCCACGCTAGGTCCGTTGATAAAGACGGAAAATATCCCAATACGGTTCATCTAAAAGAAAGAAGCTATTGGTGGCCAGTGGAGTCTTTTGACCTCGCATAACCACAAATCGTGTAGTCTCCTTTCGCCCTTGCAATGTGCTCGGGCTTTTTTTTGTAAAAAAGCTAATTAGCTAAGTAGCTGAAAGTTAAAAGCTAATTACAGTTCGCCTTTTTTTCTTTCTTCTATATAAGCTTGTAAAATATCTCCCTTTTCTATTTTTACGTTACCGTCAAATAAAATTCCTGCTTCTGCTCCTTTTTTCAACAAATCAATATCTTTTTTATCGCGCTGAAGATTAATTATTCTCCCAGCTCCAATTTTTTTCTCATCACGAAAAATTTCTAATTTTAATCCTTTTTTTAGTTCTCCTTCTGTTATTTTTCCTCCCACAATTTGTCTATTTTTTTCTCCCCAAAAAACAATTATAGTTTTTAATTTTCCTACATTTGTTCTTACAACCTCTGGTTCTAAGGTTTTTTCTAATCCATTTCTTACATCTTGAATCAACTCATAAATTACTTCAAAGGTTTTAATCCTTAACCTTTTTTCTAAATCATTTCTCATAAACTTCATAACAGTAGGGCTTATTTTAACTCTAAATCCAATTATTATTGCTTTTGACATTTCAGCTAACTTTGCATCTGTTTCATTTATATCTCCAGCTTCTGATTTCAAAATTCTTAAAACGACTTTATCTTGAGGCAAATTTTTCAGCATCCCTTCTACCGCCTCTATAGAACCAAAAACATCTCCCTTTAAAATTATATTCAAAACTTTTTTATCAGGATCCTGCTCAAGCACAACAGATCCCATCTCTCTTTTTGGCACCTCTTTTTTTATCTCATCCATTGCTTCTTCAGCTGTTTTGTATGTTTTAAAACTCTCGCCAACTGCTGGAACTTGTTCAAATCCTAATATAATAACTGGCTGAGAGGGAAGTGCCTCCTCAATTTCTTTTCCTTGAAAATCTTTAATCGCCTTTACTTTAGCTAAAGCCAAATCCGTGGCAATAATGCTTTTTTTTGTTAGAATACCTTTTTTTACAATTGCTGTTGCAATGGGCCCCTTAAATTTATCCATAAACGATTCAATAATCAGACCTTCGGCTGGAACATCTACCTCTGATTTTAATTCTTGCATATCAGCTACCAATAAAATCACTTCTAATAATTCTTCTATTCCTGTTTTTTCTTTTGCTGAAACATTTACCGAAGGAATGGTTCCACCAAAAGATTCAACCGAAACCTCTATTTTAGCAAGTTCTCCTTTAATCTTTTCAGGATTTGCATTTGGTAAATCAATTTTATTTATTACAACAATCATTGGAATTTCAGCTCTTTTTATTGCCGTCACAGCTTCTTTTGTTTGTGGCTGTACTGACTGAGCAGCGTCCACAACCAATAACGCGATATCAGCCACCTCAGCCCCTCTAGCTCTCATTGCAGAAAACGCCTCGTGACCGGGTGTATCTATAAATGTGATTTTGCGCGAAAAATCATCATGAGCTTGCAATCCTGGCTCACAAATCACTTCGTAAGCCCCTATGTGCTGAGTTATCCCCCCAGATTCTTTTGATGTAATTTTAAAATCCCTTATGGCTTCTAAAAGCGAGCTCTTTCCGTGGTCAACATGCCCTAAAACAACCACTACTGGTGGTCTGTTTAAAACTTTGTTTTTTTTTGCCTGCCTGCCGTTAGGCATAGTTTGTTTTTTTACCATTTTATTTTTAATCCTATTCCCCAATAGCCTTGTTTATTGCTTTTTGCTCTTCTCCTGATAATAAGTGATCTGATTTACCCTGTTTTATTGCTTTTGCATAAACCCTATTTCCTTCTTTTACAAACAAGCTTGAAATCACAAAACCATTATTTTTATCGTCCAACAGGGCAATAACAAAACTCTGATTTCCTCCCATTTCATTAAATGGGTTAAATCTTACAACACTTGTTTTTTGTATAGTTTTTTCAGAAATTTTTTGGAGTTCTTCGATTTTCAAAAACGCTTCTTTTATATCTTTTTCCAAATCACTATTTTTTTCTTTCTGCGATAAAAAAATGTCCTTAAAATCTTTTATTTTACCCTTTTCTAACAATGTGTCTATTTTTTTGTTGGTTTTATAAAAATACCAAAGCAAAAAAGCATTGATAATAATTAGCACTCCAGCCAACGATCCTATTGCTATTAATAAAATTAAAAGCGTTTCCATGTTTATGGCTTAATAAGACTATAATAATCTAATTTCGTCAAAAATACAACAGGATACTTTTATTTTTCAAAAAATCACGCTCAAGCGTGATTTTTTGAAAACTTAGCGGAGGGGGTGAGATTCGAACTCACGAGACTCTTTCGAGTCACGGTTTTCGAAACCGTCCTGTTAAACCACTCCAGCACCCCTCCATAAAATCATAATACTTGACAAAACGCATTTCTGCAACAAAAAAACGGCGTACGCCGTTTTTATTTTCAAAAATATTATTTTTCTTCTTGTTTCACAAGTACTTTGTGCCAATCATTATAGTCATATATATCGTGTGCAATTATTCCTAACACAGCTCCCACAAAAAAACTTGGTAAATATAAAAAATCAATAAACCAAACAATAACCAAAAATATAGCTCCTAAAATCCAGTGATGCATATGAATTTTCCAGTTCTTTGTAAAATCAATATAAATGCAATCTACTTTTCCATTTTCTATAAAATATTTAGCGTACAGCTTAGAACCAAAATATCCTAATGCTAATCCAATGGCTATCCAAAACGAGTAATAGAAAGAAGCCACTAAAACAATGGCTGGCAAAAATTTTCTAACTTTTGAGGTTTGATTATCGCTTTTTGCTAATTCAATATCTATCAACTTGTCGCTCAAATTGTCGTTATCTCCCATAGATTTTTGATAAATTCTATTCACAATAACTTAAGTTATTTTACCACCAATAAGCACCCCTGTCCATAGCTGAACACCATTTTTATCCCCACCTAAAAAATGCCAAAAAAGTGTTAAATTAAGCACTTTTTTGGCATTTTAAAGTCACTTTTAAAGGCTCAACAGTTGTTGAGCCTTTAAATCTCGTAAGCAATATGTTTATATTGCCCGTAGATAAATGAAGTGTGCCCCCACCAGGAATCGAACCTGGATTTAAGGTTTAGGAAACCTTCGTCCTATCCGTTGAACGACAGGGGCCCTATTCGTGACCTTTCAGGTCACGACGGGCTCGGCATCGCTACGATGCATAGAGCTCTATACATATATGTTTATTTATAACTTTAACACGTTTTTTATTTTTTTCAAGTTGATACTTTAAGATATATTCTATATAATTACTCAATAATCAAATTAAATTTACAAAAAAAATATGGCAATAAAATCACCAGTTGTAGCAATTGCAAAAAGAGTCTGCCCGGCAGTAATTACGGTTATTGTTTCAAGGGATTTACCCAAAGCTGAGAATTTTTATTCTTTTCCTTTTGGCGGAAAAGAATTTATTATGCCCAGCCCACCAATTGACGGAGAAAAAGCTAAAAAAATGCAAATGAAAAAAACTCAGATTGGAGGAGGATCAGGTTTTATTATTTCAGAAGACGGCTATGTTTTTACCTCAAACCATGTTGTTTCTGACGTAACAGCTGACTACACAGTAATTTTAAGTCCAAAACATAAATACCCAGCTAAAGTTTTATCAAGAAATCCGATAAACGACACTGCTGTTTTAAAAATTATAGGTTCAAAATTTCCATATTTAGAAATGGCTGATTCTAACAAAATTGAGCTAGGAGAGGAAGTGGTTGCAGTAGGAAATGCTTTAGGAGAATTTACAGACACACTATCAACTGGAATTGTTTCTGGGCTTTCACGCTACATCACAGCTTTTGGCGGAGCCGACCACCAAACGCAGAACCTAAGAGGATTGATACAAACAGATGCTGCAATTAACCCTGGAAATTCGGGAGGGCCATTGGTAAATATGGATGGTAAGGTTGTGGGCATAAATACTGCGATGATAATGGGCGCACAAAATATTGGCTTTGCCATTCCAATAAACTATGCTAAAAAAGATTTTGAAGAGGTTAAAAAATACGGAAAAATAAAAATGCCTTTTTTGGGAGTAAAATATGTTTTAATATCAGAGCAAATGGCTCAGTCAAACAAACTTCCAACAAACGATGGAGCCTTGGTTGTAAGAGAACAACTTGGAGAGTCTCCAGTTATAAAAGGGTCATCAGCAGACAGGGCGGGCATTAAAGAGTGGGATATAATAATAGAA
>Ga0172381_10004019_pt1 | contig 15365 bp, 25 predicted proteins | sample Leawel6488metaG_FD_119754 | JGI IMG/M metagenome (GOLD analysis project Ga0172381, IMG submission 119754) | Leachate microbial communities from a municipal landfill in Southern Ontario, Canada - Leachate well 64-88 metaG | ecosystem: Engineered > Solid waste > Landfill > Unclassified | place...
CTATTAGTCCGCGGAATTATTAGAAAATTTTTTGGTTGTCAGGTGCTTACCACGGCAATAAAATATGTGCTATACTGTATACAGAGGTACAAAATGAGATACATGATCGCACTACTGATGATTAATGCCTGTGGCCACGAGTGTATAGGCACGATGACTAACAGCGGCATATGCATCATCAATATTGATCGTATAGATACAACCACGGACGAGTTCGACGCCATCATGATCGAGTGCGATGCAATGGCGGCCGAATACTATGGCCAAGACGTGCCAGTGCTAGACGTTCCATTCAGCATTGAGATAGTTGCTGACATAATAGACTGCGATAATTATGAGGCTGGCTGTGCTGGCATATTGTACGCATACAGTGATTACGAGATGGTATTAGTACAAGGCGACACATGGTTACAAACTGCGTTGTACCACGAGCTAGTGCACTACTATCAGTATGCATACCATGGCGTGCGTGACTTTGATCATACAAGTATTGAGTTCGACATGAGTAGTGGATGGACGCTTGAGATGCGGTTATTGATTGCTGTCGAGACTACTGTGTTGTAGTATCATGCTCTTTAATTTCCTTCCTAAGTTCAAACGCACACTCAACAAGGCCATCCGACACAAGCCCTATCTGCCCCATTTTTCTACACGCATCGACGATATCAGGTGGGCTTCTTTCCAAATCACAAATGCGTTGATCTTCCCTGGCTACATCTAACAGTTTGAATCGTTCTTCTTTCGCTACATCTAAAAATTTTTGCATAAGTCTAACCGCTTCTTTTTTTGTGCGTCGAACAAAGCCAAATCTGTACATCATCTCTTGTATATCCGAGCCTACCCATATGTGGTGCCCAACGTCAAACCCCATATTATCGTCGAAAATCACGCGCCAATATTTCTTTCCTTCTTTCGGCTTCCATTTTTTCATTTTTTGCGCCTTTGGTATTATAAAATTACATGTCTCCACGCCTAGATAGCATTCCATTTTTTTCATATTAATACCCCAATTCTGTCAGCCAGTTTATTGCCTCTTGCGCACCTTTACAAACTCTCGTGGCCCAGCCATGCGCCTCTAAGGCCTCCAACCACATCCTTTGATCTGAACCGACTGTGCCTCCGCTCCTGCGTTTCAACTCGATCGCTATAGCGTGCCTACATGGCTGCCGTGGCGGTTGTGTAAAAATCAGATAATCAGGCACACCTTTTTTTGCACCTTGCCGCTTGAGGCTCGCGCCCGTGACCGCGCTCCTGTTTCCGCCGTTTGGCACGTGACAATACAAAATCCCGCGCATGTCGAGCCACTGTGCTAGGGCTGCGCCTTCTTGGGCTTCGGTGGGGCATGGTATTTTATTCATCAATCACCTCGTTCGCTCCAATTATTATTTGTGGCGTTTGCTGTAGCACATTTATCTGCTTTCTTATTTCTCTAACGGCTTTTATTATCGTATCAATCGGCTCGCCATTATTATCATCCCATCCTTGCTCTATCAGTTGATCCTCATTTTTTAGTGTTTCAGATTGCTTCATTGTATCTCCTTTGCATAATCGATCCAAACCGATGAAAATATTCAACAAATTTCCAATCTTTATCACCAATATAAATAAAAGCATTCCCGCAAGCTGGGCTTTTCGCTTCTATGCCATCTTGATCAATAAATCTAATACGATGGTTAGTAAAACATATCAGATAAGCATACAGCGGTTGAAACCATTTCTCGCTCGTGTTGGCATTGACTAACAGTATGATATTACATCCTTTTTTGTGTTCTTCAATGCATTTTGCAATCCATTTTTGCATCATACCACGGCCGTACGGTGGATTACAAAACACATTGCCGGACCACTCGAGTGCAAGACCGTCATCGCCAACTGTGAGGTATCTTTCAGCCTTGACAATCTCTTGTGCTTTTTCGCAGCTTGCCGGATCGAGATCTATAGTACCTCCAAATGCCGATCTTGCGGCCTCGATATATTTTGCAGGTGTGTACCATTCTACTGATTTTGCTAGGTTTTTTGCATCATTCATTGTTCGATCCTTTCAAAGCGTTCGTGCCAAAAGTTGATAAGCTCAAATCTATCGCGCGTGCCACCTGCCATTCGATACACAACTACTATAATTTTATCGATCGTTCTGCACTCAGTGCCTAGTACACTACACGTTGCGCCATCGGATTTTCGCCTCCAATCTCCGTTGAGTGTGTTTTCTCTTTCGACTTTTTGAGCGCCGTTGAAATTCCATGGTTCAGATTTTTTGCTCATGTTTTCACCGCGCGATCATCCTTCTCAGCCCATGTCTGATAATGCGCAGTGAGATTGGCTTTATAATCCACCCCCAAAGCATCGGCCAATTTCTTCTCCGGCGCTACCCAACCAGCTGGCTTTAAGATTTTGCCATCTTCGCGACACTCAATGTCGCTTGTGACTTTTGACATATTGGCCTCGTGCACGATGTCGAAAAGCGTATCAATATCAGTCACGCCAATCTCGGCTAGTGCGCCAAGTGCTAGATAGATGATGTCAATGCAGGCATCGACTTGGTCAACAACGTGATTGGCATGCAGTAATTCTTCCGTTTCTTCCAAAATTAAATTGAAATGCAGCCACCTGGATGAATTGATCGGTGCTACTCTATCGCCAATTGCCAGGTTTGCATCGCGTCGAAATTCTTTCACTTTTTTTAGTTCGTTGTTCATGACAACCCCACCAAATCGTTAGGTGTGACAGCACCCTTGGTTAGTGTCGCAATTCGTTGCATAAATTTGAGCGTAGGGAAGTTATGACCGTTCACCCAGTGATAGGCTGTTTGCTCACTACAACCGATTTTTTTGGAAAATGTCCGCACGTCCATTCCATTGTCCAGTAACCATTTTTTTAATCTCATTTCGAGTCTCCTTTTTTTGGAATTATAGCCTACATATTGGTATTTAGTCAAGCCGTTTTTTAAAATAGGGCTAAAAGTCTTTTAATATTGAGTCACTTTATCAAACAACCAGCACTTTACACTTTAGTTTACACTTTCGGCCGTGACAAAAAAGAGTGACAAAGTTATGTCACCGCATATATACGCGTAATTACTATGTAATTGTAGCTTTGGTGACAAAGTGACAATAAAAAACGCAAAATCAGTTAGATGGCTTTTTATGTATATCCGTTACTACTATTATATATATATAATACTATGTCATTATGTCATTATATATATATAGTATTGTGGTTATTGATTTTTTTTGATGACAAAGTGCAAAAAAAACTTTGTCACCGCTTTGTCATTGTCACATATTAGGCAGGTAGAAAGGAGTTCGCCAACCTCGGCTTAATTTATCACGATCTTCATTCCATTCCAGATCGCGCATTATCTTTCCTATGCGCCTGGATTCCCTTTTCGTCATATGGGCACTTTCTAATTGTAATGCCTGGTATGCTATTTCGTGCGTCTTGTGCATGCGCAATGCATTCTTGTTCTGCTCGCACCACTCTGCAATTGGGGCGTGCCATGGGTCCTGCTCGATGCGCGTTTCTTGTTCTTCGACTGCGAGCTTGCTAAGTGCATTGTCAGGCCACCAAACCTCACCAGTCATAAAGATACTGACTGCCTCGGCGAGTAATTGTGTTCTATCAGCTGCAATCCGGTGCAAGTCAATTTGACTAACTTCAGCGACATTTACAGGCCAAAACCTTCGATTTCCAGTATCATCTTGAAACGGCTTGGCGTCATTTGTCGTTGCCGCGAAAACGCAACACCTTGGATATGTGCTTGCCGTCCTGGCATAGCTTTCACGCGCTTCGTCGTGCGTCCTTGTCAAAAACGCTTTTAGGCTTTCGGTGTCTGATTTTCGCATAGCGCTAAGTTCGGCGAACTCGACAAGCAATTTGCCGCGAAGCTGTATTATTGCGTCCTTATTTGTGACGTCGGGGGGTATGCTGTCAGTGTACCACTCAGCACCTATTATTTGCAGTGCGCTTGATTTCCCGCAACCTTGAGGGCCCTGCAGGACTAGCGTAAAGTCGCATTTGCATCCAGGCTGCATGGCACGTGCTGCCATAGCAAGCAACCATTTGCGTCCTATCCCGCGTGTGTATGGGTTGTCTTTCGCTCCCATATAGGAGCTAAGCCATCTGTCGATCCTTGGTATGCCGTCCCACTTGAGGCTGCTGAAATACTGTTTTATCAAATTGAATGGCCTTGACTTCGCGACATTTTCCACAGCCGCCCGCACTTGCTCAATCGGGAATTGCACCTTGTAGGTGCTCGTCGCGTAGTGCTGTACTGCTGTCGCGTCGGAGTCCTGCCAGTCCTCAAACCTTTTAATTCGCGACCACACACCTGGGCAATTTGGTAGTGCGTCAAGCCACACGATGCGCCCTCGAAGCTCGTCGAAGCCAAGGCATTTAGAAAAGTCGCGATCACTGTCCAGCAAAATTGTCAAATTTCCTGCTGATTTATGCATTATTATATCACCATTTTTATTTTTTGTGTGCGTGATTTCCTTTCTTGCACTGCATAGGCTGTTTTCTTCGTAGTATTCCACGGGCATGTCTAGCTCATCTAGCCACATGGGCGGTTCCGGTAGTGCTTTTTTTTGTGTTTGTTGCGGCTGCACAACTCTTGGTTCCATCATTCCTGCCTGCATACCACTGTCTATGGTTTTCAGCGCTTCATTGTGTTTTAAGCCGATGCGTTCAGCGATAACGGTTAATTCATTTTTTACGAATGATTCATCAAGCGCACCTGCTCCGACGAATTGTCCAAGATTAAAAGCAGCTGTGTTCAAGGTATCGTTTCGAGTGCCATTGCACGCACTTCCGAGTATATTAAGTTCTGATTCCATGGCTTTTTGCGCGTATGATGGATGAATGTTTCCTGCCATTATTGTGGCAGGTTCGTACTCGCGTGCTTTTAAATGATCTACCCAGGTAGCTGGCAATTCTGCTATTGGTATGGCCAAATATTCAGTGTATTCAATCCCATTTATTGTAGAGCCAGGCGAAAGCAAATAGCCACCATTAGAGCGTATGTCGATGCCTTCGGCAATTCGAGACACACTATTTTTTATGCTGGCGTCAGATGGTACACTGAAATACAAGTGTCTGCCTCCTGTTGGCGTGCATGTAGTATAGGTGTATGGTAATTTCTCGATGCGCTGTTCAAGCTGTGCCAATGCGTCTATGGCGTGTTTCTCATCTTTCTCGTCGAGATCAATACCGATTAGCCCGTTTCCCATTGCGCACGCTATATTATAGCCTTCATCTCTCCACTGTTTGATTATAGCAACATCGTTGGTTAATTCATCTTGCCATCCCGTGTGCAATGGGGATTTACCATTTTTCACAATTGGGAAGTATCGCATTAGTTGATGCATTGGCGCCTCGCTGGCCATTGGCCGAAAATGTTTTTGTAATTTACCGCCGCGAATCCGGCTTTATAGCCTTTTGATCGCGCGAACGCCATAAGCCTATTATACTCAATGCTTTTTTCGCTATCAGTTGCATCGTTTATGATCGGTGCTTCACCAAATAGTTTCTTATAATTTTTCTGCACCCAGTATAGCCCGTAGCCGTTTGCTTTCGCAACATTCCTTAAGCGCAAATATTCTTTTCGCTTCAGAATGTCGTCTGTCTGCGCGCCTGCGAAGGCTTCGCTAAGCTCCTTGCCAACGTATTTCAGCTCTATTATTTCGGCCTTTTGCTTTAACTCTCCGCCGCATTCTGGGCATATCCAATTATAGGCCTCGGTGACTGCACCGCAGTGGTGGCATACGCGCATGGCCGTTTTTGACGTGCGCTTTATGCCTTCGCCGTCGAGTGTGTAAAATTGATCCTCGTCCGGGCGGCCATGCTTCAGCGTTGTGCCAGTCAAATCTATTAAAATAGCCGATTCTTTTCCGGCGTATGGGCGCAATATTCGACCCGCCATTTGCATGTATAGGCCATGGTGCCCAACTTTGCGAGCCATTAGTATTGTGCTGGCCTGTGGTACGTCAACGCCTTCTGTGAGCGCCGTTACATTCCACAGCACCCTTACAACACCAGCGCTAAACTGTTCGAGCAGCGTTTTACGCTCTTGCGATGGAGTATTTGCCTCAATCACAGCCGATTTTATTCCAGAGTCGCAAAACGTTTGTGCAAGCTCATAGCTTTGCTTGATCGTCCGTGCGAATCCAAATGCGAGTGAGTCATCGGCAAAACGCCTATATGCCTCAAGCGGTGGTTGCGCTAAATTATCTCCAAGGCCAGTATCTGGCTGGAATAGCCTACACCTCACCAAATGCCCTTGCTCGATTAGATCTGAGTACTGCGCGGCTACCACCATTGATTTAAATACATCACCAAGCGGCCTACCATCTGCGCGCTGTGGCGTAGCCGTCAAGCCGACGACTTTGGCCTGTGGGTAGCATGCGAGCAGCTCGGCATATGTGTCAGCATTCACATGGTGGCATTCATCCCAGATTATAATGTCGGCATGTGGCCGTATATCGCGCGCTAGCAGTGTTTGTATTGATGCCACTTGCACAGGCGATTCGGAGGCCTCGCAGTCAGGCGCAATGATTCCACAGCCGTCTATTCTGTTCGCTGCTTGCCGAATAAGCTCGATTCTATGCGCTAAAAATAGCACGCTTAGGCCGTGATCAACGGCATTGGCTATAATGGCTTGCGCCATAACAGTTTTGCCGCTTCCAGTCGGAGCTACAAGGCATACACATCTATGCAGCTCAAGCTCTCGCAGTACGTTTGATACAGCTTTTTCTTGATATGATCGTAATTTCATTGTTTTTTTGCCCATTCCCATGCTTTTGACATGACATCCTGGCATGTTCCTGTTTTGAGCGATATATCAATACGCATCGCTATTTTATCCCAATCCATGGGATCGGTATAGACGGTGCGGTTATTGTTCAAATACAGCATCAACTCTCGTATTAGATTAATCGTGTGGGGATGCCATTTATAATGCTGTCTCAGCGTGTGCATTGTGTTGACTTTCTGTTTTTTACATGCATAATAACCTCACTTCATTTTCGTACTCTTTCATGTGTGCTCCTTTTTGTTTAAATTAACCGTCTAAATAAAACTACAACAAAAAAAATAAATTGTTAAGGTAAAAAATAATCCTTACTTTTTTTAAAAATATAAAATACTATTCAAGAAGGTAATTAAACCAAAAAGGAGTAACAAATGCCCGAGAAAGAAAAAGAGAAAAAGTCATACACTATCTACTTTGAGGCCGATCTAGCCTCGAAAATCGACGCTCTTGCAGCGTCGCAGATGCGAACGTCAACCAACATGCTGATCTACATGGTGACCCAGGCCATGGCCAAGATCGAGCAGGAGGAAAAATGCTAACACCTGAGCAAATTGTTTTGAGGAAAAACGGCATTGGTGGCAGCGACATAGCAGCCGTGTGTGGCCTAGACAAATTTCGTGCACCTATTGATGTATGGGTAGACAAGACCACGCCACCCGATGAGCACGTCGAGCTTACTACCCCTGACATCTATCGAGGCACATACCTTGAGGACGGAATAAGGCAGTGGTACTCTAAGCTTACGGGCCACAAGGTCGAGAAGTCTGGTGTGCTCTTCCACCCAGAGTATAAGTTCATTTTTGCGAGCCCCGACGGCATTATCAAGCAGTCACACGTGCTTGAAATCAAATCGCCACGTCGCGGTGATGATTGGGGCGAGGAGTTCACCGACGACATACCAGAATGCTACATACCACAAGTTACATGGGAATGTGCATGCGCGCAGTTACCACGTGCAGATGTAGCAGCGCTGATATTCGGTGAACTCAAGCAATACCATGTCGCATATGACGAAGACTTATTCAAGTCGTTGGCAAAGATAGCTGAACATTTTTGGCAAGAATACGTTGTGGAAAATGTACCGCCACCAGCGGACGACACAAAGCAGTATGAAACATACCTACGCGGCAAATTCTCATCGCATACCGAAGAGATGCTTGCTGCCAATGGCGATCTAGAAGAGGCTGCTCTTGAACTAAAAAAATTAGAGCAAGAGATTGCCGATCTTGAAAACCAAGCGCAAGCTCGCAAGAACATTATCCAGGGATATATCGGCGAAGCAGCAGGCGTTGAAGGCCCATGGGGCAAGATTACGTGGAAGCGCAGCAAAGATTCAAGCGCAATAGATTATAAGGCCATTGTGGCCGAACTAAGCCCATCAAAAGAGATATTGGCAAAGCACACAACAGTAAAACTAGGTTCACGTAGGTTTTTAAAGAAGTTCATTTAATAACAAAGAAACAGGAGATTCGCATGGCAGAGAACAATCAATTAGTAACCCTGAGAGACAAATTTCAAGACAGCAGTATTGTGGCTGCACTGCAAAGCTCGGTGCCTTCCACGATGCAAAAATACCTCACACCAGACCGCGTCACACGCATTGTGCTAGGTGCCGTTAGTCGCGACAAATACCTCATGCAGTGTACACCTGCATCTATTTTACGATCCGTCATGGACTCCGTGTCTCTTGGTCTTGAGCCTACAGGCGGGGTGCTTGGCCAGGCGTATATGATCGCGTATCGGAACAACAAGCAGGGTGGGCGTTACGAGGCACAACTAATTGTTGGGTATCGTGGCCTTATATCCTTGGCACGGCGCAGCGGCGGCATTCAGTCAGTAGAGGCGCATATTGTTTATGAGAAAGACCACTTCGATCTCGAATATGGCCTAGATTCAAAAATAAAGCACAAGCCCAGCTTTGAGGCGGACAGAGGTAAAATCCTTGGGGCTTATAGTGTAGCCAGATTCGTAGAAGGTGGATTCCACTTTGAGTTTATGACAAAGGCTGAGATCGACGCTATACGCGAACGGTCACGCGCTGCCAATAACGGCCCGTGGGTTACTGATTATGCAGAGATGGCCAAAAAAACTGTCGTACGCCGTGCTTCCAAGTTCTGGCCCATGTCAATTGATATGGCAAAAGCGCTTGAAATTGAGAGCCGAGCAGAGGCTGATGAAGAGCAGATTGACAACAATATCGTTGACGCATCATTTGCCAATGACGATGATGAAGAAAAACCGCCAACCAAGGCGCAAAAATTAAACGAAAAGTTGCAAGAGCCAAAGAGAGCAGCGAAGAAGGCAGTAACGGTGCAAGTAGAGCAACAACAACCTGCACCAGTAGCCAAGACCGAGCCATCACCGCAATTAATACGGCAGCCAGCCGCGCATATAGAGCAGGCCGAAGAACCCGAACAAGCGCAAGCAACATTGCCAGGCACGTTGCCAGGAATGGCACCGACGCGCATGGACGTAGCCAAGCAACTAGACAAAATACTCGAATATGCATGCCGTAAATGGTCGCAGCCGATAGTGGAGGAGCAACTGAGCCTGTTGGGCACAACGACTGAATATCTTGCGCGTAAGGCAGATATACCGACATTGCAATACTATATCGATACATACATGGCCATGAAGGACGAGATGCCAGATGTCCCTTGGCTGCCAAAAGAGCTGGCTGCCAAATTAAACAACGATGTAGGCATGCCGCTTCGGCAGCATTTTTTGGATGAATGGAAAGAACTAAAATCACGGGTGCCGCGCAAATGAATGCCAGGCAGCTAGCAGAGGCTGGTAACCGAGACTGGTGCATGCGCTGGAAAATGGCAGGCTTCGAACCTGATCCAGTGCGTGATTTGCAGGAAGAGCGCGAAAAATACGAGTATGAACAATCGACAAAAGGAGATGACGCACCATGTCAGGACTAAACAAAGTGATGCTAATAGGCCATCTAGGTAAAGATCCAGAGATACGCTACACGCAGGCAGCCATGCCGGTGGCTAATTTCGGGCTTGCCACGAGTGAGACGTGGAACGACAGAGACGGAAACAAGCAAGAGAAAACCGAGTGGCACAAGGTAGTAGTGTTCGGCAAGCTGGCCGACATATGCGGCAAATACCTTGCCAAAGGCCGCCAAGTCTATATTGAAGGAAAGCTACAGACCAGGCAATGGGAAAACAAAGAAGGCCAAAAGCAGTATTCTACCGAGATAGTCGCCACCAATCTTGTATTTATTGGAGGAAGCAGCGGCGAATACAAAGGCGGCGGCAATGCATCTAAGACGCAGCAGCCAGCGCCAAGGCCAGCGCCACAGCAGAATTTGCCTGGCGAGTACGAGCCGGATATTAACGAGCATCTCAGCGGTGATGATGACTATCCGTTTTGAGGCCATTTGACGCACCCAAGACAACGAAAGGAAAATAAAATGCTAGAGACAAGATGCCATTTTTGTGAAGAAAAAGACGCACGCATAAAAATGCTACGCGATGCGATAAAAGCACTGCTGCACTTCAATCACGACCCAACGCCGAGCGAAGTCGAGGAAATTTTAGCCGAGTTAGAACGGCTTGCGCGCGTTGACCCAGATTTTCACCATGACGAATTCGAAAATCTGGCTAAATTAGCTATAGCCTTGCTGGTGACAACATCAGAAGGAGGAAAATAAAATGCCAGAGATAGACCACGATTACACTACAGAGATCACGTGCCCGTATTGCGGTCATAAAGTCCGCGACTCGTGGGAATACACCGAAGCGTTAGAAGATGGTGACACGGAGCTTATCCAGTGCGGCGAATGCGAGCGCGATTTTTTGGCTGAGTTGAGTGTATCTGTGTCGTACTCGACGCAGGTGATAAATGAAATTTCGTTTTTGGATGAGTTTATACCTATGCTTAATAACGGCACAAAAACACTCACCAGACGGCCAAAAACAAATAAAAAACCGCATGAGATTGGCGATATATTGCGGGTACACGACACCGAGATTTATTTGCGTGTACAGGCCGTTACACAAGAATTTTTACAAAATATCCACCCCGACGATTTACCTGCGGAGGGTTTCGCTCGTTGTGATATGGCTGGATTTATCGAACTTTGGGACTCGATATATGCCGAAAAAGGTCTTAGTTTCGCGTCGAATCCACTAGTGATGGCTTACAAGTTCAGGCGGGTGCAGCTATGACCGACTGGCAAAAAATTCGTGACCTGCTACAACGCGCTTACGATGAAGGCACATGCAGTATAGCGCTATCGGATAGACCGTGCAAAAGGTTTTCATGCAGGATTAAACGGTTTTTGAATTGGATTAAACGCGTTTATGCGCGATGAGGTTGATTATGGCTGAAAAACCAATAATATTCAACACTGCGATGGTTCGCGCCATAGTGGCAGGCGTGAAAACTCAAACGCGACGGCCAACGGCAAAGCAGCAGTATGAAGTTGGCGATCTCTTGTGGGTGCGTGAGACGTTTTCGAATATTCAAGAAGAGTATAAGGGGATTGTGAACGTAATATATAAGGCGGATTTCGTGGGGAAAGTTAATCCATTTAATCCGGTAAAATGGAGCCCATCAATTCATATGCCTAAAAAATACGCACGCACATGGTTGTGCGTGAAAAGTGCTCACCTTGAGCAGTTGCAATCTATCACTGAAGATGGAATGCTGAATGAAGGTGTCAGAAAGCTTACAAAGGATAACACAGTCTACAAGTACGCCATTTATGACCATTTTGATTATTCGAGCGTTCCGTGGTCTGACATGCCGCGTGCACCAATAGAAGTATTTAGATCTACTTGGGACGCCATCTATGCCGAGCGCGGTCTTGGATGGGATAAAAACCCGTTTGTGTGGGTTTATAAATTCCGGCGGGTGCGACTATGACCAAGCCATATTTTTTGCAGCCAGCGCCACCGGTCAACGACTGGCAACACATTCGAGACCTATTTCAACGCGCCTATGACGAGGGGACATGTAGCATAGCCTTATATAGCGCCATATGCGCGCTGATTGCACAACTAGAAAGAGAAAAGGAATGATGCCATGAAATACAAAGTTTTCGGATACGCGTACCTAAATTTTTTTGTCGAAGTGGAGGCCTCAAATAAGACCGAGGCCAAGGAAAAGGCGTTAGATGTTGGTTTGCAAAGCCTAAACTATAACGAAGGCAATGAAACAGACGAATGGAATATCGCCGACTCGCCGGATTGCATAGTGCCCGAGTCGATAGAGGTAGTATCGTGCGAATAATATTGACGCTTACGCCGCTGCAAATTGACGAATTGCTACACGCCTGCACAAGCCACAGAGAAGATCCCGAGTGCCGGGTATCTATACTCGAAGCCGGTAGAACGGCGCTGGTAAAGGCCATTATTGACCAGCCTGGAATGCCAAGCCGTGCGGCAATTTTAAAAAGCAATCTGGCACAGTGCCACAAAGACGCGCTTGTTTGCGCGATGAGGTGAAATGATGAGATATAGCGTTACAGCCAGTGCGTATCTAAATTTGCACACTATTGTAATAGCTCGTAGCAAAGCCGAGGCCATTGAAAAAGCCCTAGACCGTGGTATTCAGCTGATATTTTGGGATACAGCATGCGAAAATCCAAATCAATGGCGGATAGCCGATTCGCCTGATGAAATAATAACAGATACAATTGAGTGCGAGGTAACAGATGAATGATGCCAAAAATCTAGTAAAAAGTGGTAGAATGAAATATAAATACGAGCCAGCCATTCGATGGGATAATTTTGTGCATGATTTTTACGTTGACGCACATAAAGTGCCTTTGGAATGTGCTAGCGTTATCGCTTGCGACACGCGCAAGGATGCTAAACGCGTAGCTAAGGCCGGTGCTAAAGCCATGCAAAAAAAATGGTTAGAATTGGGTATCGAGGATTTGGCAATAGCGGTGCCACAATGAAGCCTAGGGCGCTGATAATTACATATTATTGTTGCGGAAACGTTAAATCCGTGGCTTACAATCTAGCGTCTTATTGTTTTAAAATGATTAATAAAAATTTAGTAATATATCGAAGATGTAATTTTCAGAAATATATACTAGAAGATTATTACATAATGCCGCACAAATGGCGCTACGACTGGCTTTACTAACACACTTGCCCGAGGTGAAAGATGATAGAAGAACACAACAAGGGAACGGTAATAATAACTTTTACTTATGAGGATATTTTTAAAAAATCAAGAGTACATCGGGTGTCTGTAATCGATAATTTTAGGCACTATAAATATCTAGCGTCAATTTTAGAATTTTTCCGAATGCAGCCAGATAAAAGTAGCCGTGGTTTTTATTTTTGGCCAGATGACGATTATAACGCCGATTATGTGACCGAGATGGTTAATAGGATTTTTTTATGTTTGCTTGATCATGCGTTGGAATCAAATGGTTTCAACGAAGATAGATCTGATTTTAATCGTAAAAAGCCTCAAATTGCTTTGTTTTCGGCTCGGCCGGAGTGGTGGTGTTCTGAACACACCTATTATCTGCCAAAAGCTATTAACAAAGCCAGATCTGGCAAAAAAAGTTTTAATTTTTGTGTGCGAAAATTATTGGATGAGTATGGCTACAAAGATAAAATAGCTTTAAAAATTGAGGTTGAAAAACCATCGTATTGGCAACAATGGCGCTAGCGCACTTGCCCAACAGCCCACCCCGCGCCGATTACCATTCCAGCCCCTAGCACGATTCCACAGCCAACAGCTAGAATAAGCCACGGAGTCATGTTTTTTTGCTTGGGGGCTTCATTATAGGCTTTTTTGTACCATACGCGCTCGTAATCCGCGCGAATATATTGCAATTTCCAGTATACCGCGATCTGAACATTTTCATTGATTGATAGCTGTCGCGCTACATTCCAATCATTTTGGGATTCCGTCTCTGATAAATTTATCGACAAGGGCGTCTCGTTCAGGCTGGTCTTTTGCGCTTGTGACGGCCTTGGCAAGCTCGTAACCAGGACTAATAGGCATAGGCTCAGGCTTCGGAGTATTTTCTTTTTTTGCATCTGATTTTCCTTTGAAATAAAGGCCTAAAAGAGTACCAAGTGCCAATAAAACAGCGCCAAATGCGCCTACGATGTACTTCCAGATTTTAGTCATTTTTTGCCCTCCGGGAGCGTGCCATTTTTTTGAATAAAAATAAAATCATATAACGTTGATTTAATGCCTGCCCAGTCACCATACATGGCACTTGACGCCACGCGCGCGTCGAAAACCTGCAAACGTTGATTTATGGCATACTTATTTTTTGCGTCTGTCCGGATCGGCATATTCTAGCCTTTATTTTTTGTCTAACAGCGTTTTAATCACTTGCGCACCATGTTCGCCGACATTGCCAACTATAAACGCGATCGCGATGCTTACAGTAGCCGTACTAAGGCTTGCGTAGATGGCCGTCATCTGTAGCATTTTATCGGGCGTCAAATTGATTAGCGCAAGCCCAACGGCCACACATGCCAACACACCGATTGCAGCCAGCGCCATAATCAGCTTGTGCCATCTAGGCTTTTCTTTGCTCGCCGTAAATTGTTCGGCCTGTGTCTTCTCGTTGCCCGTCTGGTTCTCGTCCATATGCGTTCTCCAAGGCGGCTTGGCACCGCGCTATATATTGCATGCGTTTATCGTGCGTATTGCATTTGGGGCCATTAATATGTCGCGAAATAGCCAAATATTTTCCTTGATCGGAGAGCAAATTGCAATCAACGTCTTTGTACCGCTGCCAATATACCGCCGCTGATAGGCTCCCCAGCTCAGGCATGGCAAATTCCTCTCGCATTTTCCAGCCATCAATCCCTAGCTCTCGGCCAGTCCACTCATAATTGCTGCGCCACGTAGTATGTAGCATGCCGCGCCCGCGCTCGCTGCTACCGTACCTGCGCCCTGGCTCGTATTTCTCGGCTAGCGCCGTAAGCTGCCAGCATTCCCATCCGCACTGGCCCAAAAATGCCGCTTGTCGGGCAATCGTGTTGATGCCATAGCGTTGCATAGCTTGATCGATAAAAGGTGCCCATAGCGTACACAGTGCGGCCCTGGCGCGTGGGTAGCAGTGATGTAATATCATAGGTGTCAGCATGCGAGTCCTTGTGCCGCTGCACTTGTAGCATGCAGCGGCATCGCTGAATTTCAGTGCATGGCAAAATTACCGTGCATGACTATTATACTACAGTATGTAAAAAATGTCATAGTGTTGTGACAAAAATTGTCACTTTTATGCTTTTGCCGAAAATTGACACACGTTTTTACTTTTTTGCATAGTTTTGCTAAAAACGTAACAAATATATGTACTTGCAAACTATGACAAAAAATGTCAATGTGACAAAAATAATTTGCTATAAAAACAAGCACTTACGCTATTGTGACATTTTTTGCAGGATATTTGGCACGATACTTGTTTTTCGTTTGTTTTGTAAATGTTTGATTTCATTGGATTCTACACTTTGCATGTACTTAGCACACACTTGGCATACACATTGCATATACTATAGTATCTGCAATTAAGCAGAAAAAAAAAGGAGTCTACAATGACTAGCGCGAAAAAATTCCA
>Ga0172381_10004020_pt1 | contig 15363 bp, 17 predicted proteins | sample Leawel6488metaG_FD_119754 | JGI IMG/M metagenome (GOLD analysis project Ga0172381, IMG submission 119754) | Leachate microbial communities from a municipal landfill in Southern Ontario, Canada - Leachate well 64-88 metaG | ecosystem: Engineered > Solid waste > Landfill > Unclassified | place...
ATAAAAAATCCCTAGATTTCTCTAAGGATTTTTTATATTTTTTAATGACTTTTCGAACTCATTAACAACGCTAGTTCAGGTATATTCTAGAGACCTACTTAATCACCCTATTGGTATTCAGCTTCGAAATCATATAGTTCCGTCACGTCTTTCTCGATTAAGATTTTTTTAATTAGTTATTACATTAAAATTTCAGAAGGTTTAAAACTTTTTAAATACTTTTGATTCTTAATTTGTTTTACAAAGATAAGCATAATATTTTAAATTAAAAAACAATTCTAAAAATTATTTTAAACAGCTACTTCCATTTTTACATTAGGATGAGCATTATAATTTTCTATTAAAATATCACCATATCTAAAATCATAAATACTTTTTATGTTTTCATTTAATTTGAGTTTAGGTAAATCAAAACCATCTCTTTCTAAAAGGGTTTTTAATTGTTCGATATGATTATTATAAATATGAACATCACCACCTGCCCAAACGAATTCATAAGGTATCATATTAACTACTTGAGCTATCATATGAAGTAATAAAGAATACTCACTTATATTAAAAGGTAATCCTAACCCTGAATCTACACTACGTTGATATAGTTGTAAACTCAATCTTCTTTCTGGAAAATTAATTTCATCCATATTTTTTTTAGTATCTCGATTCAATTTATTGAATTCATAAATTCTTTCTTTTGGTGTCATTTTATACGAATTGAATTGAAACATCATATGACACGGGGGCAACAACATATCATCCAATTCATCAACTTTCCACGCATCTACTATTATTCTTCTTGAATCTGGATATTTAATTAATTGAGAAATAGCTGAGTCTATTTGATTTATGCCGGCATGAAAAATAGTTTTATTTTTACCTTTTTCATCAAATGTATTTTCTATTTTTCCACCATAATCAATCCACTGTTTTCCATAACCCTTACCAATTGAACCAAATTCTAAAGCAAATTTATCATCATTTTTAATATATTCCTCAAATTCTTTTATCGTTAATTCTGGTAATTCAGTTCTATATTCTCTTCTTTTATTGTATTCTTGATAAGGCCATTCCGACCAGAAACTAATTCCATTTTTTAAAAGATAAAAAATATTAGTATTTCCATATTTAGAATATTCAGTATCATATGCTCCCAAAAACCACAACAATTCATGAATCATTGATTTTACATGTATCTTTCTTAAAGTTAGGAGAGGAAAACCATCCTCCATTTTAAAACGCATCTGATGACCGAAAATAGATATAGTTCCAACTCCTGTTCTATCTCTATGGTTATGCCCTTCTGACAAAATTTTTTTAATTAAATCTTTGTATAACCTATCCGTATTATTCATTTCTACTCTTTTTTTGCTTATTATAAAATACTAATTTACGCAAGTTTTAAATATATTTTTTACCAAAAAACAACGCTATTTAATATTAAGTTTTTAATATGGGAAACAATTGAAAATGTAATGAACAACATTACTATGCTAATTTTGTGATTCTTCCTTCTCTTTAAGTTGTTGGATATAAATAGCATTACGGATTTCTTCACGTTTTACTACAGACGGCTTTTTAAAACACTGTCTGTCTCTAAGCTTTTTAACTTGTTTTGTTTTAGTTACTTTATTCTTCAAAATCTTCAAAGCTCTATCTATTGTAACGCCTTCTTTTAATTGTACTATTAACATTAAATTCCTCCTATTATCTTATTTTTTCTTATTTATTATATACTAATTTTTAATCAGTTATTAATTTTTGATATGTTTCTTTTCTTTTTTGACCAACTACATCAGTAGAGAGATTATTTTTGACATATTCATATAAATTTTCTCCATGCTCTCTTACTTTTTCTGGATTATCCGCATAAAATTTCATCGCGTTATACCAAGCGTTGGGTTCGTTTTCATCAATTAAAAATCCTTTTTGTTTTCCATCGATTTTACCATCTATATCATCAATTGTATAGGGCCCATAATTACTAGCTATTATAGGACAATGATGTGCCCCAGCTTCAACAACTTTAAGATTTGATTTGTAAAAATTAAACATACTATTATTTTTAAGGGGAGCAAGACAAACATCGGCTTCGTTATACATATGCCCATAATTTAATATGGGTCTTGTCCATCTTCTTTGATAAAATTCATTAAGATATTCTTCATTAAACCCATAATTTTTATCATCATATGTATTTAAAAAATCTTTATGTTTTTGTGAGAATATATATTTACCTTTACAAGTAAATATATCTTCGAAAAAACTCCATTGATTTGTTTTTGGATCACTTTTAATAAGCATTCCTCTGGGCGTTCTTACTCTAAGATCATATCCACACATAAATAATTGTGCTCTAGATAAAAAATCTTTATCAAATAGTTCAAAAGAAGTTTTGAGTAATCTAAGATCTACCATATGACTAATTCCACCGCCCCATAAAAATCTGATTTTAGAAGACTTACTTCGATTAAATGTCCATTGTTGTTCATTTAAATTTATAGCATTTGGAAGAACTGCCACGTTAGGATTAACCTCAGATATTCTTTCTGCAAAAAGCGGAGTTGTCGTAACTATAAGATCAGCATCTTTCATTGCTTGTATAATGGCTTCATCTGCTTTAGATTTTTTCCAAGCATCATAATTTAAATGCGAAGAACTCAAAATCCAATAATCATCGATATCATAAATAACTTTAATATTATATTTTTTTAATATGGAAGTAAAAGCGTCTGATATTTCTTTTCTAGCAAAAGGTATGGTTTTGTTATAGAATAATATATTATAATTTGACATAAATCTCTCGTCTAATAAATTTAGAGTACCATCTTGCAACATTCTAACATCAGCTTCGAAATCTGGTTCATTTATAGTAAAATGTGGAGTAAAATTTCTATGGTATCCAACACCATCTGTATCACTAGTTATAATTAAAGCTTTCACTTTCATTGCATATATGATTTATTTTTAATTATTTTTAACATATAACAGTATAGAAGAAAAATAACCAAAAGTTTTATAAAGATCGTCAAAGAAAACTACGACATCTTTAGTGTAGTGGTAGTTCATAGAACAATATGTTATCAAAAGTCGAAAATTAATTTTAAAACTCAATCAAAAAAATTTATATATAATAAAAAATCTTTGGAATTGAAATGATTTTAACATATAATAAAATGTTTGAGAATACTTTAAATAATGATCAACTAGCGGTCTGCACAGAAGATGTTGAAGGGTTAAAAACCAGGTATCGAATAGGGTTTGTAAAAAAAGGGGGATTGGAATTTATTAACCCGTTCAGTAAAAGATTAAATGATCTAGGTGGGGTAATAGATATTCAGAGTGGTTGGTACATTAGAAAAGATCAAATGAAACCATTTGATAATAATATGAATAAAAATAATATGCCACTTATTTATTCTGATAAATTCAAAAATATAATCTCATATGGTGTTAAATTTCTTTCAGATTACGAACATATATATTATAATGATTTTACTTTCATAGATACCACTTGGAAAAATGATACTATATCTTTTCTTTCCGCAAGAGATTTTAAAAAATTATCACAGAATGAAAGTCCGTGGGAATCAACAATGCGTCAAGAAAATAAAATAAGTAGGTTCATAACAAAAATTGTAGGAGAAGTTAATAACAAGACATTAGAAAACTATGTTAACGAATATAAATTTGCTTTCAAATTAAATTCAGATATATTAAACGGATTAAAAATAGCGAAGGGTGTGGATATAGCCAGATGGTATCTGGGAACAAATTATGCTGAAGGTGGAGGAAGTCTAAATTCATCTTGTATGAGATATCCTAGATCACAAATACGACTATTAATTTATATAAATAATCAAAATAAAGTTAAATTATTATATCTAACAGATTCTAATGGTAAGTTACTTGGAAGAGCTCTTTTATGGAAATTGGATGAACCTAGGAATACTTTCTATATGGATAGAATATATGTCACAGATGATTACATAGAAAAATTATTTTTAGAATATGCCAAAAAAAGAAAAATACTTACTAAAAAAGAAGTAGATGATAAAAAAATTGCAATGAAAATTTATTTGAATGAAGATTATGGTCCACCAAAAATGAATCCTTTTATGGACACATTTAGATATTTTAATCGTAAAGAACTTAGTCTTAGTAATACATTCAATAATCTAAAAATGGGTGAATACTGGGAATATATAGATCATGATTAAAAAAAATAAATAATTAATTTAAGTAAAACAAAGAATAATTTTTATTATTTTTGCTAAGTGAATAAAAATTAAAATAAAAAAAAATATATATACCAACATGCCAAACGATAATTCAAAATTAAGAAGATTAAATGAAAGTAGTTTTTTACCAGATCCTCAAGGGATAAAAAATATATATTCATCTAAATCATATCATAAAGAAATTAACAATTTCGTTAGTCAGGCAATAGAAAAAGCCAAAATAGATGCACTTCAAACTGTTCTTATTAAATTTAAATCAGAACTTGTTGAAAAACTTATTTCTATTTTAGACGAAAAGGGTAAACAAAAGATCATATATGTCAATGATGTTATAATCGATAAAGATATAAACGGCAAAGATGATTGTATTTTTCTAATAGAAAACTATGAGGACGAAAAAGAAAAAGTTCAAGAAAGAAAAATAAAATTTGAATATAGTAATCCAAAAACTGCTAATGTTTTTGATATTGGAAGATTTTTAGATTTTTTTGAAAACAATTATATTGATAAATATGTTCAATTCACTGGCAAATCAATAACAGGAGGCCCAGAAATGTTATTTAGAAAACAAGTGGTGAAAATAGGAATAAGTAATGATGCTTCTCAAGATTATGTTTTGGTTGGATGTGATGATAATACAAAAATATTCCTTATATACGACAAACCAATGAAATTAATCAATCCAGCAATAAAAGAATTAGATCCATTTTCTGAAGAAAGTTGGGAAAATTAAAATTAATAAAAACATGAAGAGTTATTTTACATTTATAAATGAACAAATGACACAAAAAAAACCAATTAGAAAAGATTTAAAAATAGGTTCTCTTGTTGAAACTATGGGAGAATTTGACCATTTAGATATAAGCCGTCAACTAGGAAAAATTATTAGTTTTAAAGATTATGGATATATTTTAATAGAATTTTTATCAAGTTTTTCTCAACTACTCCATTCTGGTCATCTAAATATAGGTAAAGACAAACATTGTTTTTATGTACCATTAGATAAAATATTAAATATAATACCAGATGAATTAGCTCAGAAAATTATAGCTAACGAGATATTGCCATATAAGGCATCTTCTAATCTTTTACGAATATTCCGTAGAATGAAATTTGATACTAAAATAGAGTATTTGGATATTTCATTTTTAAACGTGGATGAAAAATCAGATGATTTGATTACATATTTACCAGCTAAGAAATACACCGGTGATCCAGAAGCTACAAAGGGAAGACAGTCAATGGGAGTTGGAAAAATGCTCAGAAAATTAAAACCAACAATAGAAGCCAAAGAACTAGAAGAATTAGTAATAAAATATAAAGAAGCATATAATTTCATAATAGAAGGTGGTGGTAGGAACATAGATGTAGTAACAGGTGAAAATATAAGATATTGGTATTCTAATTTACATTATGCTAAACTACCATCTAACTCTTATAGTTCTGAACTCTGGAATTCGTGCATGAGTGCTCCTCAAACTGGTAAAGTATTAAATTTATATTGTGAAAACCCTGATAAAATCGCTCTTTGTATATATATAAACGAAGAAGATAAACTAATGGCAAGAGCACTAGTATGGAAAATAGATAATGGAAAGGTATATATGGATAGAATATATGCAAATTCTCCTGAACAAAAACAAGCATTAATAAATTATGCTAGAGAAAATGGGATGATTATACACAATGAAGTTAGAAAAACGATGGATGTCACTTTACCTAAAGATTATGGTCATATTCATAGACCTTCAAATGGTAATCCTTATATGGATACTTTTAAATATGCTGTTGTCGATGAAGATAGTAAGAGATATTATCTTACCAATAGTCGTCCAGAATCTAATCATGCTATATATAAACCCGTGTATTAAATGAACACCAACATAATATTAAAGATCACATGAATGTGGTCTTTTTTCTTTTTAAGAGATATAGAATGTGGTATTTTAATATATATCATCAAAAGTAATATATGAATTATTATGTCTATATTTATAAGAACTGTAAAAAGAAAATCACTAAATCTTTAGTTTAGTGATTTTCTTTGGAAATTTATATATAAAATAGAAAACGGAGTTTATTTTAGTAAAAATGGGTGGAAATTAAATAAAATTTTGTAAGATCAAATTATTTTACTATCTTTGCACTTATAAAGGAGGTATAATATCATGTTAGAAATAAAAGGTAAATATGCAGATGCAAAGATATTCATCGATGAGGTGGAAGATGGTTTGTTTTCTCAGATATATGAAATAATCAATTCATCGACATCCGATGGTTTAAAAGTAAGAATTATGCCAGATTGCCATGTAGGGGCTGGTATATGCATAGGTTTTACATCAGAATTAGGAAAATGGTTAAACCCGTCGACGATTGGCGTGGATATTGGATGTGGTATGCTGTCATCTAGATTTTCTAAAAATCATAAATTGAATTTATCAGATATAGATTTAAAAATAAAAAATTCTATACCTATGGGGTTTAGAATTCACGAAGAATCTATTTTCAAAGTTATTCCATTTGATGAAGTTCAGCAAATCGCAGATAGATTTATAGCACAATATAATGCTAAATTCGAAACTTCTTATGTAGCACCAATTTATAACGAAAAATGGTTGACTGGTACATTAAAAAGAATTGATATGGATGTTGATAAATTTTATTTATCAATAGGGACTCTCGGCGGTGGTAATCACTTTATCGAAATGGGTATAGATTCTAACGAAGATTATTGGATCACAATACATACCGGTTCAAGAAATTTCGGATTAAAAGTAGCAGATTATTGGAATAATGTAGCAAGAGCTCAAACTCTTTCTTCACCAGATGCTTATGCTAAAGAATTAGATAATATCAAACAATACACTATTCCTTCTTCTTTGATTCCTAAAAAGATTCAAGAATTAAAGGATAAATATAATGTCGGCGTAAATAAAGAATATTTACGCGATGATAACATGATAGGTTATTTATTTGATATGATTTTTGCACAGAAATATGCTCAATGGAATAGAGAAACCATTATGAATATCATTAAAAATATTATAGGTGTTTCTAAATTTGAAGAAACTATATCTACTGTTCATAATTACATCAATCCAAAGGATATGATTATCAGAAAAGGAGCTATTGCTTCTTATATTGGGGAAAAACTCATAATTCCTTTTAATCAAAGAGATGGTATTTTACTTTGCGAAGGAAAATCTAATGCTGATTGGAATTTCTCTGGACCACATGGTTCAGGAAGGAAATGGTCAAGATCTAAAGCTAAAGATATGATTACTGTTGAGCAAGTAAAAAAATCAATGAAAGGAATTTACACTACTTCGGTATGCAAAGAAACTTTGGACGAATCAGCATTTGCTTACAAAAATTCTTCTACTATAGAACAAGCTATTGAGCCAACTGCAAATATTATAGATAAAATAAAACCTATTTTAAATATTAAGGATACAGGTAAAATGATATCTTGGAAAGAAAAGAAAGAAGAACAGAAAAAGAACAGAAAAATCTAAAACGATTATAAAGATGATAAAGAATCCGATCATATTAACGTCTATAAAAAATACGTTTAACTAAGGGTGAATAATGATTTAAAACTTCAGAATTTTTATTCTGAAGTTTTAAATTAATATATAGATCTGTATAATAAAATGATATAAAAATAAAAATTAGAAAAATAAGAAAAACAATATGAAAGTAATAGAACTAGTTGGTAAAGATATAATGAAAGCATATGATGGAAATTATTTGTCACAAGATTTTGGTTATTCGTATGCAAATTTTAATATTAAGGACGATTTTTCTGGAGGATATGAACAAAACGATGAAGCAATGTTCGATTTCTATACTTTAAATAAGAAAAATGTTTCTTGTTTTGTATGTTATGATAACAATAATAAAATATGCGGAAGAAGAATGCTGTTTAAAGGTAAATCATTACTGAATCACATAGAATTTAGTATGCCATATAAAATGTGGTCAGAAGTTATATATCTTTATGGATATTATGGAGCACATAACGGTGAGATATACCGTCTTATTACTAATGCGGTAGTAAACAAATATGGTGATAAACTCATTCATACTGATAGATATGTGATAGTAAATGGACGTCCAAATTATAAAATAGAGAATTTATTTATACTACAAGTAGATAGAGCTGATTTTCAAGATTATCCTCCGATTGATTTTTTAAAGATCGCACCATCTATCAGGGCATTAACTAATTTCAACCCAAGTGACGAAGTCATAGAAGTATTGAAAAAGGATTTAAAAATAAAAGATATAGAATTTTTTGGTGCTTATAGATATAATCCAGATAAATTTAAGAATTATAAGTATACTACATGGGGACAACATCACGGGAAAGCCACGAGTAGTGATGACACAACTTTTATACAAGAAGAAGATGACGAAGAAGAAGATATGATCCTACCAGAAGAAAAATTAGAACATTTGAAAGTGGGAGATACATTAACTTTTAAAAGTGGTGGAACTCAGTGCAAAATCTCTAAAATAGCAGACGATGGTATTTCATTTTGTTTACCAAATGGAAGAGAAGTTGAACTATCGAAAGAAAGCGTTATTAAATTTTTTATTATTTAAAAAATAGATTTTAAATAATTATATATAGTATCAATAAAAATAACAATTACTATTATTATGGCAGCATATGATTCTTATTACGACGAAGATAGATACTCTTTGTATCGAGACCAAGATGATAAACAAAAAGATAAAATTAAGGAATTTGCTAAATTAACCAAATTAGATCCAGAAGATGCTGATAAGATATTGCGTTCTTGTAATTGGGATCTAACCAAAGCTTTAGAAATTCATAATTCTGAAAAGAAAAAGAAAAAGAAAGAAAAGAAACAATTTAAAGTAGGTGATGTCATTAAATGTGTCGACACTAAAAAGGGAAAACTCCCAGAAGAATGTTATGAATTTTTATTGACATATAAAAAATTTAAGGTTTTAGATGTAAATGATAAACTTAACATAGATTTAGGTAATAGATTAGAAGATACGGGTAACCCCTATTATTACAATCCTAATCGATTTGAATTATTCACCGGAACTGCTTCTACTAAATCGATGGATTATTTGGAAGAAGATGATATTATAGGGGATTTTTAAAAAAATATTAACATAAAATGTATAATTATGAGAAATATGTATTAAATGAGGCAAAATCTAGCGAATTAAAAATAGGTTCATATGTTCTTTTCGTTAACGATTTTAGACTTTATCAATGTGAGGGTAAAATTGCTGTTATAAAAGAGATACAAGGAACTGGTGAAAAAACCAGATATGTTCTTGAAATGTTGGAACGCCCAGATAATGATGGCAACGATGATGATACTGTCTGGAAAGCTAAAAGAACTAGTGATTGGGATTACATAGATACCTTTGATATAAGTAGACCACAGGCTAGAAAAACAATAGTGGTTTCGCTAGAGTTTATTAATTTATGGAAGAAACATAATGTTATACCATTCGAATGCTCTCAAAATTTTAATAGAGTATTATTTGAAACTGGTTTTGAAATCAAAATAAATCTAATAGATACATCATATGTAGATATAGGAAAAAATGATAATGAAGTAACATTTGTTCCAATATCTAAATATAAAACAGAAATCAAGGGTAAATATGTCCCACATCAATCACCATATGACGCTAATTATCGTCAATCTATGAGAGTTAGTAAACTTTTTAAAAAATTAGATCCTTCTTTAACTGAAGCCCAATTAGAAGAAAAAGTAAATCAATATAGATTAGCATATAAAAATGTAATAGAAAATGCAATTAATAGGGTTAGAGTAGTCACGGGTGAAGATATTCGTTATTGGTATTTAGGTACACATTATTGTCAAAGAGTATTTGGTGGGACATTAAATAATTCGTGTATGAGACATCTTGTTAGTCAAAAGCGTTTCAATATTTACTGTGAAAATAAAGATAAATGTGCAATGGCAATATATACAAATAAAGAAGGGGAATTATTAGCTCGTGCACTTATTTGGAAGTTAGACAATGGTGATGTTTATATGGATAGAATATATTATGTAAACAACGAGGATGAGTATCAATTGAGGAAGTATGCTAAAGAACACATGATGAAATCACATTTTAATAATGATCAAAATAATGAAAAAATGGAGATTACTTTAAATAAAGATTTTGGTCCACCTAGCACCAATCCATACATGGACACTTTCAAACATTTTGATTATGTTGATAAAAAATTAGTTAATGCATCGGCTGTTAAAAGAGACAAATATGGAGATGCGATCCCAAATAGATATAGAATATATTTAAATCATGATTAAAATAAATGATAGAATAATGAAAACTGCGTTTGATGAATTTATTAATGAGCAATATCGTTTAACTATAGAAGATTCTATGGATGATTTTGATGTTCAAGAAGAAGCACCATGGGCATTTACATATGATGTTTCTAATGTGTGGAAAAGATATAATCAAACTAAAGACGATGATAAGTTTTTAAATGAATATAAAAATTTACTACTAAGTAAAAAAGATGTTTTGATAAACATAAGTAAAGGATGTTGGAATGATTTAGTTGAAATTGTTAATGAAAAAAAATCATCAGTGTTACCATATTTAGATAAGGTCTACGATTGGGCAGATAAATATGGTATAAAAATTAATACATAGAAAAAATGGAAAAAATATATAAGTTATTTATAGACTTCTTAGTAAAGTATTACACTGGTTTAATTCAATTTTCAATAGGAACCAAAAAATATACAGGGGTTAAACCATATTTAGGTATATTTATACTAATTTGGGGATTATTCAAACTATTCTTTCAAGCTATGCCATTCGACGAAGTTTGGTGGGCATGGTGGGACTATATTATGCTCATATTACTTATTCCTCAGGTGGTGGCTGGATTCTCTAAGTTTGCCATAAACGAACAAAAAAGACTAAACGCCAAAAATGAAAAATAAACTCAAATATTTATTAAGTTATCAAATATTCGAAAAAAGATTTGATCCAATGCCAGATGAATATGTGATGATTAATTATCAATTAACAGGCGAACCAGTACCAGTAAGAATTTTAAAAAGATTTCCAAACAATACATATCTAGCTAGTTTTGATGTAGAAGGTAGTGTGGCTAGAGGAGCACCTAATGTTACAATTAGAAATTCAGAAATAATATCACCATACAAACCAATAAGAAGTCCGGTTGGAACTGGTTTTGTATCAGCTAATACTAATTTTCAAGTAAGAAACACCACTAATGTGAATCAAGTGTCTAATGATATGTATCTCTAATTAAAATTCATCGTAATCATCTGCTTCTCCCACACCCATAGTTTCTTCTAATTCTATATAACTAGCATCGTTTTCATATGTATTAGTTAGATATTCTTTCCCATATATTCCATTATATTCAATAAAATATTTAAATGTGTCCATATATGGATTTTCAAATTCATCGCCTATATGATGATTAAATCTAATAATCATTAAATCATTTTTATCATTAACATAAGTTTTCCAACCATTTTCTTTTGCATATTTATAAAATCTATTCTCATCTTCTGGATATACCGTATACACTCTATCCATATATGTAATAGCTGGATGAGTAATATTCCAAACAAGTGCTCTCCCTAATAATTCATTTTCTTCATCGACTAATATAAGCATAGCGACCCGCTTGACGTCAGTATATAGAAATAATTTATCGTGATGTCTTCCCATACAAGATTTATTAAGTTTACCTTGTCCTTTTTTGTATTTTTTCTCTTGATACCACTTTACCACATCATCCCCTTTTACTATATTAAATTTAGATTTATCATTTATAAAATGATTATACATGGCTTTATAAATATTAACCTTTTTTTCTAAGTCAATTGGAATAGTAAAAGGGTTTAATTTTTTAAGAAATTTTCCTATTGCCATTTTCTCTCTCATTCTACTTTCCCATGGTGATTCATTTTCTTTTAATTTTTTAACTTTTTCTCTAGGTAAATATGTTATATATGAATTATTATTATCATTTACATCTATAAAATCTATATCTAAGCAATGAGGACATTCCATGTAATCACAATATTCCAACAATGATTTTATTCTCACTGAAAAATTACTGGCTGGATATTTAGATTTATCTACATTTATTTTTTCTAATTTAGATGATAGTACTGTTAATAATCTATTAGTTTTATCTTCATATTGAACAAGTTCTGGCGAAAACATATTATCAAAATATACAGTACAATATGTGACAGGAGTATATTCACGTATACTAATAATAATTCCAGTCTGACCTTCTAAATCAAATGTCCTTTGGCGAGTAAATACTCTACTCATCGAACCACTACAAACTACTCTATCATAGAGTTTAAGTTCATTTACATTTAGTAAAATGTTTTCATATTTCTTTATCATAAGCTTATATATTAATTTAATAATAAAGAAATTTTTTCAATCATTCTTTAAATAATTCTTTTTTATTTCTATCAAATATTTCTTTAATCCGTTTTTCATATTTTATTGGAAATATAATAGAATCATGTATTGTTATAAGATTAATATCTGGAATTTTTTGATAAATTTCGGTACAAACTTTACCAAAAATAAAATCACTTTCCATTTTCTGTAAAATATGTGACATAGATTTATAATTTTCATTTAATTTTTTATATTCTATTATGTAAGCATATATTTTTGGAAATAAGCTCTCAAACATTTTATTTTCGATGGAATTTATACCATTATGTCCAAATAATACTTTATATGTAAGTAGTTTAACATCTTTTCTATTTAAATTTGGAAATTTAGATATAAAATGTTCGTAAAATAATCCTTGTTTAGCTAACCATATATAATTACTTATTTCTGGATCTGATGGATCCAATTCGTTTTTAATAAGTAACGCTAAGAATAACGGTTGAGAATTTCCAATATCAATTTCTGTAATATCTTCATCGTTTATTTTTAAATATTTTTGCCTGATTTCTTTTTTAAGTATTGTAAAATTAGTATGAAGTCTTCCGTATTCATCAAATTTAAAAAATAGATAATTCGTTTTTATACTATCTATACTATGTAAATTTTTATAATATTTATTTAACTCAATATTACCACTTTCTTTTAATTTATTAAGATAATCTAATGATTTATCATAATCCAACTGGACTTTATATAAATCATCTATCAATCTCTTTCTTAATTTGGGATTTATTGGACTATTACAATAACCAGTTATGGTTTGTATTAAATAATCTTTTGTGTTTTTTTTAGACAATATTGTATCATATATTTGAACTCTTTTAACTGTTTGAATATCAAATGTATTTATTTTATATGTTTTAGCTTTTTTACCAACAAAATAATCAGAAATCATTTCTATGAAATTATTTTCTATTAAATAATCCATATAATAATTATAATGCATACCATATTTTTTCCTTAAAATAGCACTCCATAAATTAAATTTAATATCTTTATTTGGTTCAGCGTCAAGATAATTACGATTTATAAAATAAAATTTTAATATGAGTTCATGTATTATATTAATCAAATAAGCGGTTTTTAGATTGATTTCTTTGTATTGTATAGTTTTACTTTTGGTAAGATAATTAAATTTTTCTGGTAGAAATTGATATATAGGTCGTGAATTACTCATTTTATAAGAATCCTTTTTGAGATTTTTATTATTATTTTAAATAAAAGTTGTTTATTTTACAAAAATAGGTGTTTACAAAAAATGAAAAAAAAGTTTAATATATATATCAAAAATAGTATAATTTAAGCATTTATTGTTTAATATATAAACTATAGAAAAAAATAATAAAAATTAAGATATGGCAAATACACAAAATTTACTTAGTTTTTCAAATTTTGAAAAAAATTGGAAAATTAAAGAACAGAAAAGGACTAAAAGATCATCTGCTGGTTTGAATATGATTGACGAAAATCTTAACGAAGATGATGATTTTATTCAAGAAGACGAGATCGATAGAGAAGATGATATAGATTTAGATGATGATATAGATATCGACGATGAAGACATAGATCTCGACGACGATGAGGATCTCAACGACGATGAAGATGAAGATGAAGATGAAGATGATACCGACGATGATGAAGACGAAGATGATTGGAAAGATGAACTTTCAGATTTGATTCAGAACATTATTAAAAACGGTGTTGAACCTTCAGAAATTATTGATTTCGTAGAAGATATATTAGAAGATGAAGATGAAGATGAAGAAATTGACATCGAAGATGAAGATGAAGATGAAGAAATTGACATCGAAGATGAAGATGAAGATGAAGAAATTGACATCGAAGATGAAGATGAAGAAGACGAAGATTATGAAGAAGACGAAGATTAATTTTTTTTCTTTTTTGTAAAGCCATGTCCAAAATTTAAAAATTAAAAAAATAATTATTTAAAATGTCAGTAATTACAACAGGACTCACAATAACATCATCATATGGAAGTTGGTATTTCGGAGAATTACCTATAAGAGGCGATTCTGCCTCTATAACACAATTTTGTACAGAGAAAGGTTATACTCTTACGTCATATTCTATAGATAGTGCACCATTTTCTAACGACGGTGGGAGACTGATGAACTATTACGGTGAAATAACATATTCTGGTACAACGGAATCAAAATGGATGAACTTATTCGGTTATGACTCGATATTAACGTCAGTTACTGAATAATCTTGATAGCTTTTAGCCAAGATTCAAAGTGCTTGCGAACACAGTTTGCGGCACTTTTTTATTTTATGTATATTTTTATGATATTTTATCATTTTTAACATTTTTAACATTTTTTATTTAATATATACTCAAAAATAATTTGTTGATTATGATAGCAAATATAGAAAAAAACTAGAAAAATTTCCAATTGAAGAATATAATAAAGAAATGGATCAACTTCGAATTTTGATCGGAAAGGCAATTAAAGAACAACCTGTTTATATGAACTACTATGACACTAAAGATGTCGTAGTTTTCTTTGATGGTTTATAAACTATTTGAGTTTTGAGTTAACAGATTAATTGTTTTACATTTTTTGTATTATTAAATAATTTTTATTAATTTTGTGAATTGAAA
>Ga0172381_10004021_pt1 | contig 15360 bp, 16 predicted proteins | sample Leawel6488metaG_FD_119754 | JGI IMG/M metagenome (GOLD analysis project Ga0172381, IMG submission 119754) | Leachate microbial communities from a municipal landfill in Southern Ontario, Canada - Leachate well 64-88 metaG | ecosystem: Engineered > Solid waste > Landfill > Unclassified | place...
CTGCACTGGCTCAGATAGATACCGTACACATTGCTAGATTGGATTAGCAATGAAAAACAGGTATGGTTGTTCCATGAAAACATATGGATACGTACTACCAGGAGCGGGTAAAATCAGTGCGATCAGAAAGCTAACAAAGGAAGCAACGAGACGGTTAAAATGGATGGACTGGTATGAAAACAATGGTAGAAACGGAAGGCTGACATGCAGACATTTCGGTCTGTCCCCGGATGTGTTTTATCGCTGGAAAAACAGATACAACCCTTATGATCTTCTTTCTTTAGAAGATGATAAAATCACCAGAACACCCCACAATGTCAGACAACCTGAAACAGACCCAGCCATTGAAAAAAGAGTCAAAGAGATTAGAGAAGAATATCCTCGTTGGGGTAAAAAGAAGATTTGGAAGCTTCTAGAAAGAGAAGAAATCGATACGACAATCATCACTGTTGGAAGGACTCTAACACGACTTAGAGAACAAGGAATACTTAAAGAACCGCCAATTGTAATAGCCAGAATCGAAAGAGGCAAAAGAAGGAGAAAACCTCGTTTTCATGCCATTCCTAAAGACTGGGACTACAGAATCACTAATCCCGGAGATCTAATACAAGTTGATACAGTCCATGTTCATCCTCTCCCCGGAGTTAGAAGATATCAATTCACTGCCTGTGATTACATAACTAAAAGAACAGCCAGATGTGCCGCCAAAACCATAACCTCAAGATCAGCTAAAAAGATCATTGATATATTAGAAGAAAGATTCCCCTTTAAGATTAAAGCTTTGCAGATAGATGGTGGCAGTGAGTTCAAAAAAGAGTTTGAATTAGAGTGTCAAACAAGAGACATTACCCTCTTTGTTCTTCCACCCAAGTCACCTAAGCTAAACAGCATGGTTGAAAGGATGCAGAGAACTTCCAGGGAAGAGATTTATGACATCAAAGATGTGCCAGAGGACATCGAGGCACACAACAGACTATTGGAAGAACAAGACCGCATCTACAACTTTATCAGACCCCACGACAGCCTTGACCTCATGACACCAGATGAGTACTATTTAAACATTATTAACAAAGAGAAATGTGTACGGGTATAGGTGAGCCAGTACAGTCCCTTGTTCTATTTGCAAAAAACTGATACTATTTCATCGATTGGTCATGTACTCCTGTCCTGCCCTTGGGGTACAACAAAAGGAGTCCGATCTCATAAAATCAAGGGCCCCAACTATTCAAGCTAAGCTTGGTCGAATTGGATAGTCTTATCAACCTAACATCTTTGGAGGATTATGAACAACAAAGAGTTCGACAAGGCATTTGATGAAACTGTGAAGAAAAGAATGCTTGAAGAACCGGATATCTGGTGGAAGCCACGAAGATCGCATTGGGATGAATGGGGCTCGCCGGTAGGATTGTCACTTGGCTGGGCAATCTTCATTGTTCCGCTCGGTCTGTTTCTCTGGCTGTTGCACTTGGCCGGATTGGTCTAATAAATTAAAATCGTCCCGATTGATCGGGACGATTTTAATTTGAAGAAATAGTTATATATTAAGTATTTACGAAAAATTGGTGTGCGGTGGCGTGAAAGTCACGCCACCGCACCTGAATTACAACGAATCAACAATTGGGGTAAGTTTCCGAACCAGCAACTTATAAAGCTCGGGAAAATTCCCCATCTCTGGGGTGTATTTGTCTGGAATATCCAGAACGAGAATATTTTCTCGACATACTCCGTAGTCATCTACCAGGGCGGATGCATTTCCTTCGTCCATTACCACAATCTTGTCGGCTAACTCAAGCATTTCAGGAGTCACTTGAGTTGTTGAGGAAACTCCCAATTGTCTAAATGCTCTTTCTGGTTCGCGATTTACCCACGCCCACGGCTGCGTCCCGGCCGAAAGTACATTTACTTCCACTCCCTTATTGCGAGCAAGTTTGCTAAATACTGTGGCAGCTCTAGGGCTTCTTCGTACATTGCCACTGCAAACAAACAGGATTTTAAACAAATCTCTCACCGCCTTTCATCTCCCTTTTTATAGCATAAAACGTATTACTATGAAAATAGAATAAAAATTTTGTCTATTGCATTATTTAATAAATTATGTTATTGTAAATGGGTCTTAGACCCCATCTGACAATAATGTTAGATAGGGTCCCGATTGTTCTATAGATATCCGAAAATTAATTAATAATTTCGACGTTCTATACAGCAATTCGAAATTGGATGGAGTTTGCGATTTACTATCTTGGATCCCCGGGTCATGGCTTGTGCCTGCCCGAGGATGACAGCAAGGCTTACTCCGGAATTAATTAATTAGTTTTTGCGTGCCCTTTTTTGTATTGGGCATAGGAGCCGCTCTCAGGCTCCAGAAAGAAAAATGTTTATAAAATCTAAATTTTCCGGACCAAAAAAGTTCGGATCTAGAAACTTTTCTAGAAATGAGCGACCTTCAAACGGACCAAGACCCGGTAATTTTCGCCGTGGTGGCGGAAGACCAGGCGCAGGCTCAAGAAATCGATTCAGCGAAAAAATCGATTTTAATTTGTTTGTCAAAAAAGCGACGATGAACACCGATAAGCCTACTATTATAACGAATACTTTTGCTGACTTTAAATTTTGTGGTCCAATTAGTAAAAACTTGGAAGTCAGAAATTACATTACTCCTACTCCGATTCAAGATCAGGCAATGAGCCACATTTTGGAAGGGCGGGATTTGATCGGCTTGGCTAACACCGGCACCGGAAAAACAGCTGCCTTCCTTTTGCCGTTGATTGAAAAAGTATATTCAAACAGATCGGAAAGAGTTTTAATCATTGCTCCCACAAGGGAGTTAGCTACCCAGATTGACTCTGAACTTCGTCAATTCTCTTGGGGAATGAAGATATTTTCAACGGTTTGTGTCGGTGGAATGCCAATTTACAAACAGATTTCCAATCTTAGACGAAATCCAAACTTTATTATTGGCACTCCTGGCAGATTGAAAGATCTGTCTGACCGCAAATTAATAAGGCTGGAATCAGTAAAAAGTATAGTTTTGGATGAAGTCGACCGCATGCTCGACATGGGTTTTATTGATGATATCAAATATTTGCTTAGCCAAACTCCGGAAGTAAAACAATCTCTATTTTTCTCAGCTACAATGCCGGAGAAAATTCAGAGGCTGGTTAGCCAGTTCTTGAAAGATCCCATCACAGTTGCTTGCAAGACTGGAAATACTGCTGCAAACGTAGATCAAGATATTGTAAGAGTGCGTGACCGGGCGATGAAGTTTTTTCAACTCAAAGAGCTTCTCTTGGGAGACGATCTTAAAAAGGTTCTGATTTTCATTGAAACAAAAATTGAGGTTGAAAGATTAACAAACACTCTTATCACTGAAGGTTTTAAGGCCGATTCCATTCATGGCGACAAAAAACAACACCAGCGACAGAGGGCGCTTCAGTCGTTTAAAAATAATGAAGTCAATATATTGGTAGCAACCGACGTAGCGGCCAGAGGGCTTGATATTGATAATGTCAGCCATGTCATAAACTATACTGTGCCACAGACTTATGACGACTATATCCACAGAATCGGTCGAACCGGCCGCGCCAATAAAAAAGGCGTCGCCTTAACCTTCGTCGAGTAAAACAAGCAAAGGGATAAGGATTTAAACGGATTAACGGATTGATATTAAACTAAAATCCCTGATAACTAAAAACTAACAACTAACTACTATACCTATGCAAATAAGAAATGTAGCAATTATCGCCCACGTTGACCACGGCAAAACAACTATTGTCGACGGTCTTTTGAAGCAGTCAAAAACTTTCCGCGACAATGAAGCGGAAATGACTCAAGATCTGATTTTGGACTCAAACGATCAGGAAAAAGAGCGCGGCATCACAATTATGGCAAAAAACACTGCCATCCTTTTTAACGGTGTCAAAATAAACATCATTGATACTCCGGGCCACGCCGATTTTGGCGGAGAAGTTGAAAGAACTCTAAATATGGCCGACGGAGCAATTTTGATGATCGATGCCCAGGAAGGTCCAATGCCGCAGACCAAATTTGTCCTGAAAAAGGCACTTGAACTAGGGCTCAAGATTATTGTTGTTATTAACAAGATTGACAAGGTAAATGCCGATATTCCCGAAACAATCAACAAAACTTACGACTTGTTTTTGGAGCTGGCGACCAAAGATGAGCAGCTTGATTTTCCAATTTACTACGCCATAGGTCGTGAAGGAAAAGCTTGGGATGAGCTTCCTGAAGATGAAAATGCTACCGCTGACCTTATTCCAATTTTAGAGGCAATTATCAAATATGTTCCGGCTCCGGAGCAGGATATTCAAAGCCCTTTAAAAATGCTTATTTCGGCTCTCGATTGGGACAATTTTATGGGTAAATTTGCAGTTGGCAGAATAACCTCTGGCGTCGCAAAGACCGGAATGCCGGCCGTAATTTCAAATCAAGAAGGAATTTTGGAGAGCGGAAAAATTGAAAAAATATATATTACTCAGGGTTTAAAAAAGATCGAAGTCAAAGAAGCAGAGGCAGGCGATATTGTTTCGATTGCCGGTTTTAAAAACTCTTCCATTGGCGACACCATTGCCGATGTAAGCGAACCGACGGCTCTGCCTTCAATTTCAATCGAAGAACCAACTCTGAGCATTTCAATTTATGCTAATACCTCGCCATTCGCCGGCCGGGAAGGAAAGTACATCACTGCCCGTCATTTGCATGATCGAATGAAAAAAGAACTTGAAACAAATATCTCGATGAAGCTTGAGACGGGACAAAACGGTGACTTTATTCTTTCAGGCAGAGGAGAACTCCATCTTTCTGTCTTTATTGAAACTTTAAGACGTGAAGGTTTTGAGATGCAAGTCGGTAAACCAAAAGTTATTACCAAAGAGATAAACGGGGTAGTGAGCGAACCAGTCGAAGAGCTAACAGTTGACGTTGGCTGCGAGTTTACAAGTACCATTATTGGAGAGATAAACAAACGAAGAGGCATGCTTCTTCATCAGAGTGAAAATAGCGATGGCACAACCAGACTGGTTTTTGAAATCACAACTCGTGGAACTCTCGGTTTACGCAATGTTCTTTTGACTGCTTCAAAAGGTACTGCCGTTACTAACTCTCTTTTCCTGCGCTTCGATCCATTAGGAGGCTCAATTCAGAAACTTAGAAACGGGGTTCTGATCGCCTATGAAGCAGGGAAGGCCGTTGCATATGGCTTAAATATTGCCCAGCAACGCGGCATCACTTTTATTCCGCCTGGAACAGAAGTTTATGCCGGCATGATAGTGGGTTTGAATACTCGCTCCGACGACATGGAAATTAACGTTACCAAAGTGAAAAATCTGACCAACGTTCGTGCCGCCAGCGCCGATTTTATTACAGTCTTAACACCGCCGACTATATTCTCTCTTGAACAGTGCATCGACTTTTTGGAAGATGACGAACTTCTTGAAGTAACACCCAAAAGCCTGCGCTTACGAAAAAAGATTTTAAATACTCAGAATCGTCTCAAGGCTCAAAGAAGCAAGTAAACATTGCTATCTAACAACAAATCTTGGCATAAATTAGGCGCTCTGCAGTTTTGCGGAGCGCCTACGTTGTGTGCATTAGTACCGTAATAGATCCGGTATTTGTGGAGAAATCTCCTTGAAAAAGGCCACCATCACCTCCTTGATTTCTGAAGCTTTCTCGTCCCAGAACCGCTCCATCAAAATGTGGATTGCGATTAATCTTGAGAAAGACCTTTGTTTCGTGTCCTTCACGAAGAGAATTAAAAGTATTGCATTTCTCTTCATAATTGCCAAGTCTTCGTTGGCTTGGACAAGCCGGCCAACCAAAGCAGCAAGTTCTTTTTTGCCGCAGAGAACAGCAGTCTCCTGATAATGTTTCATATCTCCCACTACGTCTCTACCTGGCCAGGAACACATTTGCAGGAGAATCTCAAGGCACTTTTCTTCTGACATGCATGGGCTCAGAGCCAGCCTTTCACGTAATCTATATCGTTTCCGGTCTTCTTCTGGCGACATCTTGTTACCTCCTCGACAGAATTGATCAACAATCAACTGCACATTATCATATTTTTGGATGAAAAACCACAAGATCGTCTACGATCAGCATTACAGCATGGTAACTGGGCGGCGATATTGGTATAATAAAAGCACAATGCGGAGGTTTGATCACAAAATCGCTTATTTGCTCATATTGTTGGTCTTTTTGGGGACGGGGTCTGTTTTTGCGTCTAAATATATTGTTGAGTCAAGAAACAATGCTATTCGATCAAAAAGTCAGACTGTTGGAGATATCGCTCCGGCGGTAACCGATTCGGTTATGCCAGCGGTGAGTGACACAATCAAAGAACAAATTGTCAGTGATCCGCCAAAACATGCCACCAAACAGACCGTTACTACAAAGTCGAGCAATGGCGGCAAGGTTACCACCGTATCAAATGCTGATTTGGGAACGGGGGATCTGAGCCAATATTTGAGCAATTGTAAAGTAAGTGCAACTCCCGCCGGAATTGGCTTTACAGACAAAACGGGACGCTATCCTACACTTGGTTTAACTCTAGATGAATATTTAGACAAATTACGTTGGGGTGGAGAGATTAGTTCTCTTTGCGGAATTTTTGTCGAGGACGCCGGAGATACCGGCTGGAGCGGACAATATATCGCCTCATACCAAGAAAACGAGGGCGGCCAGATTGTTAGCGCTACCGGCGCCATTATTTTAAATTCTTCCTATTACTCTAAGCTTGACCGAAGCACTTTTAATGAATATATGAAGTTAGTTCTTTCTCATGAGTATGGTCATCACTATACCCAGTATCATAAATGGGTTGACCTCAATTTGCCAGTCGGCGTCCGTTTTCCTGATTCATATTATGATGCACGTCCACTTTCAAAAGCCTCTACTACTACGGATTGCTCTGCAAGCTGGGATACCTGTGACTCAGAGATTATTGCAGAAGACTATTCTTATTTTTATTCAGGTTATGGCATTCATCAGATGAACAGTTCTACTCCTCCTCTTCCACTTCCCTCCGCTGCTGCCAAAACTTGGCTTGATAATTTAATTGTTAGTCAGACTCCAAGTTTGCCGACAGAACAACCGGCTCAAAATCAGAATACAAATTCTTTAAATTCTAATGAAAATTCTGATAGTAGTTCAAATTCAAATATAAATAATAACTCAAATTCCACTACAAATACTAATGTAAACACCAATTCGGGGGATACAATAAAACCCGTTGTCAGTATTACAGATCCCACACTTAACCCATATAGCTGGGATGTCTCTGTTCAAAATTTAGTTATAAAAATTAGAGCCACTGATGAAGCAGGAGTTACAAAAATTAAAGTCTACATAAATGACCAATTTCAGGGAGAAACTGCCTCTTCGGGGGCCAATCTGACCTGGCCATATGGCAATGGGGGGGTTGGTACATATGTTCTAAAAGCTGAAGCTTATGATGCGGCTGGTAATGTTGGAGAAGTCTCAATCACAATCAACAAGACCTAATAAATGAATCATGTATCTGGAATGATGAATCATGGTTTTTTTGTAGTTAAATCCATAATTTGTAATTAATTATTCGTAATTCAACTGAATGCCTTGGCCATCATAATAAAAAAAAGAGTCATCAGCATTCATTAGTTTAGTAAATATACAAAATATATAGTCTGACAAAATACAAATTGTATTGTTGATAACTTTATGAGATTAAATACTACATATGGTGTCAAGCGAGTAACAGATTATACTATATATAGTACTTAATTCATTTGTGATATTTGACCGAACATAAAACGATCGTTATAATAGGAGCTACCCGTTCATTTGAATCATGAATTATGAAGCATGAATCATGAATGGAAAAAAATCCATAATTCTTAATTCATTATTCGTGATTCTAACTATCGGAGGGAAAAATGTACACAAAGATCAGAAAACGTGACGGAAAATTAGTCGATTTTGATGTCGAGAAAATCATAAAGGCTATTACAAAGGCAGGGAATGCGACTGGCGAATTTGATGAAGACGTAGCCAAAAAGCTGGTCAAGAAAGTGATTGAAACAGCAGAGGGAAAGCTGCGACGCAAAATTCCTACGGTTGAAGAAATTCAGGATGTAGTCGAAGAGGTTTTGCTTGGTTCAAAATATCGCACCACAGCAAAAGCGTACATAATTTATCGTCAAAAGCATTCCGAAATGAGAGAGATGGTAGAATCTCAAAAAGTTGATCTCATGGATCAATATCTACAGAATCTTGACTGGCAGGTCAAAGAGAATTCTAATATGGCTTATTCTCTTCAAGGTCTAAATAATTATGTTTCGTCTGAAATTTCCAAAAGCTATTGGCTGCACAAGATTTATAGCCCGGAGGTCAGTCGTGCCAATGCCGAAGGCGATATGCATATTCATGATCTGGATAAACTATCAACCTATTGTGTCGGTTGGGATTTGCAAGATTTATTAACAGAGGGATTCAAGGGCGCCGCCGGCAAAATTGAGTGCAAGCCGGCCAAACATTTTGGTGTTGCCTTAGGCCAATTGGTGAACTTCTTTTATACCCTACAGGGTGAATCTGCCGGAGCTCAAGCAATTTCAAATTTTGATACGCTTATGGCTCCATTTATCCGTTATGATAAACTCTCCAGAGTAGAGGTTAAACAGGAATTGCAAACTTTTATGTTTGGGATGAATGTTCCAACCAGGGTCGGTTTTCAGACTCCGTTTACCAATGTAACTCTTGATTTAATCTGTCCTTCGACTTTGGCCGACTCCCCGGTTATTATTGGCGGCAAGCCACAAAAAGAAACTTATAAAGACTTTCCGAAAGAAATGGATCTGTTTAATGAACTTTTTGCAGAAGTTATCTCAGAAGGGGATGCACGGGGCAGAGTTTTTACTTTCCCAATCCCGACCTACAACATCACAAAAGACTTTGACTGGGGCAACAAACGCTTAGACGCTATCTGGAGAATGACGGCCAAATACGGCATTCCTTATTTCTCCAACTTCATTAATTCTGATATGGATCCAGAGGACGCTCGTTCAATGTGCTGCCGGTTGCGCTTAGATAACAGAGAGTTGAGAAAACGCGGCGGTGGACTCTTTGGAGCTAATCCGCTAACCGGCTCAATTGGAGTTGTCACAATCAACTTGCCAAGGCTTGGTTATCGTTCGCGGGATCAGCGTGAATTTTTTCACAATCTCTCATATGTGATGGATCTAGCCAAAGAGAGTCTTGAGGTAAAAAGAAAAGTTCTGGAAAAAATGACTGAGTCCGGCCTTTATCCTTATTCCAAATTTTATCTTCGCAATATCCAAAAGCGTGATGAAAAGTATTGGTCCAATCACTTTTCAACCATTGGCCTTCTTGGTATGAATGAGGCATCCCTGAACCTTCTTGGCCGCGATATTGCTACGGCTGAGGGTCAAAAGTTTGCCAAAGATGTGCTCAATTACATGCGTGAGAGAATGGCAATGTACCAAGAAGAAACCGGCAACAATTATAACTTGGAAGCAACACCGGCTGAAGGCACTTCTTTCCGTTTGGCCAAAAAAGATAAAGAAATTTTTCCTGACATCATGGTTGCCAATGAAGACACCTACCGCGAAGACAAAGCTCCTGCCTACTATACCAACTCCTCCCACCTTCCGGTCGACTACACCGATGATATATTTGAAGTGATGGATTTGCAGGATGACCTTCAAACCAAATACACCGGCGGGACAGTTGTTCACCTCTTTATTGGCGAGGAAATTAATGATATCAACACGGTCAAGAATATGGTTAAGCAAATTTGTGAAACATACAAAATGCCATACTTTACTATTTCACCAACATTTTCAATTTGTCCGAACCACGGTTATAAGGCGGGGAGAGAAGATGTCTGTAGTAAGTGCGGATCTGCTACTGAGGTATATTCGCGAATTGTTGGCTATATTCGTCCAATTCAGCAGTGGAATCCTGGCAAACGAGCCGAGTTTGATGATAGAAAGACATACAAGTTTAAGGCAAAAAAAGGCAGTTCGGAAGTTTGTGAAGTCTCAGAAAAAGCTGCCACTGTGGCCGATAATCAGACAGAATTGGTAATTTCGGAAACTCCGGTGGCTGAACAAGTCGCGTTGGTTTAAGGCAGAATCAAGAATTACGAAGCATGAATTATGGATGGAACAAGGGGCTCTAAATTGTGACAAAATAATTTCATTTAAGCCTTGATTCATAATTCTAAATTCATAATTCAAACTTATGAATATTGCTGGATTACAAAAAACTACTTTGGTAGATTTTCCTGGAAAAATAGCAGCCACGGTTTTCACCCGTGGCTGTACTTTTCGTTGTCCTTTTTGTCACAATCCAGAATTGGTGTTGCCTGACCGGTTTATCCCGCTCATGGACGAAGAAGAGATCTTGGCTTTTTTTGAAAAGCGCAAGCACCAGCTTCAAGGAGTTTGCATTACCGGAGGGGAGCCAACTTTGCAAAAAGATTTACCCCAATTTATTCATATATTAAAGGAAATGGGTTACGCTATTAAACTCGATACAAATGGCTCAATTCCTGAGATGTTGGAAACTCTAATTAAATCAGGCAACCTTGACTATATTGCGATGGACATAAAAACAACACTCGAAAAGTATTCGAGTGTTGCAATTTCAAATTTCAAATTTCAAATTTCAAATCAATTATCAAATGAACAATTGGAAAATGACAAAATGAATGGCAAATGGAAAATGGAAAATGTTAGGTTAATGGCAGATATCAAAAAATCAATTAACTTAATCATGTCCTCAGACATTGATTATGAATTTCGCACCACAGTTTGCCATCCAATACATAAAGTTCCCGATTTCGAAGATATCGGAAAATTGATAAAAGGTTCCAAGCGTTACTTTATCCAAAACTTTGTCAAAAGCAAACATGTTGATGAGCATGAAAATTTTGAATCATTCACCGACCTCGAGCTATCCGAAGCCAAAAAAATCGTAGAACAATATATAAAAGAGGTAGAAATAAGATAGCTAATACATCGAATGAAAAAAAAGGGGGAGGAGTCATGAATAGATTTGTAAATATTGTACTAATAAAAGGCGATCATGTTCTTTTGCAGCTGCGCGACGATAAGCCTGGCCTTTTCCAGCCTGCTGTTTGGAGTGTCCCAGGCGGGAGGGCAGAGGAAGAGGAATCACTCGAAACCGCAATCAAGCGCGAGTTCAAAGAAGAAACCGGTTATGAATTAAAAAATCCCATCTTTGTAAAACAGGTATCGTATGATTTTTACAATGGCGAGAATGAAGTTAATGTTTTTGCAGAGAATTACGACGGCAAACAGGAAATTGCCTGTTACGAGGGTCAGGAAATGAAATTTGTTCCAGTCAAGGAGTTAGAAAATCTTCCCTTCTTCCCGATGCACGCCAAAATTGCAAAGGAAGTAGTTGAAGAGAAGAAGTCAGGTACATTGAACGATAAATTATAAAACATGGCCGCTCCAAGTTGGGAGTGACCATTGAGTAAAGTCTTGGGACTATTAGATTTTGGGATTCCAATCAACCTTCGAAATTCGCCATATATTTCTGCAAACTTTTCCTGTTGCCACATTAAATTTAGCCACAGTTGCTTCAAGTTCAGGATCTCCGTTGAACTCATGGCAGGTAAAGGATTGAATCTGCAGTAGTTCTCCATTAATCTGGCCAAATCCAATCATAACGTCAAATTTTATCCCTAAAACACTCTCTTCCTCATTTATAATGATGACTGGCACTGACCAGTTTACAGGGCAAAGCCCAGAATTAAATTCAAGCCGCACTCTACGGCCTCTGTTTTTAGTAAAATTCGTTGCTTTAAAATCCATCGTATTCCTCCTGGATCTCTTTCGGCATAGCTATGATATACAACAGTGACGCTATAATTGCAAACAAAATGGTTAAAAAAACGCCGCACTCGCAAATAGCGAGTGGGCGCAGAAGAGAACGGGAGGTGTTAATCAAGCAAGGCCATAGAACTGCCTGATATCTTCCGGCAATGCCTTAATTGATTTCCCTGAAGACTCTACTTGTTCTCGGAAATCCTGGGCTGCACCTGATTTTAGTGTATCCAGGTCAAGATTACTGATGAATTCTTTAATGAAATTCATCATTTTTAGTAATGGTTTTTCTTCGTTGCAGGTTAGCAAAAACCTCCTGGCGAATTCCCATCTCTCACCATCGTCACCACGAATGGTATAAGTGAATATTGAAGGCAGAACTACTTTTCCATCGACAGCAAAGCCGGAGTACGCCTCATACAGACAGCAGTAATCACTTGCTCCGAATTTTTCGGGATGATCGCTCATTTCGCTCTGGAGCATTCGTATTGCATGTGCAAATGCTGGTGCATAGAGGCCAACATTGCTACATCCGTCGAAAATAGTCGGGTCGACCGAAACCGTTTCCATAACAATCTCACTTCCTTCCCTGTTCTGGTTTCATTTGAGACGCGCTCATATTACACCATTTTTCTCAAATTTACAACGCCAAAGTGCTAAACCTGATTGAAACACTACTAGTACACACTAGTTTGTTTTAGTAGGGAAAATTGTGCTCATTGACTGCTTCCTTGCTAGAAGGTGCTTTGTGTATCATAATGATGGTATGACTTACAAAACTCATTTATCAACCGGACTTTTATTCTCATCCATCGTATTTTTGCTTATTTATAACATACAGTTGTCTCCGGTTTTGATATTATTGTTGATTATTTCAACTGTAATAGGTTCTAGTGCCCCCGATTTAGATACGCCAACAGGAGAGCTATGGAAAAAAATACCGGCTGGCGGCGTAATATCCAGAATTGTAAGCCCCGTCTTTCTTGGTGGCCACCGTCACCTTTCACATTCTTTAATCGGCTTCGTGCTCTTTAGCAGTCTATTTGCTTTGCTAATAAAATTAATTCCTTACGACCTCATAATTCCTGCCTGCCGGCAGGCATGGCATAATTCACAATTCATAATTCTTGCCTATGGCATTGGCCATCTCAGTCATCTCTTTGCTGATATGTTTACCGAAATGGGCGTGCCACTCCTTTTCCCGCTAGAATATCACTTTGGTATCCCGCCAATAAAGCGGGTTCGCATAAAGACAGGCAAGTGGTTCGAAAACCTAATTATCTTCCCCGCTGTCAATATTGCCTTAATTCTGGTAATTTATAGTTATTTAACTAGATAACGGGAAATAAAGGGATTGAAATAAGATTAATGTTTTGCTAGTCCAAAAATTTAATTAAAGAAAGGACAATATGGTTTGGGTATATACATTAATTAGTGTTTTTATTGTTTCGCTTGCTTCATTTGTCGGTGTTTTGACTCTCTCTTTGAAGGAAAAATTATTGAATAAAGTATTAATTTTCTTCGTTGCTTTTTCTGCTGGGGCCTTAATAGGGGATTCGTTTTTACATCTTCTGCCAGAAGCAACCAAAGAAAATGGCTTTACATTAGGAGTATCTGCTGCAATATTTAGCGGTATTATAGCTTTCTTCTTATTGGAAAAAATACTACGCTGGCGTCATTGTCACGAGGCTAATTGTGATGATCATCCTAAACACTTGGGACAAATGAACCTAATTGGAGACGGAGTTCATAATTTGATTGATGGTTTGTTGATTGGCGCAAGTTTTTTGGTTTCGATGCCTGTTGGGATCGCTACAACTCTGGCAATTGTGATGCATGAGATTCCTCAAGAGCTGGGGGATTTTGGCGTACTTTTACATTCCGGATTTTCAAAAAAAAGAGCAATCTTGTTTAATTTCTTTTCTGCCTGTATAGCCATAATTGGTGCCATTATTGCACTGTTTATTGGGACCAAGACTAGTTTTTTTAGTCAAGCCATGATTCCTTTTGCTGCAGGCGGATTTCTATATATTGCTCTTTCTGATCTTATCCCAGAGCTTCACAAAGAGGTAAAATGGCAATCAGCCATCTCTCATCTCATTTTTTTGATCCTCGGAATTGGCGTAATGACCCTAATGCTATTTGTAGAATAACTGGATTTTTTTGCTATCCATTTCGCTGGATAATATCTGATAATCTACGCTTGCTATATCTTTTTTTATAACATTATGATACTATTTAATTGAGTTTTGGTCGAAAACTTAAAAATTTAAAAGTAAGATTTTTAGATTTTTGTCATGGTTAGAGTGCGTGTTTTTGGACGAAGGATTTCTTTTTTTGGAACTTCCAAAATCGTATCTAATTTAAAAATCTAAAGGAACGCAATGGATCAAAGAGACGACAGTTTTGACAGAACACCTGCTGAACCAAATCCAAAGTTGTTTGTTGGAAGCCTAGCATGGGCAGCAACAGACGAGGATTTGCAGGCTCTTTTTTCTCCAATCGGCGAGCTAGTATCTGCTTCAGTAGTTAAGTACCCAGACACCGGACGCTCAAAAGGCTTCGGTTTCGTAGAGTACTCTTCAACTGAAGAGGCACAAAAAGCTAAAGACGAATTGGACGGAAAAGAAATCGCAGGTCGAGCAATCAAAATTGATTTTGCAAGACCAAGAAAAGAACGAACAGAAGAGAGATAATATTCTTTTGATATAAGTTCTTAAGAAAGCACCAACGGAAACGGCGGTGCTTTTTTTGTGACAGCTTGCTGTCATCCTGAGCGACATCGACTTGTCGTGGAGTCGAAGGATCTGGAGATTCTTCACTCTGCTCAGAATGACAGTTTAAGGTGACTGGTTCTCAAATTTTAAATTGTACGACTTATCCACAAAAAAGAGGCTTATCCACACTTGATAGATACCACCTGGGGGTATATTGTGGAAAGGCAGGGGTATAACTGTGGATAGACCAACTTATCCACAGAATGACAAAATCCTAATTGCAAATTTCTAAATAAATCCAAAAATACCAATTACCTAAAAACTAACCCGTTTCGTCCAAAGGACGATCAGCCTCTGGCTGAAACCAACTAATTACTAACCAACTAAAAATCCAAAGGATTTTTTGTGAAAAACAAATCAATCTACAATCGGCTGCGCCGAATTGAGGGCCAGGTCCGGGGCATAGAAGAGATGGTCGCAAACGATAAATCTGACTCTGAAATTTTGATTCAATTGGAGGCAGTTCATTCTTCTGTTGCTTCAACCATAGCGGGTTTGATCGAATTAATGATGGAAAAGGACACTCAAGGAAAAATAATTCTCGACGATCGTAAAGTGCAGTCAATTTTACGTCTTATTAAAAAGTCTTAATAAAACAAAAACCCCAATCTCTTGGGGTTTTTGTTACATAAAGTTTTTTATTATTACTTAGAACAATTTAGCGCCAAAGATTGTTCCAACTGTTAAAGCAAGTACTGCTACTATGCTCATAGAAA
>Ga0172381_10004022_pt1 | contig 15356 bp, 9 predicted proteins | sample Leawel6488metaG_FD_119754 | JGI IMG/M metagenome (GOLD analysis project Ga0172381, IMG submission 119754) | Leachate microbial communities from a municipal landfill in Southern Ontario, Canada - Leachate well 64-88 metaG | ecosystem: Engineered > Solid waste > Landfill > Unclassified | place...
ACTTTCATTATTTTTACCGAACACTTGGAAAATTCAGGCATCTCCGACATAAGTCGGTTCTGCGTCATTTTTTCCCATCTGGTGTCAATCCATAGATCTCTTTCTGAAGGCATCGCCGGCCCGGAAAGAGGATTAGAATTAACATCCTGAACACTGAACAGAACCGAACTTGATACGGGAAATTTGCCGGTATTAAGCGAATATGTCCCATAATTCTTTGACATAAATCCGGAATCCGTTTTACGGACATATTCTTTATATATGGTGACCGCATGTGCATGATTTCTCTGAATCACATATGATACCAGCTTCCTTATGTCAAATTCGGCTTTCTTGGAAGAAAACATCCATTCGTCGGTAGACATGACCATTCCCCAATCACCGTTAACGCAATGCTGGCAAAATGAACGGATCATTTCGCTCATTCTTTTCCACTTCACGTCAACACGGATAAAAGAAAAGTCATGATACTTTTCAATAATTTCTTTTTTAGCCTCTTCATACCATTCAGGCTGAATATCCGAAAAAATATAAATTTTCCGGAATCCAATGGTGGAATGATATGCACACCACCGCATAAAATCATCTTTAGACTGACTAGATATTCTTGATAACAAACATACGCTAGGATTCATAATAATTCCTCATTTCATATTAAAATACATTTTCTCAAAACGGCACTTCCCCAAGCGGATCAGGGAAAACATCTATCTTCTTGAAATCCCTTATCATATCATTTTCAGGCGACATATGCGACACTATATCATCAATGGAAGGCGCCGATATTGGGGATGTCATTGCGTCCTTTATGTTTTCAATATGTGCTTCCTGCTGTTTACGTTCATTTTCAAATGATATATTTACTGACGATGCGCAGTCGGATGGAAGAAAAGAATAAAATCCCCTGCTCCTAAGATTTATGCATAAATCAATTACTTTCTGCGTTATCCCAAGACTGGACATGCCATTAATGTCATCGGGGGAGTTCGGAGAAAATATGCATAATTCTGCAATTTTTTCTTTAATAGATTCTGGGGTATGACTAAGATCTATAAGGTCAGCATTACGCGTGTATTGTTTAAGCCATCCTTCTCGCTTAGCCTTTTCATACACATTCTCACCGGATTCCAAAAGCGTCTTTGCCCCCTTTTCCCCGATCTGTTTTGATTTCGGAAATCCAGGATTCTTTGGATCATCTATTGACATTCCCTGAATATTATCACTGGAATCTCCACGTAAAATCTTAGTGGCAAGATATTCGCTGGGCGATGTGCATGTCATGAAATTATCATTCAGATGGTCATATATTTTAAGATTAGGAACATCTATCTGAAGCATATCACTGTCCCGGGTGACTATGACAATGCTTTGATATTCATTCTTAAGCGCCTGGACAGAATTATATATCACGTCATCGCCTTCGGCACCAGATACCCTGATCGGGATAGAGCGGAAAAATTTACTGATAGTGAATGCAAATTCATCCTTATGTTTCCTCCATACATCCTTAGGAGTAACCACGTCCCACATAGAAAACTTACGTTTTCCTTTATATGAATGAATTATCGGTCTGCTTTCCTTTTCATACAGGTTCCATATAAGCGCATTTTTGTCAGCAGGAAGCTGCCCAAGAAAGCAATGCTTAAGATTCCTGAATATTGAAAACTTCTTGGTTTCAACACGTTCAACTATATATGTTTCACCGCATTTCATTATCTTATAGCCATAATTATCAGCTTCAGTATACATCGCATGATCATCGTAATATACAATGGCATTGTCATTATAATATTGCTTTACATACGATTTTCTCCAAGATTCTCCATCTACCGCTATTATTATATTCAGTGGATTAAACGCCTGGATGAATTCATACATAGAAACTACCATCTTGTTTCGCCATAGACGAAGTTCATCTTCCTGAGTAAGCACCCCATATTTTCCCGCATTTCTTCCGGATCCTATGGAAAAAATGTTCTGGTATGCAACGCTCGACCAATCGACAACCATCAGCCGGCGTGTATCGTATTTATATGTTTCTACTTCATATGACATAAGTATTTTCCCGCATGTTCCGCTATATTGGAATATACATTATTCTGAAGCAATTCCGGCACGCCGCATATATAAACTATCTTCGACGTTAAGCCGAGATTTCGGATGTTCAATACTCTTCAAAAACTATATGCATTGATATATTATATAAGAACCACGATTCCGGGAAAGGAACTGCATAATGGATATCTTAACGAGCTCTATACCCCGGAAACCGTCGATCTTCTCACCGACGAAATAATCAACGCCATGGTTGGAAACACCGATAAGAAAACATCATCTGCCAGCATAGGAGAGATAAAGAAACGGCTTTCGTTGAATGCTATAATTCCATCCCTAACGGATCCTAGCAAATCGGATTCATCATTCAAATTTCTTCCAGAAACGCCAAAATCAATGATCCGTCTATATGAAGGTAAAAAAATAGCCAATGCAATAAAAGCATTCCAACCGAGAACATTCGTCCAAGATGCGCTTTCTACAGGCGGTGAACTAGCTGGATATTTCGTTTCTATATATACAAAATCAGTGTTCACATCATCTGAATTCGCTGCATTCGACGAAAAATATAAATATGCTTCTATTGACAAGACCCGCACCGCGATTAAAACTGCAAGAAGCATAGTGGATACGCTTAAAAACTTTGCAGACAGCCGATTTGACGGAACATTCAAGATAAACCCTAACGGTAGTGGAGAAAATGGAACTACCATACCAGTCATAGAGCTTGTCCTGGCAAAAGAAGATAAGCAATTCAGCGGAAAATCTAATCTAGAACTGTTCATGCAGGTAATGTACAATATAATGTCCCCTCTTGGATTGCCATCGCCAAAAATAATGGACGGGCAGAGAAAAAAAATACTCCTTGAAAAGGATCAGTATGATGCGTTCAAGAATTATTTCGTGATGTTCGTCAGCAAGAACGAATTCAATAATACCGAATCCGGGATGGCCCATACAAATGATGATGGCGAGTCATCTTCCGTATTTAATTCATTGACCTACGGTCCAGAATCTAGTAATTCAGACAACACTGACATAACTGCACAGCCGGAAACTCTTACTCCAACGAATAATCCGCAGATGGCCATAGGAAAGATGCTTGAAACAGTGACAAATGGTCATATAGACGATTCCATAGGAAAGGAAGATTCCGAACATATGGCTGTTCCGGTCATAATGTCCCTAATAGGGCAAATCGTGTCTGCCGGGCCGGAGAATGTATCCGCTCTGGAAAATATCCTTTCCGGAGAACCTGCAGGAAAATGTAATGCCCCCATATGCCAGAAAAAAGTGGAAATACAACAGATCATTGACGGTTATTCAAATGAGTTACAAAATAACAAAACAGTGGAATTCGGAAATGAAACCGAAATGACAAATTTTGCTAAAACCCTATATGCCATGGCAAGAGTGGCTAAACTTGATGTTGCAAATCTACGTCGCGGATCATCGTTCAATCCGAAAATATTAAGAAACGGAATATCATATGACCTGTCCGGATTTGACGGCGTAGTTGAGAAAATCATCAGAATTGCAGAAGATGGAGAATATATCCCAATAGCATCATATTCAGGAGACAGCGATTTAAGTGTAACAATAGAATTTCTTGAAAACAATGAAATGCTAGACGAAGATGAAAGAAAGGCATCCATATCGTCCGATGCGCCGGAAAAAATTGATTCAATTAAACGAAAGCCCATACCGTCAGGATATAATGAATCGATATCCACCGCAATGCGTAATTGTGGATATGCGATGAATACGAATGATACATGGAGACATATGTCTCAGCGTGAACTAGGGTCATTTTCAGAAGAAGACATCCAGTATCCAGATAAGCCTTCATTGGCGGAAGGAAAAGACATTCTATTGAAAACCTTGCAAGCCGCAGCGGCGCCGTTCATGGATGGTATTAAAAAAATCGGCACTCTCAATGAAGTCATCGATGTCATAAATTCGGGAATCGGAGAAAACATATCTCCGATAAACTCGACCCAGATATCCAAGAAAGATCTCGCCAATTATAAGTCCGTCATACAGCAAACGCTCAGCTCAAATAGCCATCTGAATCAATGGAATGTATCACAGCAGGGCTTTTATTCATCCATATCGTTAAAATATAACACGGTCATCGATAACAAATGCGATGAAATACAGGAGACATTAAAAGCGGCAGGAAAGATGAATGCAGAAACAAAGCAATCCATCTATGCCGAACTGGGAAAAGATAATGATACAATACGAATAGTTGAAAAGATTTTCTCTGCAAGGACTCTTCCAGAAACGGAAGACGCAAAGGACGAACATAAGCAGCATGTGCTTTCAATAGGAACCTTGGTAGAATCCATAATAAGACTTTATAATGATGCCATACGGAATTCAGATGACATCCCGCCAGCATTCGAACAGTCATACACATATCCTACCGCTCAGACACTGATCCTAATATCCAGTGGACAAATGACCCTTACCGGGAAAAGATATACATATGGAGGATCCCCATGCGAAAAAGAATATTTATTCAACGCCATGATGTATGATATTCTTGCTAGGTCCATATATCTCATCAAGCATTCTAATGGAACAGATGAGGATGGCATAATATCTGCGTCTGAAATTGGCGACATTAAAAAATACATATCAATCAATTCAGGAATAACGTTCAACTACGCTACTCATCTGAAATCCTTGCTAACAATGGTCAAGTCAAGGATAGATCTTCTTGATTCTTCCATATCATCGGAACTTATTCCTATAATATCGTCAAAGCTGTCAAATTCCATAGATTCCGATAACATACAATCGGCAATGGAAAAAATATCGATAACCGAAGCATCTTTGCGAATCAACCTATATGGAAACAGTTCTCCGTCGATAAAATCCATCGAGGCAAAGGCCCGCAAGAAGGAAGATGAAGAGCTAAAGTCCAGGATGTCGGAAGATAAGCAAAAACTTCGCAAAACTAAAGCGAGGCGGGAAGTGTTCGGTTTTTAAAACTGCCTACGGTATCCTTTCATTTTATTGGGTTTTTTGCCTTTCCTATCGGCCTTTTCCTTCCGTTTTTTCTTTATGTCATCTATTTTTATGTCGGCATCTACAATCCCGGCAAGATCAACCGTAGTAACCGGAATATGGTCGTTCTCGTAATATTTCATCCGCTCTCCAAAATGCCTTACCATGCAGTTTTGCCTCATGTAATTTCCTCTTTTACGTCCATGAACTAGATAGGATGCATCATCAACTATATCATAACAAGTAGCCACATCTTTTCCAAAATTCTTCCGCACAATTCTTCCTATCGATTGGCAAATCATATACATTGACTTTCCAGGATCTCCGAAAACCAGATTATCCAGATTCTTTATGTTCATCCCGGCCTGTAGGCATCCATATGTACCGATGAGTATATTTCCAGAACTGGCGTCCATCATGTTCCTTATGGACTCTCGTTCAGACGCCTTTATTTCTCCCTTTATCACATGATATTTGAATTCCGGATGGTTTTCAGATAAATAAGACAGCATCGTCTCAAGAGGAGTTATGTTTCTGAAAAGTATAACGGTGTTCTGCGATGTCGTTATTTTTCCGCTTCCGATAAGCATATCCATTATGTCAAGCCGGCTACGGTTTCCAGTAACGATGGAGTATTCTTCATCAAACTTGGAATAACATATCATAGGGCGGCAATCCACAGGATAAGGCACAAACAGAGCGACCACCTTAACAGGAGTAAGCAGTCCTTTCTCGACCAATTCATTAAGATTCACTATGTCGTATTTTTTACCTAATGATGATTCTATATATCCTGCGTCAAGACCATCATCAGGAAGCGTTCCGGACACGCCTATCTTGAAATTATCTGCGTTAATACATAAATCAAGTATCGTCCGTAGTTTAATTCCCCTGGTACCGTGCGCCTCGTCCACTATGACTGCCTGAAATGATTTGAAAAACTCCGGCTCTTTATGCTGAAGACTCTGCCATGTGGAAATAGTCACCGGCTTAAGCATCGCCTGTTCTCCCATGTTCAGCTCAGCCAGCTTCTTCTTTTTAGCAGCGGTGACCTTATCCTTGGAATCACTGTATATAAGCGTGCATGTATTTCCAGCATCATCCCAGCCATAATCGTCATAAAAATTATTGTAAAGCTGAAGTACCAGACCCTGATTAGGAACTACGATCAGTACTTTCCTATGCTCGACTTCATTCAAATATCTTGTCATGACATACATGGCCAATGATTTACCTGCCGATGTGCACGCCTTCAATGATCCTCTTCTATGATTCATCGCCTCATATATTAGCTTAAGCTGATGATCATAAAGAGACATCGCGTGTCCACTCTTACGGTCATGTATATTAAGCGTATCTGCATACTTAAGTATGTCTTCGTTGCTAAGATGAACCGGAGGGGTGAACATCGAACGGATGCGAGGAGAAAGCCCTATCGTAATGTCAGGAAACTGTCCCTTTATCAGAGAGCATAATCTCGGAATAAGTCCTATTGGCAGCGAATTGGTTTTTCTATCATAAAAATTAACGAAATTATCTCCGAAACCATATTTATATTCATCGCTATATTCGGCCTGTTTATCATGATACTTTATGGCCCCGTTCATAAAACTATAAACGCGACGCATTGCCGTGTCACTTCCTCCGGAAACGGTCACAACCGACGAATTTCCTTCTAAAAAATCAAAATATGCGTTCATCTGTTATCTCCGAAACCATTAGCATTTCCTTACCAAGGTGCTCTGCACCATTAAAATACGTTTTTAATGAGCATAACTGCCATTTTTCATGAATTTTGCCAAAAAATGATTCAGAAAAATGTATATTGTATGTCGATGACAAAAAACGCATTTTCTTCAATAAACGTACTAGACCACTTCGCAGAGTCGGACAGCTTATACACTTTCGACAAGATGCTTGTGCCTAACCGTATATTTGAATATATGCAAACCAATAATGAGCTATCTGGAAGCATAGCGGAAAACTATGAATACCTTCTGTACATCATAAATACGATATATCGACGATATCAGATAGCGTTCAACATAGCAATGAAACATGGATGGCCTATAGATCTTACACGATGGGCGGTTCCTATATATTCACGCATATACAATCGAATAATAGGATCTAACTATCTAAAATATGTAAAAATCCTTATACAAATGGGCATCATCGGTAGAAGCGACTCATATATAAAAGGTACGAAAGAGGTGAAAGGAAAATGTAAGCACTATTGGTTCACTCCAGATTTCCTGTTATATGTCCATAGATATCTGATTACAAAAAATCAGGAGACATCAGGCGACATTCCAAAAAGGCAGGGCGGAGTCCGGGTAATTAAAATTTCAAATCCAAGACTTTATAGAAGGCTTTCGCTTCATGCAGAAGAAGTAAAGAAAGAACAGATGAGTCTTCCACAAATCAGGGAACTATATGAAGATTTACAGCATTTTTCAATAGATAAAGATAAAAGCCATCGAATATTATCAGATATGGTATCAAAAAATAAGATATCAGCCGAACGAATGTCTGAAGAATTGCACAAGGTTGACGCATTTGACGGATATGTCAATGATCCATATTCTATATATTGCAAAAGAGACGCATATGGACGAGTCCATACAAACATAACGCAGATAAAAAAAGAAGTCAGAAAAAACTGTATATTATGTGATGGACGTCCAACTGTGGGAATTGACATTAAAAGTTCTCAGGGAGCTTTTCTATACAAGGTGTTCGATAACTTCATATCACATTATGACGGGCGAGAACATATTGTGGATTCATATATAGATATGAAATTTGATTACTCACATTATTCCACTTTATTTACTTCTTCTTTCATTAAAACTTTCCACTCTGACCTCTCTTCCTATCGTTCACTTCTTGTTTCTGGTTCTCTTTATGAACATTTTCTTTCTTTTCTTAATGATTCTATGTGTCTTTCATGCGACCGTTCTGAAGTCAAGAAAGAATTTCTCACATGCCTTTTCTGCGGACCGTTCTTCTCTCACAAGAAGCATCGGCTCGTTAAAGCCATTCAATATATATGGAAAGCAGAGTTTCCTTCTCTTTATAAGGTAATACAGCTAATTAAATATAAAAATCATACAGCTTTGGCGCATGAACTTCAACGTACAGAAAGCCATCTTGTATTTGGAATAGTTTACAAAAATATTAAAAATAACTTACATTGTCCTGTCTGCACCGTTCATGACAGCATTATCGTAGATGAACGATATGCTTCAGCAGCTAAGAAAATTTTTGACGACGCCCTTTCAAATATTGAAATTCCTACATTTACCGAAGAGGAACGGATGGAATTCGGAACATCAGGTGATTTTTTAAAATAGCATTGGCATAACGGTTATTTTTCTATATTAAAGAATTACTGATGAGCTTTAGCAAAAGAATATATGGAAGCAAATACAGGATGCAAATGCGTTATAGCAAAGATAGCATATCAAATGGAACATTTTATTTACGCTGGTCTGATTTCATAATACAGAAAATATAGTAAATTGATGGAATATATGCAAGAGTGTAAGTTAATAAAGATATAATTTATATGAAGGATATAAACTATTTATATGATGGCCCGTTCAACAAATCATACGATCAATTTTGCGAATGCAAGAAAGCAGGATGTCGGCGTCATCGCGAAGAAATACATCGCCCGGATTGACTACCTGCGAGCGGAGCAGAACAGCCGGACAAAGCAGCTCTTTGAAAAATATCTGGCGGCGCTCCGGAAGAACATCAACAATTCCGTGACCGAAAACGACGCGGTGCAGATGCTCGCCCAGCACATGATCACGCAGCCTGTATTCGACGCCCTGTTCGCCGACTACAAGTTCGTCGACAACAATTCCATATCGCGTACCATGGCCCGCGTCATCAGGGAACTCCAGAAGCAGGGCGTGAACGAAGAGGCCGGGGAACTGGAAAAATTCTATACCTCCGTGCGCACAAACGTCGGACAGCTCGATAACCTCGAAGGCAAGCAGAAAGTCATCAAGGAACTCTACGAAAAGTTCTTCAAATCCGCGTTCCCGACCACGGTTGAAAAACTGGGCATAGTCTATACGCCGATCGAGTGCGTTGACTTTATCATCCATTCCGTGAATATTCTTCTGCACGATGAATTCAAAACCGATCTGACGAACCGCGACGTTCACATCATGGATCCGTTCACGGGAACGGGCACGTTCATCACGAGGCTCCTTCAGAGCGGACTCATTCAAAAGGAGGACATGGAGCGCAAATACAAAAAGGAACTCCACGCGAATGAAATCGTGCTGCTCGCCTATTACATTGCCGACGTGAACATCGAAAGCGTCTACCACGATTTGAACAAGTCGGCCGCATACCTGCCCTTTAACGGAATCTGCCTGACCGATACCTTCCAGACGGCGGAAAGCGATGACGGAAGCAGCCAGGAGGCGGCGAAGCTGGATGGCTACTTTGATGACAACTACAGGGAAGTGGAACGGCAGCGTAGAATTCCTGTCCGCGTGATAATCGGGAACCCGCCCTATTCCGTAGGGCAAAAAAGCGCAAACGACAACGCCCAGAATTTAAGCTACCCTGTATTGGACGCCAGGGTTGAAGATAGCTATGCCGCGAAATCCACCGCAAACCTGAAAAAATCCCTTTACGATTCCTATATCAAGGCATTCCGTTTTGCAAGCGACCGCATTCAAAAGAACAAGGAAGGCGGCATCGTCGCCTTTATCTCCAATGGCGGCTGGTTGGACGGCAACGGGCAGGACGGTATGCGGAAATGTCTGGTCGAAGAGTTCACGGGCATCTGGGTACTCAACCTACGAGGGAACCAGCGGACGAGCGGAGAACTTTCAAGGAAAGAAGGCGGCAAAATATTCGGGAGCGGCAGCCGTACTCCCGTGACCATCACCTTCCTCGTTTACAATCCCGCGAAGAAAGGGCGGCCCTGCGAAATCCATTACCACGACATCGGCGACTACCTGACCCGGGAGCGTAAACTGGAAATATTGAAAGAAGCTGTATCCATTCAACATATAAAGTGGGAACAAATTACACCCAACGAAAAAGCCGACTGGATCAACCAACGTGGCGGCGTATTTGATACGCTAACACCACTTGCTCCTGAAAAGAAATTTGACACGGGAACAAAAAGTTTGTTTGAAACAAATGCTATTGGTGTGGCTACAAATAGAGATTCTTGGGTTTATTCATTCTCGGAGAAAAACCTGCAAAAGAATATGAAATCATGTGTAGATTTCTACAATTCTCAGCGGGAATTATATAAAAAAGCAGTAAAATCAGGAAAGAAACTGGAAGACATTCTCAGCAGTGATCCAACAAAAATAAGTTGGACACGCGGACTAAAAAAATCACTAGTCAATGGAAAAAATATTGAATATTCCGATGATTTTGTAAGATTGGGATCTTATCGACCCTTTCAAAAACAAAATTTATATGCTCAAAATGATTTAATAGAGTGCTTTGGCCTTAGCCCTCGTCTTTTCCCCACCCCCGATACGCAAAACCTCGTCATCTGCGTTTCTGGAATTGGCGTAACCAAAGATTTTTCCTGTATCATTTCAAATACTCTTCCTGACCTTGAACTCATAGGGAAAAGTCAATGTTTCCCGTTCCATTACTATTCGGAACAAAATAAAGGCGACCTCTTTGCACAGGAACTTGAAAGGAAAGACGGGGTCTCCAACTGGGCTCTAGCTGAAGCCAGACGCATCTACGGTGCAAACAAAAAAATCACCAAAGAAAACATCTTCTATTACGTCTACGGGTTCCTCCACAGCAAGGACTACCGGGAAACTTTCAAAGACGACCTCAAGAAATCGCTCCCGAAAATCATTTTCGTCTCCGGCTACGAAGATTTCGCCGCCTTTGAAAAAGCGGGCCGCGCCCTAGCCGGTCTCCATCTGAATTATGAGAAATCCACCGCCGAGGCCAGGGCGCTCGCCAAAAAACTCGGCATAAACATCGCAGGGGACAAAAGCGCAAGCGGCACCCCTGAAGACTACAAGTATTTCCGCATTCCTGACAAAATGCGCTTCGCAGGCAAGTCCGACAAATTCAAGATTCTCTACAACCCTCAGATCACCATTGAAAACATTCCCGCCCGTGCCTACGATTACATCGTAAACGGTAAATCCGCCATCGATTGGATAGTCGAGCGCTATGCCGTCACCCAGGACAAAGCGAGCCTAATCACAAACGACTGCAACGACTGGGCAAAAGAACACCAAAACCCCCGCTACATCCTCGACACCCTCCTTTCTGTCATCGACCTAAGCATCAAAACCATGGACATCGTCGATGCCCTCCCCAAAGTGGAATTCGGAACATCAGGCGATTTTTTAAAATAGCATTGACATAACGGTTATTTTTTACTATATTAAAGAATTACTGATGAACTTTAGCAAAAGAATATATGGAAGCAAATACAGGATGCCAAATGCGTTATAGCAAAGATAGTATATCAAATGGAACATTTTATTTACACTGGTCTGATTTCATAAATGCCTCTGATGCTCCTGCTTTAAATGCAAATAAAATCTTGTGCGTTTCTGATTATGTAGAATGCAACATGTCTGATGATAACATGCGACTATGTTTTGCCTGCGATAAATACCGGACATATATTGATGTGAAATATAACGATCCGCTAAGAATAAATTGTCATACTGATTCCAGTGACAATAATGATATCTATGAATATGTATTATCTGATTCAGCTAAAAGGCTCATCATCGATAAATATGCACCTTGGCTAGGCATTGACAGTTTAATGATTGCCCGTATACAGGAAATACTTTCTCGCGCTAGGTCAATGAACATCAATGCGTCATATATGACTCATTATTGGCTTGAAGAGAACATTATTAAATTGGCAATGCTATCGGATTGCGGGATGCAGCTTTTAGCAGATATTTCTAAACATTCGGAACCTAATTTTGGCGTCCTGATCTGCCGTATTAATAATACAGCAATAGATGTTAAAGAATGTTCTTCTCGTGCAGCAGTAAATAAGAAAATAAAGAATATTTTTCAGAAGATGAACAGAAAGTTTCCTAAATATGTTCTTTTCTTTGATACCATGGAACAATGGACATATAAGTTGACGTCTTCTTTACCTGATGAAAACCCGCATAAATATTGTTCTTCTGATTCATATGACACTGTATTATGTAAACCAGCAACATCCAGGTATCTTCTCAAAATCCCATCTATATACTATTGTAAAAATTTTCTTAACATACCGTTCACATCGGAAGCAAATGCTACGGGAACATGCAGGGCTTTGAACAATGATTCACGGCTTATCATCAATTCAGCATATGAAAATTTAGGAAAAATCCATGGTAACCAGCACGATATCATGGAGGATACGGACATAGATGATAGTATGGAGGCTGCGGATGAGCCTGTTGATGCTGAATATTACCGTATGACTGAATTAAACCGGCAAACAATATCCGAAATCCTTATCAAAATATCTACTGATAAACGTGCATTTTTATCAATGTTTGAATTTTTTAAGCCAGACTCAAAAGATACAACTGAATATCATATACGGCTAGGGCTTATCCATGATTTTAATACATATCTAAATGATGCGTTAACTATAATAAAGGAACTCGACGGAAAGATACCATTATGCATTCCTTCAGGAAAGACGGCGAAAACTGTTTTAAAGCAATGTTCTGAAATACATGAAAGGGCGATGGCCGAATCTGCACTTAATATAATACCTAATGATGACATAATGAAATGCCCATATAAAATGCCGTGGTATATTGAACGTTTCCGTATAAAGACTACCTTTCAGATGAGGGCATATGGGGTGAAATTTCACCATTGCCTTGGATCCCTCATAAATAGGAAATCCATGTTTTTCAATTGGAAAACTGTATGCGCTGAAGTTAATTTTGATTTTTTCACCGAATCGGATAAAAAATCCCCGGTTTTCCAATGCTACGATGCATTTGATAAAACAACCGAGCTATCAAAAAGATTCGAAAAATTCCTATGCGCCGCCATGGAGCATATAAGGAAGAAAGTTGCCGCCGATAGTCAACGCGTAATGCCATTGACGGTAACCGAACCGGATAATAAAATATGCAATTATGATGACAGAGTCGGTAGCAAGAGTATAGGTGACACGCGCGCCGATAATACGGGTATTCAGAAAATTCCGAATTGCATAATATTAAGAAATTTCATTAAACCATAAGGAGATGATAAAATGGCCATAATAAAATCAATAATAGACGCATTCTTTTCTAGGAATACATCTAGCAATACAACTTCATCAGAAAATGATGATATATGGGACAGTGATCGCAGGATGGCGGTGCTTAAATCCTCCGGACTCATCGATGCATTGTTCGAATCAGCTAAGTTGAGCGGAGTTACGCTTGATGCCGATGAGACCATGAAAGAACTTAAGAAAAACGTAGACGCCATATCTGGCATTAAAGAACTTAGCCATATGCGCGTTGATGATGTCAAGCTTATATGCACGATTTGCGATAAGATGACAAAATTTGCAAAGAGATGATGCGTTTAATTTAAATACATAGCCACGCGTGGCCATGTATTTCTATATTAACGGATACCCATTCAAAAAAGGATTCATATGTATCATTATTTAGCCGTACATACCGATGATGCCGAAGAATATATAGACAACACGAGCCGACTGCTGTCTGAAAAGATGGCCCAGATTGCTAAAACGGATCCGGGTTTTACATATACAATGAAACAGGTTACCGATCTGCTTACCGAAATCGTTAATCAGCTTGATGCAGTATCCATCAAGGAATGCCTTAGCGATCTCGATGGCCACATTGATGACCTGGAAGAACAAATTGACACAAATATGGATGATCAATCAAAATGTGAATCAATGCATACATATATTGATTTCGTACTCGATCATCTTCCCGATTCAGCATCTCTTGCCGACCGTGAGGAGATATCAGATGCACTTAAAAAATGTGAATGCCTTCGTTAGAAAATTATATAGTTCCATTTCATCCATTCAAACCCCAATAGGACAAACATATGAATCTTGAATATTTTTTAAATCCTACGCTTAAAGTGCTTAATCTTACCCATTATGATTTGGACGGCGCTGCATCGCATCTAGTTCTGAAGAATGTATATCATGACATAACGTATATTGAAATGCGGTATGGATATGTAGAAGAAAGTGTAGGCGAACAGATTCCTGCCATATCCGATGGATATGACTGTATAATCGCATCTGATTATTATCCTGAAAAGATAATGGGGATACTTCGTGGCACCGGACTTCCTATACTTGTCCTTGACCATCACCCCACGGCTATGAAATATAATGATCCGGCCAATGGAATCATCATAGATACATCAAAGTGCGGAGCTATGCTATGCTATGATTTTTTCAAGGCGCATTTTGACCTTATCCATCTTTCTGTACTTATCGGATATGTGGACGTGTTTGATCGGTGGCAGAAAAATGATCCAAGATTTGCGAAGGCGCAGGAAATAACTGAACTGTTCAAGGAAAAATATACTTTCGACTCATGGATACAGGCATATTCTGACGGACATACTGAAATGACACCCGAAGAATCCGAATGGCTTAAGCAGCATGCCATAGACCTGGATAAAGAATATTCTTCCCTTGACATAAAGGACCTGCCTGGAAATGGAGCGCTTACCTATTTTGCAGAACATACTACTGAAATGACACTTAAGCTGCAGCAATCAGGAAAGTATAAATACTACATAAATCTGAATAAGTCACATGGGAATCCTAATGCCGATGCAATTTCAATAGCGTTCAGAGGATTCGATCCTATCATAGATTTTAGTAAATATACCAAGCGGTTTGAAAATGAAGTCCCGGGCGTATTGTCATGCGGAGGGCATGCGCTCGCCAGCGGTGCGGATTGCCGTGACATGGAAAGCGCAATGAATCTGGTGATGCATATGGTTGAAGAAATAGTGAAACAGATTAACGGAAGTGCTTCGGAAGTATGAGAGTTAGCCTAAATGCAATAAAATGCATGATGGCTTTTCAGGAATCCGGGACTCTGAGCACCGAACCATCCAGGCCGAACAATCCGTCGGGTTTCCAGAAGAAGCCTTCGGTTTTGCTCAGGGAGGACAACATATCGCACCGGGGTAGATCGGGCAGAAGTTGCTCATGGTTCTTCGCCGCGTTAATGTCGGCGTCGATAGCCAGCCCGCAATGCGGACAGATGAACAGTTTACCCTTCCTAGAT
>Ga0172381_10004023_pt1 | contig 15354 bp, 16 predicted proteins | sample Leawel6488metaG_FD_119754 | JGI IMG/M metagenome (GOLD analysis project Ga0172381, IMG submission 119754) | Leachate microbial communities from a municipal landfill in Southern Ontario, Canada - Leachate well 64-88 metaG | ecosystem: Engineered > Solid waste > Landfill > Unclassified | place...
ATGATATATGCACATTCTATATTTATAAAGCTTCACAGTCAACATCAGACATTTTTTAAGCACACTTTTTTACTGTAATATCACGCTAAACCATTGACATTAAATCACTTTCTGATGTAAAATATAAAAAACCATAAGGGGTGGAAAATGTCAACAAAATACATATTCGTAACAGGCGGTGTTGTATCCGGATTAGGTAAGGGGATAACAGCCGCTTCTTTAGGCAGACTATTAAAAAATATGGGTTACAGAATTGCGATCCAGAAATTTGATCCATACATAAATGTCGACCCCGGGATCATGAGTCCTTATCAGCATGGTGAAGTATATTTAACGGAAGATGGCATAGAAACAGACCTGGACTTAGGTCATTATGAACGCTTCATTGATGAAGATCTTGATCACTTAAGCAGTTTTACTGCAGGAAAAATATATAATACGATCAGAAAGAGAGAGTTCGCGGGAGCTTACAACGGGGGGACCATTCAGGTCATTCCCCACATCACTAACGAGATAAAAAGTTTGATATATAAAAATGCCGAAGACAAAGATGCGCAAATAGCCATCACCGAAATCGGCGGAACAGTAGGAGACATCGAATCACAGCCATTCCTTGAAGCGATACGTCAGGTCGGTCTTGAAAAAGGACATGAAAATGTTCTCTATGTACATGTTACACTTCTCCCCTATTTAAAAATATCTGATGAGCTTAAGACGAAACCCACGCAGCATTCTGTAAAAGAACTCAGAAGCATAGGCATACAGCCGGATATCATTGTATGCAGATCAGAAAAACATATTTCAAGATCTATAAAAGATAAGATATCGATGTTCTGTGATGTTGATCCTGACTGTGTTATAGAAAACATTGATGCGGAAAGCATTTATGAGATACCGGTCCTTCTTGCAAATGAGGGTATAGCAAATATGGTAGTCAAAAAGCTTAACATGAAGAATCACAGCCTGGATCTTGCTGATTGGAACAAAGTCATATATGAAATACATAATCCGCAGAGAAAAATCAGGATAGCGCTTGTAGGACAGTTCGTTACTTTCCATGAATCATATCTTTCCGTCTGTGAAGCTTTAAAACACGGCGGATTTTTCAATCACTGCGCAGTAGAGATAAAATGGGTCGATCCCATAGATGTGACCAGGGAAAATATGGCTGAAACCTTCTCGGATGTATCCGGCATACTTGTTCCGGCGGGATTTGGCGACAGCGGCATAGAAGGCATGATCCTGGTAGCGGAATACGCAAGAGAGCACAAGATACCTTATATGGGTTTCTGTCTTGGAATGCAGACTGCCGTCATTGAGTTTTCACGGAATGTTTTAGGATTGTACAAAGCAAACAGCACCGAATTCGACAAATACACGGAATTTAAAGCAGTCGATGATCTTAATGACGAAGTCAGGCTCGGAGGATATTCATTTGAACCGGTCAGGAATACGATGATGGCCAGGATATATGCCGGCCAGAATGCCATAACCGAACGTCATAAGCACAGATATGAGATCAATCCGGAGTATACGGAAAGGATGAGCGAAAAAGGACTGAAGGTCTGCGGTATGCACAACGATCTGATAGATGCAATGGAGCTTCTTGATCATCCTTTCTACATCCTGACTCAGTTCCAGCCGGAATTCAAGTCAAGGCCTACGAATCCGCATCCTCTGATGAAGGCATTTATCGGTGCAGCATGCGGATATGTTAAACAGGAGAATAATGAAAAATAAGAAAACCAAGGCACTGCTTCTCAACATTTTGCTTTTCGGTTTATTCCCGATAACTGTAGCGGTGTTTGCATTTACAGCGAACTGGATACTTTTCGGAGTGACATTAGTCATATATATAGCAGTTTTTATACTTATAAAACTGGAAAACCTGATGCTGATATCCGCAGGATATTTCGATAAAAAAGGCGATAATGAAAAAGCCCTTCATCCTGCATATAAGGCATATAAATTAAAAAGATCTTCTATCGATACAGCGAGCATATTCATATTCATGCTTTTAAAAGCAGGCAAATATGAAAAGGCAATGGAGATCATATCGGAAAACGGATCAAGGGAAATGGATGAGGATCAATATATCGCATTTCATTCAAATAAAGCATTATGCCTATGGAAGCTGAACAGGATAAATGAGGCGATCGCGATCTTTGATGAAATAACCAAAAACTTCGAATCTACGAGTATTTACCTGAGCTTCGGCACTATACTTACATTTTCAGATGATCTTGATAAAGCACTGGCAGTAAATACAAAAGCATATAAATATAACTCAAAAAGCAAGGGTATAAAAGACAATCTTGCATACACATATCATCTGCTGGGAGATAAAGACAGAGCAAAAAGAATGTATGAGGAGTTATTGGGAGAACCCGTTAATTTCCCTGAAGCATATTATAACGCAGCAATGGTGGTTTTAGCTGAAGGCCAGTTCGATGAAGCAATAAGATATCTGAAGCAGGCTCTTACCAAACAATTCACAGGTCTTTCGGCAATAACCGAAGATGACGTGCAAAAGAGGATAGATTATTTGAACAGAGGCCAGGGAGAAATATCGTAATCAGGCTGTTCATGGAACTCCATGGTCTCCTTTGTAATGGGATGGATGATACAAAGACTGTATGCAAAAAGGGCTATATGCCCTTTTTCAGCATTTCCGTATCTCATATCGCCATATATAGGAGTACCTATGGAAGCGAGCTGTACACGTATCTGATGATGCCGTCCTGTTTCAAGATCTATATCCAGTAAAGCCATGTTATTTGACTTTTCTATAACTTTATAATGCAGTTTCGCATACTTTGATCCGGGTTTGCTTTTGTCGCATATATATGATGTATTTCTCTCTTCGTCTTTATAAAGGAAGCTTTCGATGGTCCCCTTTTTCTCTTGTGGGATGCCGTCAACTATCGCATAGTACTTTTTATCAAAGTCATTGTTACGCATGCTTTCGCTCAGTCTCGAAGCTGCTTTCGAGGTTTTTGCAAAAACCATTACTCCGCCCACAGGTCTGTCAAGCCGGTGTACCAGCCCTACAAAGACGTTTCCGGGCTTTTCGTACTTTACCCTGATATATTCCTTCACTTCGTTCAGAAGGTCAGGATCCTTCGATTCATCCTCCATTACGGGCTGATCAGGTTTCTTGACTACGACTATTATATGGTTATCTTCATAAAGTACCTTCATTTTTTCTCCCATCTTGCCGTATACCCGCAAGGCATCACCAGATTGTTCCCTGACTGTTGCAGCCCAAGCTCGTAACATTCCGTCGATCCGCCGTATTTCTTTCCCACAGTAAGGTCAAGTACATTTTTCACGGCTGTCATGGATATATCTGAAGCATATGAATTAACAAGAAAGGCTAAGGGATCGTCACTCAGTACCGAAGAGCATAATCCGACAAGGCTGTACAGGCTGTCCTCGATCTGCCACATCTCCCCTTTCGGGCCTCTTCCATATGATGGGGGATCCATTATTATAACATCATATTTATTGTTCCTGTTGATTTCCCTTTTAACGAATTTCACTACATCATCAACTATATACCGTATCTTCGCATTGGCCAGACCTGATAATTGAGCATTCTCTTTTGCACGGGTCACCATACCTTTGGACGCGTCCACATGGCAAACAGATGCTCCTGCATATGCGCAGGCAACAGTGGCTCCGCCCGTATATGCAAAGAGATTCAACACACTGACAGGCTTCTTTGTATTCGATATCTCGCCCTTTATCTTATCTATAAGGAAATCCCAGTTGACAGCCTGTTCGGGAAATAATCCCGTATGCTTGAATCCCGTAGGTTCGATCCAGAATTTCAGATCTCTGTATGCTATCTGCCACCTGCCGGGTATGTTCTTATACCATTCCCATGATCCTCCGCCTGTATCTGACCTTGTATAAAGCCCGTGAATGACCATGCTCTGCTTACCGGTATAAGGCCATATGCATTGCGGATCAGGCCTTCTTAATATGATGTTGCCCCATCTTTCTGTTTTTTCCTGGTTTCCTGTTTCAAGCAGTTCATAATCTTCCCAACAATTTGAAATCCTTATCATGTCACAACCCCTGTGCTGTTAATTGTATATCATCGGTACGTTGATGTAAAGTTGCCAAAATCCGTACATTTACATGAAAATTCCATATATCATATTAAAATCAGCTGTCTGATATGGTATACTTTTGCAAGTATATTATGGAGGTATCGTAAATGGATTCCCGCCAGCGCATGATAAATGTAATAGAGCATAAAGTCATAGACCGTTTCCCTCGCGATGTGTGGACATGGCCGAATGTCAGCCTGCTGAAAAATGACCTTTACAATGATTTTCTTTCCAGGTATGAGATAGATATCGGACACCCCAGAATGGGATATATGAAAAGCGGATACGAAAAAGGCATACCTGACAGGATAGGCAGCTATACCGATGAATTCGGATGCACATTCGATGTCGGTGAGGATGGAGTAGTCGGTGAAGTCAAGAAAGCCATGTTTGAAGATTTCGATATGCTGGACAGTTATAAGATGCCATATGAGATCATCAAGGGGATAAACAAGGATGCTGTCAGTGAGCAATGTAAAAAAAGCAGTAAATTTATGGTAGCAGGTACACATATCAGACCCTTTGAAAGGATACAGTTCATGAGAGGCACTGAGGATCTTTTCTGTGATCTGGCAGCTGGCGAACCTAAGGTAGAGAAGCTCATAGCTCTTCTGCATGATTTTTATCTCAAGGAACTGGATATCATCACAGATGCCGCGATAGACGGATTTACATTTATGGATGACTGGGGTTCTCAGATATCCCTTCTCATATCACCTAAATTATGGAGACAACTCTTCAAACCTCTGTATAAGGATTATGTGGATATGGCTCATTCAAAGGGCAAATACGCATTCTTCCATACGGATGGATTTATAGAGGAAATATATCCTGATCTGGTCGAAATAGGTGTCGATGTCATCAATTCCCAGCTCACATGTATGAACATCGAAAAGATAGCAGACTTATATGGCGATAAAATATGTTTCTGGGGAGAACCGGACAGGCAGCACACTATCCCCTTCGGTTCAGTAACTGATATTGAACGTGAAGTCGACCGCATAGCTGATTCTGTCATTAAAAAGAACGGGAAACGTACCGGTGCGATAGCCCAGTGCACATGGAACGCATTTGACCCGTATGAAAACATACTTGCCGTATTCAGGCAATGGGACAAGAAGTAAAAGTATATCATTATATTCTATATTACCGGAGGTAAATGAATGGATCCACGCACACGTGTTATAAATGTTTTGAAGCATAATGAGATCGACAGATTTCCGCGTACTTTATGGACTCTGCCGAATATAAATGTATTTAAAAAAGAACAGTACCGCGATCTGTGTTCTAAAATCGAGTTCGATATAGGCAATCCTGACATAGGATTTGCACAAAGCAGATACCAAAAAGGCAGCAGTTACCGCATGCCGGGGTATACTGATGAATTTGGCTGTACTTTCGATGTTGCTGAGGAAGGTGTTGTCGGAGAAGTCAAAAAAGCTATATTTGCAGATTTTGATGCTCTTGACAGTTATCGTATGCCTAATGAGATACTTGAGAGTATAGATAAGAACGCTGTAAGCGAACAGTGTAAAAAAAGCAGCAGATTCATGATAGCTAACACACATATACGTCCTTTCGAGCGTATGCAGTTCATGAGAGGCACAGAAGACCTTTTCTGTGATCTTGCATCAGGAGAACCAAGAGTTGAGCAGCTTATAAGGATGCTCCATGAATTCTATCTTCGAGAACTTGACATAGTGACAGATACGGCATGTGACGCATTTTCTTTCATGGATGACTGGGGAACGCAGATATCGCTTCTGATCTCACCTGTGTTATGGAGGCAGCTCTTCAAACCTTTATATAAGGAATACTGCGATATGGCCCATTCAAAGGGAAAATTCGTGTTCTTTCATTCAGACGGATTCATAGAATCCATTTATCCTGACCTCGTTGAGATCGGAGTGGATGCGATCAATTCGCAGCTTTTCTGTATGGATATAGAGAAACTTGTCGATCTGTACGGTGACAAGATATGTTTCTGGGGTGAGATAGACAGGCAGACAGTGCTGCCTTTTGGGACGACACGCGATGTGGAAAAAGCAGTGGACAGAGTTGCTGATGCGGTCATCAAGAAGAATAAAAAACGCACCGGCGCGATCGCCCAGTGCGAATGGAATGCTTTTGACCCTTATGAAAATATGCTTACAGTTTTTAAGCGCTGGGATACAAAATAACGTTAATATTCTATGCCTTTTCTTGCTGACAGTCCCTGATCGAAAGGATGCTTTATGCTCCTTATATCCGATACATAATCCGCTGCTTCCATCATATCATGTGATGCATTCCTGCCGTTAAGTATGACTTCGAGGTGTTCCGGTTTATTTTTAAGAAAATCCAGTATCTCATGCTCATCAAGAGCTCCTATCGATACTGCTCCTAATGCTTCATCAAGTATAAGGACATCGTATTTCGAAGGTTCCGCTTTGATCGTTTCGGTCAGTTTCTCCCATGCTTTTGCATGTTCTTCAATATAACTTTTCTTTTCACTGTCATTAAGGTAATAGAAAAACTTTTTAAAAGTACAGATGCACCAGACTTCCACATTGTTCATATTCCTGAGCATTTTTATTTCTCCGCTGTCTTCAGCTTTCTGAAACTGTACAAAAAATACCTTCATCCCCTGCCCGGCAGCGCGTAAAGCTATGCCTGCTGAAGCAGTCGTTTTGCCTTTACCGTCGCCCGTATAAACATGTATCAGCCCCTTCATGATTTTACCTTATCCTCACTGCTCATTAGTAACGATCGTATCATCAACTATTTCCTGTTCAAGCTCTATGTTGAAATAGGCATTGAATATCCTCATTATAGCCGGAACCGTATATGATCCCCAGACTCCGTGTTCAATGACCACGCATACTGCAATCTCAGGATCATCTGCCGGAGCATAAGCAATCGACAGACCGTTTGACGATGAATTCTCCTCATAACCGGTTTCTGCGGTACCTGTTTTTGCTGCGACCGCTATCGGATAATCCTCGAAGACCCTGCTTGCCGTACCACGCTGTGCCACTCTTATCATAGCTTCACGTACTATCCTGTCGGTTTCGTCAGATACTCCTACGTCCGTATAGGATATGTCACCTCTATATATGATCTCGTCATCAGTATCGACGATCTTCAGTATCACATGCGGAGTGTGCTTTTCACCGCCTGATGCCAGAATAGCGGTGTAATTCACTATCTGCATGGGAGTAAAATTGTAAAACATCTGCCCTATAGCGCTCTGTGCCGTATCCGCTATATGCCATGGCAGATTATCCCTTAACAGCTTATACTCCGGATTGCTTAAAATACCGCTGCTTTCCCCTGGCAGATCGACACCGGTCACAGCTCCAAGGCCGTAAGCTCTCGCCCAGGAATCAATAGTATCGATTCCTGTCTGCACTCCGAGCAGATTGAAGAATATATTGCAGCTTTGTTCTATGGCGGTAGATACATTAATGGAACCGTGCCATCCAAGACATGTAAAAAGCTTACCGCCTATCTCTACTTTCATCTTGCATTCCAGCTTTGTCTCTTCATCAATAGTACCGCTTTCGAGTGCTGATATCGCTATCAAAGGCTTGATGATAGAGCCCGGCGTGTATGCTGCGGATAATGCTCTGTTGTACATCGGGAAATTTATCTCATCGTTCAGAGCTTCAAGCATTTTGGCCTGCGATTCATCATCCGTGCTTATGAACCAAGAAGGATCAAATGATTTATTGTTGGCACATGCGAGTATCTCACCTGTCTTAACAGCAAGAACTACCGAAGTAGCGGCATTGGCATCGCCGAAATTCTTCGTCCCGTCAGCTTTTGCCACAATTTCAGCCACCGTAGTATCCAATGCATCAAGAGCTGTCTTCTGAAGTTCGATGTCTATAGTGAGATAAATATCCGCACCGTCAGATGGTTTTTCACCGGAAATGACTGACAGCACATTTCCTTCAGTATCGGTTTCGACAACTGCATATCCGTCTTTACCCCTTAAATCGTCTTCACAATACAGTTCGATACCCATTTTACCTATCATGTAATCATCAGAAAGCGTATCATCAGCTTTTAAATCATCATCGGTGACGAGTCCGACATATCCCACTATATGTCCCACATATGATGCTTCCTCAGTATATGCCCTCACATAGCTTTTTCTGAATATGACGCCACCGAGTTTATGGCTGTTCTCAGTGACATATGCTTCGGTCTTTAGTGAGATATCTGTCGCTATGATCATATATCCGTTGTTATATTCATAACGGTTTTTGAGTATCTCATATCTCATGCATATTATCTTATAAGCATTGGAATTTGAATATTCCTCATCGACATAGAAATACTTACGAAGATATTCGAAGAAGTCATCCGCGTTATACTGTACGGCAGATCTGGCTCGTGCAAACAGATCATCCCTTGTCTGCCATTTGATAAGGTCATCGGCTGTCCAGTCATTACTGAATAGAAAAGAATCGTTTTCTTCGTCATATATAAGGACAGTGTTAAGGCTCTCAAGAAAATTTTCGCCGTTCGTTTCCAATATGTCATATAAGCAGAGCAATGCCGGATTCAGGCTGTCGCTCGATTTGAATGCTTTAGTCAGATATATATTTTTGCATTCTCTGTTGTATGCAAGGAGCACTCCGTTCCTGTCATATATGTTTCCCCTTGCAGCTTCGACCGTATATGTCCTTTCGATACGTACAACGGACTGGCTGATGTAAAGATCTCCATCAATTATCTGCAGTTTATACAGCCTGCTTATGAAAAGGACCATAACCATGGCCATGATCAGTCCGAATATGAAATATCTGTTTTTAAATATCTTTTGCGGTGTGTCCATACAACAGGCGTTTGCTCCTCCTTCCGGATGAGTTATATATTAACCATATAATGAAAGTAATCAATGTTATTACCGAAGTGGTATAGATCGCAGAGAACAGGATATTCCCGGTAAACATACCGATATGGCTGAAAAAATCCACTATCCCGACCGAAATAATTATTGTGTATATCCTTGATACAAATGCAAGTACGAATCCTGCAAAAGACATTACGATCAAGTTATCTTTAGTTACCCATTTGCTGACAAGAAGCAAAAGAAAGGCTCTGGCAATAAAAAGAATGGTTATCGGGCCAAGAAATGAACTGTAAAGCATATCATAGATAAAACCTGTAACCGCGGATACTATAAGCACCTGTTTATCTACTTTTCCCATAGACATCACAAGAAAAAGTATAAGAAAAACATCGGGATACGCCGTTCCGATACTAAACCATTTTTCTATATATGGTTCAAGTATAAGGTTTATAATGATAAGAACATAAGTATACCACTTATAGCTATACATTATTTACTCCGTCTTTTCCATTAATATAAATACCGAGCTTATCGAATTAAAATCGACATACGGCGTCAGGATACCATACTGTTCCATAGAGATCTCATCATAAAATACTTCCGTTATTTTACCGACAAGTATTCCTTTGGGATAAATACCGCCAAAACCGGATGTCTCAACGATATCTCCGACTTCAAGCACCACACTGTTCGAAACATTCTCTATCAGACAGAGGCCAAGGTCTTTGTATCTTATGTCTCCCTTAATATTTACATGACCGCCATTCTCTTTCGATATCCACCCGCTGACACCTGCATCCTCATCGATTATAGGTACTATTATCGATGTAGTATAGTTTACTGAGTACACCCTTCCGTAAAGCGTGTTGTTAGCTGCAACAACAGCCATGTCTTCTTTGACATTCTCCGCCGTTCCGACATCAATCTTGAATTTATATACATATGATCCCGGATCGCTCCCCATTATATTTGCGCCGATTATTTCATATCCTGCGAATATATCTTTAAGGTCGAGAGCTTTGCGTAATACATCATTCTCACTCTGAAGAGATGAAAGGACCGCACTTTCTTCTTTCAGCATTTCGTTTTCCAGACGCAGTTCTTCATTTTCCTTTAGCACATCAGCAAGCAGCTGTCTGGAATATTGCAGTTCGGAAAAATAATCCTCTATCCGGTTGATGCCCTTCTGTATCCATGTTACCGGTATCGTAACAATGTTTCTTATGATGTTTACACCGCTGAATCTGTTTATGGATAAGACACATACAACAACAAAGACCAAAATAATCATTATTATCTGGAATTTTCTGTTCGTTAGCAGTTTCAAGTCTTACTCCTTAGATTTTTCTGATGCCTTTAAAGTAATCCAGATTGTCAAGCATTTTTCCTGCACCTAATGCAACACAGTCAAGAGGTTTGTCAGCTACTCTTACAGGTATATTTCCGGTTTTTTCGCTCAGATACCTGTCAAGACCGTATATAAGGGCACCGCCGCCGCTCAATACTATGCCGTTTGCCATTACATCGGCAGCAAGTTCGGGAGGCGTCAGTTCCAGCGTGGCTCTGATTGCTTCGAGTAATTCGGTTATTATCGGGTGCATGGCTTCACATATCTCCTCACTGCTCACAGCAAGATTGACCGGTAATCCCTGATCGGCATTTCTGCCCCTGATCATCATTGTCTTTGGTTCGTCAAATGGTACCACGTTCCCTATTGATATCTTCAGGTCCTCAGCTGTTCTTGCTCCAATGACGACTCTGTATTTCTTCTTTATATATTGTGTGATAAGTTCATCGAAAGTATCTCCGGCTGATCTCATTGTTGTGCTTTGAACCACGTTTCCCATGGAAATCACTGCCACTTCGGTAGTTCCTCCGCCTATATCTATGATCATCGTGCCTGTAGGTTCGAAAACAGGAAGACCTGCTCCGACTGCGGACATAAGGCTTTCTTCAGGGTCATGGACTTCTTTTGCACCTGCTTCCAGTCCCGCTTCTATGACCGCTTTTCTCTCCACTTTGGTAACGCCTGAAGGAACGCATATTATCATGGAAGGTTTGGTCAGAAGCGATCTGCCAATGGCTTTCCTGATAAATTCCTTGAGCATTCCGAGCGTACCCTGGTAATCTGCGATCACTCCGTCTTTCAACGGTTTGATAGTTGTGATATTCTGCGGGGTCCTTCCAAGCATATTTCTTGCGTCATTTCCGACTGCAACGACCCTTCTCGTTTTGGTATCGATCGCGACAACTGACGGCTCTCTTAAAATAATCCCTTTGCCTCTTTCATATATAAGGGTATTGGCTGTTCCAAGATCAATACCTATATCTCTGCCGAATAATGACATGATGATTTATCCTTTCACATTTTGAATATATTATAACATGCTTTTATTAAGAAAACTAAAATAATTACTGTCCGATATTATAATATGATCCCTTAATTCTATACCCATAAGAAGACCGGCTTTTTTCAGCCTTTCAGTAAGTTTTATGTCATTTTCCGATGGTGTACAGTCACCGCTTGGGTGGTTATGCACTACCACTACCGTATGGGCGCATGCTTTTACGGCTTCATGGAAGATCTCTCTTGGATGAACTATTGCACTGTCGACTGTGCCTACTGATATCTCCGTGTCTTTTATGAGCTTCATACGCGGATCGAAGCACAGCACCCAGCACACTTCTCTTTGAAGCCCCACTGCCTTCTTCTGCATATATTCAGCTATCTCCAGCGGCAGTACGAATTTAGGCTTTATACCTCTTTGCCTGTTTCCAATCCTTCTTGACAGTTCCACCACAGCTTTTATCTGTATGGCTTTGACATGCCCTATACCTTTGAAAGCCTTCAGTTCTTCGATCGATGCGTTTTCCAGCCCTATGAGTCCCGGACCTATATTTTCGTCTGTCAGTATCTCCCTGGACAGTTCCAGGGCGTTGACTCCGTTCGATCCGTTCTTTAATACTATAGCAAGCAGCTCGCAGTCTGATAATTTCTGCGCTCCGATCAGGGACAGCTTTTCATAAGGCCTGTCATCCAATGGCAGCGATCTTATGTGATTTGATTTCATATGATTTTTTTAATGATCCCATATACTTCGGACAGAGGTAACCCCATGACGTTATAGTAACAGCCGCTGATGGATTTTACGAATTTCGCTGCTTTTCCCTGTATGCCGTATGCTCCTGCTTTATCATAAGGTTCTTTCGTATCAACATACTCATTTATCTCATCATCGGACATATCGGCAAATGACACTTCTGTTTCGCTTACAAAACTTACCGGTGCGGTCTTGTCTTTCATTATGCATACTCCAGAAAGTACTTTGTGCGAACGCCCGCTGAGTCTTTTAAGCATTTCGTATGCCTCGCTCCTGTTCCGGGGTTTTCCCAGTACAAGTCCGTCTATACATACTATCGTATCGATACCAACAACTATATGGCCTTTGCCTGCCCTTTCATAAACATCCGAAGCTTTCATGCATGCCAGCCTGCTGACCAGATCCTCAGGATCCTCATCCGCTCTTACAGTCTCCTCGGCCTCAGGTTCGATTATATCAAAAGGCATCCCCATCATTTTCATTATCTCTTTTCTTCTTGGCGATGAAGAAGCCAGTATAAGACATGCCATATCATTTCTCCTTTACCTGACACAATATACCATTTATCTTAACAATACAACTTACAAAACTGTTAAAACTCTTTTTTATTATCAAGCCTGTCTATATTGACTCCCTCAACAGTAACGTTTATGGCATCGAACACGATGTCCAGGTCCTCGTCCAGCGATCTTGCTATGGTATGCTGCATTTCGTTAACGACCTTTGGTATGACAGTGCCATAATCTATATCGATAAAAAGATCGATCGTTTTCACTTTTTCCGTATCATTTATCTTAATGGCTTTCTTTTTTTTAGTGAGCCTTACAGCAGCGTATTTTTCAACCGCATTTGCCACTTTGACCAATATAACGCTTTCCGCAATATCTGTACCGGAATTATTGATCACTGTTCTCTCCTAAAATTCTGCATGCTTGGGTACCCTTGGGAAAGGTAGAACGTCGCGGATGTTCTGCATGCCTGTCATATACATTATCATTCTTTCAAATCCGAGTCCGTAACCTGCATGTACCACTGTACCGTATTTTCTTGTGTCAAGATACCATGAGTAATCTTCCTCTTTCAGACCGAGTTCATGCATTCTGTCAAGAAGCACATCAAGTCTTTCTTCTCTCTGGCTTCCTCCTATGATCTCGCCTATTCCGGGTACCAGACAATCCATTGCCCTGACTGTCCTGCCATCGTCGTTCAGGCGCATATAGAATGCTTTGATCTCCTTTGGATAATCTGTTACGAATACCGGTTTTTTGAAATACTTTTCAGTGATAAATCTTTCATGCTCCGTCTGAAGGTCACAGCCCCAGAATACAGGAACTTCGAACTTTGCTCCTGAAGCTTTAAGTATTTCTATTGCTTCAGTATATGTGACATGGGCAAATTCAGAATCCGTAACGACTTTCAGCTTGTCAAACAATCCCGGCTCAATGAATTCATTGAAAAACTTCATTTCATCCGGGCATTTTTCCATTACATAACGTATTATGTATTTGATCATTTCCTCAGCAGTCCTCATGTTGTCATTCAGATCAGCAAAAGCCATTTCCGGTTCTATCATCCAGAACTCCGACGCATGTCTTGTCGTGTTGGAATTTTCAGCCCTGAAAGTAGGCCCGAATGTATATACTTTTCCAAACGCCATGCAGTAGGTCTCCACAGAAAGCTGTCCACTGACCGTAAGGTTTGTCTTTTTACCGAAGAAGTCTTTGGAATAATCCACTTCAGTTTCAGGTGATTCTGCAATTCTGTCGAGATCGAGAGTCGTGACCTGGAACATTTCACCGGCGCCTTCGCAATCGCTTGCAGTTATTATCGGCGTATGGACATAAACAAAATCCCTGTCCTGAAAGAATGTATGTATAGCCTGTGCTAATACCGAACGGACTTTAAATACCGCATAGAATGTATTGGTTCTTGGTCTTAGGTGCGCTACAGTACGTAAATATTCAAAACTGTGCCTCTTTTTCTGCAAAGGATAATCAGGCGAACTTACTCCGTATATACTGATCTTTGAAGCTTTGATCTCAAACGGCTGCTTGCTGTTTGGTGTAAGGATCAGTCTGCCCATGACTGCAAGGCTTGATGCTATCGGGAGCTTTTCAACTTCCGAATAATTATCTACAATGCCATTTTCAAATACTATCTGTATATTCTTAAAAGATGAACCGTCGTTCAGCTCTATAAATCCGAAATCCCTTGAACTGCGGATGGTCCTTACCCATCCCTCTAAAAAGACCTCTGAACCTTCATATGTACTGCTGTCTTCAAACAACTGCTTTATGCTTGCTTTCATTTTGTTACCTCATTTTACAATTTAGTAGAATTTATTATACCAAAACGCTATTTTTAATCAACATATATCTTTTTTATTAAAAGGGCTACATGTTACATGCAGCCTTTTAAAATCTTTTTTGTTTTATCATATCTGCAATGAAAGTATATTATAAGGTCATCGCATTAAGAAGATCCCTGAGTTTTTTGCACTCGTCTGTAGTGAGAGTAATACCTTTACCCATCTTATCTTTTTCCGGTGACCAATCTCTTATGTCGACTTTGGGATCTCTTCCATTCCAAGCAACCATATTAACTTCCCTTGTCCAGCCTCTTGAGCTTTCAGATATTACACCAATGTTCTCTTTGATCTCATATACTATTTCCGGCATGATTTTTCTCCTTGAGTTTTTATTAGTGTTATTGTATCAACGAATTTTGTAATTTACAATGTTATTTAAGCATAATCTGTAACAAGATATTTAAATATATATAATATAATGTTGATTATTAAACAGTTTCACAAAAAAGAACTTATACTTCCTTTATTTCCCTGATCTTCTGTTCGGTAAGCGGTTTATCACCGCGACCGGTCTTTGTTGCAGCGATTTCATCCAGTGTTTCGAAACCATCGGTGAGCCTTCCGAATGCCGCGTACTCACCGTCAAGATGTATTGCATCTTTATGCATGATGAAGAACTGCGACCCGGCTGAATCAGGCATGGAAGAGCGTGCCATTGATATTGTTCCCCTCGTATGCTTAATGGGATTTTTAATTCCATTCGAAGCGAATTCGCCTTTAATGCCATATCCTGGTCCTCCGGTTCCCGTACCGTTGGGATCTCCTCCCTGTATCATGAATCCGTTTATCACCCGGTGAAAAATAAGCCCGTTATAGAAGCCGCTTTTTACCAGCTTCAAGAAATTCGCTGCCGTAATGGGAGCTGACTGCGGGTACAGTTCAAGTGTCATTGTTTTTCCGTTATCCATCGTTATCAGTACTTTA
>Ga0172381_10004024_pt1 | contig 15354 bp, 11 predicted proteins | sample Leawel6488metaG_FD_119754 | JGI IMG/M metagenome (GOLD analysis project Ga0172381, IMG submission 119754) | Leachate microbial communities from a municipal landfill in Southern Ontario, Canada - Leachate well 64-88 metaG | ecosystem: Engineered > Solid waste > Landfill > Unclassified | place...
CCACGCTTTGCCGCACGATTCATTCTTAAAGTTACAGCACCTTTTGCCCCCGGCTTCAAGGGAACTTTTTTAACATAGACTGTTTGAATACCTATAGGGATTATTAATTTTTTACTAGGTGGTTTACCAGTCAACTGTTGAATAGTCTGATATATATTTTTAGCATCGGGTATAATTATTGCATTAGGCGGTGGTTTTCTAAAAAACGCTATATCCTTATTTGTTTCATAAGGTGCTTTTATTGACCACCAACCAAATCCCCATTTCCACGTTATAGCCCCATCGAATTCTTCGTCACGTAATCTACGTGACTCTGCTTTTTTACTCGCTTTAGTAACTGGAATAGTTTTTTCTGGCGGTTGAATAAAATCTTCAGGCGGAACTGGCGGTTGCTCAGAACTAGGTTTAGGCGGTCGTTCCATAGACGGTTCACCAACTTGTTCCATACCGACACTAACAGGTCTTTCAGCACTAACGACCACACCCTCAGTAGTAGTTATTACTTTAGGTTCACTTACAAACCTAGTCATGGCTTCACCTTTAGGTTCAACCATCCTTTCAGTAACTAATTCCGGTTCCTTTGATACAACAATCCTTTCAGTAGTTTCTCTTAACGGTTGTTCGGTTGATTCTCTGATAATTGGTACACCTTCAACTCTAGGTTGACTTACAACTTCGCCACCTTCAACTACTACTACACCTTTTAATTCTTTTTCTGGTTTATATCCTATCCTACCTTCTTCACCATATAAAGATTCACCTTTAATTTCAGGTTGAGTTACGATACTTTCATCTTTTATGACATTATTAGATTCAGTCTTATTCTTAGACCCAGTTCTTTCTGAATACTTTGTATCTCTTGCACGACGATAAGAGTCTGACCATCTACTATCATAAATAATGAGGTTAGACACGTCAAAACCATCAATCGATCTTAATATATCATAGGTAGCAGGTGTGACTACTACTGAATCACCACTATTTATAAATTTAGCGTCGTTAATTTCTCCAACCTTTACATCTAATCCTTTACTAACCCATACTTTTTTGTATTTAGGAATAACAAATCTATTACTCAATCCGTTCTTATTAAAGTTGATTTGCTGATTTACTGAGTTATCGATTAATACATCCCCACCGATTTTACGGATATCTTTGAATGGATGAGTACCGCTAGTAATTTCATCCGCAGTAATTCCTGTAATACCATAATCATCCCTTGTTATAACTTTATCAAAAATATTTTCTAATCCATTTTCTCTTAAAATCCGATTAGCTCTTTCTCCTGTAGAAAAAGTCCACAGATATAATTCTCGCCCACTGGATTTTAAATCATTCAGAAATTGTTTAGACCCGCTAAAAGCAATACCATCTTTATCTACTAACGTATCGTCTAAGTCTAAAACAATCTTCTTAGCATCACCTATATCAGCCTTAATTGCGCTCCAATCAGTTCTGCTTATTGTCCCAACTTTACCGAGTTCAGCAGTACCTTCTACTAACCACGTACCGGGAGCAGAATGTTCATTAGATTTACCTAAGTAAGTAGGTAATCTTTTTGTATCAACTAAATCAATTCCTAATTCCTCTTTTGCTTCCTTTTTTAAGTTATCAACGATAGACAATCCACGTTCCACACCACCACCAGGAAGACTATATACACCTTTCGGAATACCTACTAACTGGTTAGCTGTCTCGTCTATTAGTAATATACCTTTAGATTTAGGTTCACGAATAATTCCACCTACTCTATCCCTAACCCATCCTGTATAAGTAGGACTATCCTCATGCCAATATCTACGAGTATCAACTACTATTCCATTTGCATCTAATTTACCGCCAGCAGATTCAAACTCTTTATTAGTAAAAGGTTGTTGTGTTTTTGATTTTTTACGTTCGCTTAACGCCCACTCTAATCTTGATAAAGGTGCAACACTGGAAAATTGCATTTTAGGTAAATTATAACCCACGCTTGTTGATATACCTAGGCTTTCTTCACCTGTTAACATTTTTCTAGGTGCGAATAATCTAGCTAAATTACGTTGACCAGTACCAACTGTATTATCTAATGCCCATACAGCCATCAATTTAGACAATGACGGCGGTTTAAATCCTTCCTTTAAAGCATTATCAGTTGCCATAAATAGCAAAGGTAACTTTTGTCCAGCTTTAAGCAACTCAACTTCATGAGTGTAATTCTTGTCTAAGTCTCTTGCAACATTTTCAGATAATTCATATACTGTACCGTCGTCTGGACTTGTAGCTTTAACCTTACCATCCCTAACTATTAATTCACCTTGTGGATTATAGTCTAGCTTCCAACCATCAAGATTCACACTAACTATTTTACCTTGACTATCAATTATATCAATATTCTCTACACGTTCAATTAACTTTTGGGTAACAGTAATACGTGACGGATAATCGATTGAAGCTGTACCATACTTATTATTATACGGATATCCCCCTTTTACAGCTTTATATTTCATTCCGGGTGTATCAATAAACTCAAGTTCAAATGTTGGGATACCTTTAGCCATATAATATTTATATACTGGATAAATACCCGGCTCTAATTCCCCACTTTCAGCCCTACGCCTGACTTCTTGAATAATCGGTTTAAGATGTCCACCTTTTGTCGAAGCGTATTTCATCATATCGATTATATCTTCCGGTAGAGGTTTTAAATCTTTCTCAGAAAAGAACTTAACCATAGACCCCGGAACGCTACCTTCTTTTAACCCAACAACACTAAATTGCTCTGCTAATTGTGGACTATCAAACATCACGCCTTTAGATAAGTATTTAGCGTCTACTACAAATTGTCCATCACGTTTCAAACCATCAATAATCGGATTTAATTCACCTGAAGCACTAAACCCTGAATTTTTATTAACCATTTGCCATGCCGTACCTATACCATAGATACCACCTTCTTTCTGTCCTAATGATGTAATCGAAACGTCCTTACCTAATGCCTTTGAAATATAATATTGAGCTTTTGCACCATATTCATCAATACCATACTTAGATATTGCTTCTGGCGGTCTACCATTCCATACGGTTTGAATATCCTCTACTAATGCACGAGCGGCTTGAGCATCCATTCCACCAGTTATTGACGCACGACCTACATCCGGTTCATTAGATATAGCAGAAGCGGATATTTTTCTTGCAAGCGGAATATTCTTTACACCACCAACTAAACCCATAGCAATCTTAGGTGCAAATAATTCACCAACTAACACGCCTACACCCGAAACAGGGTCATCCTTTATTCTGTTACCAACTGTAACTAACGCCCATTCTGCCATACCAATAGGTAATTCTGCTAATCCAGCTACGGCGGTTTTAGGTTTTCCACTTGCAGCCTCAACCGAAGCGGATGCAACTGATAACGGTAACGATACTGCAAGTGCATTGGCGATATTTAAAGCACCTATACCGATAGACGCAGGTATTTTACCTAACGGACTTCCAATACCTTTGGCTTTACCGGATAGTGCCTCAATTCCAGTCGAAACTTTAGTAGCATAATCAGTTATATCACCTATTGATAACTGACCTTTATTACGATAATTTTCTGCAACTTGATTTTTTTGTGAATCTGTCAGTTTACCCCAATACTCGTCCACATTAGCGGCATTTATATTCGGTTTACTACCACCAAATGCTGTAGATAAAGTATTTACGCTATACACTGTATCAAGTATATTATCTGCTAGTCTTTCTTTATCGGTCGATGATTTTATATCAGTTACAGGCATTGAAGCAATCTGACTTAATTCATTTACGGTAATAGGTTTAGCACCTTCATCACCTACCCAATCACTAATTTTAAATCGTGTTCTTGCGATTAAGGCTTCAGTTCCTTCGGTTGAACGAGTAAACCTATCATAATAATTACTATTCCAACCCTTCTCATTTAAGATTTTAGTTCTATCTTCATCACTCATTAAGGTATTAGTACCTTTTATCGGGTCAAAGTACCACCACTCACCTCTAGGATGAAAAGTTTCTTGTGCTTTAGTAATAACAGTTTCATCAAATAGTATCTTAGCACTATCAATTAACTTAGGGTCACTTTTCGTAGTTGAATCATATACAACCTTAGTAACATTATATCCACCATCGGGTGTTTTATAACCAGACAAATAATTTTCCGCATCCGATATAGACTTAAAACCACCAGTTATCCATGCCATTCTCGCACTAGGTGTTAAGTTGTCGAATACTGGTCTATCAATATATTCACCATTATTAGATTTTAAAATTTGCCCACTTGCTATTTTATCGTCCCATTCTTTTTGTGCTTGTATAACATGTTCTTGAGTTTGCCTAGCTTCTTCATTACTCTTAATAAATTGAGATTTTAAGACTTCTCTTTCACCCGCACCATATGCTTGTTTATTAATTTGGTCAGCATTATATAATTCGACAGTACCGTTGTACTTCGCAACATTCTCATTTAATTTATTCGCAACATAAGTATATTGGTTATAGTCTTTTTCAGACCCTATGAATGTTCTAGTACCATCGGGATTTGTTTTTATCATAGGTTCATAGGTTTCTGCTATTAATTTCTTCTCACCATCGATTACACTCTTTAAACCTTCCAGTTCTCTTTCTGTTGGGACTTCACCCGAAACTACAGTAGTTTTTTTATCTTCTGCTACAATTTTATCCATAGCAGGACGCATTAAACCTTGATACGCAAGTTGTTCTTGTGTAGGTGTAAGTGTAGTACCCTTTGAGGCTTCTGCATATTTAGCTTCCCAAATCGCCTTGTTGCTTTCGTCCGATGGAATTCCTTCAGCCGCCTTTCTTCTTGCTAATAAATCAGCATCGTACTTTTTACGTTCTTCGGGTGTCATAGCAGCTAATGCTTGAGCGCCAGCTATTTGTTGCCCGATATCTTGATGCTCATAAAAAAATCTAGCTCTAGCCTGATCTAATGTTTGAGCAGGTGTTATAGGTGTCGTAGGTGTGACAGGTGTGACAACAGGTTTAACAGGTGCAGGTGCAAATGGTGCAACTTGTTTAGTAGTATCTACCACAGGTCTATTTTGTTGCATGATATTAGCAATTTCGGCAGTACTGATAGTTCCGGCAGCGATAGGTACAGCTTGTCTAATTGCCTCTTGAATTTGTTGAGGTGTAGGTTGTTGAGCGACACTAGTTGCAACAGGTTTTACAGAAGGTGCAACTTGTTGTTGAGCTTGTGCTATTTTACTGGCAGTAATATCAATAATCGGTTGTGCCGGATTTTTCTGTAACGGTTGAGGTTGTAAAGGATTTGAAGGCATAATATCACCTACTTTTTACAGACTATTCAAGAGTCTAGCTTGGGCTTTGGCCTTTTTCAGACTCGTTGACTTGGCGTGAACATAGCCTTTCGAGTCAACCACTTTCCATCGATTTTTATTCCTAATTTTCCTTACAAAAGCTGGCATTAGTCTATCCCCCTTACTCTAGGTGTACGCCAGAGTGGGCTATGGCATATCGGACAAAACTTAGGGTATTTTTTCTTTAACGCTACGGCATAAGAATCCCATTTAGCCCCGCATCTTAAACATTTCAATCTCGTATTCATTTGGCGTATCCTAACATTTATTTTGTTCATATTATTATATCATCATTAACCCATAAAGTCAACCATTAAGTTATAGCGTTCAAGAAATTCATTATGATTAAGAAAGTTACGATTAAGAAAACTGCTAATGCTAGAGTAAATACAATAGCTCTAACACTACCCGCCATTTGCATACGAAGTACCATAATAATGATAATGATTGCAGCAAGTTCTATCGGGATTAATAAGAATAACAACGCCTTACTATTACCTTGAGCGGGTGAACCTTTAGAAGTATCCAGATAACCTCTATCGGGTGTAGAAGTTTCTTCAGTTGCACCTGTTGCATTTAAGGTACATTTATAATAACGTCCGGCAAGATTAGGCGGTGTACTATCCTCATAAGTAGCTGTAGTCGCACCTGTTAGAGTAATATAGTTTGCGTCCGAATCTGCTAGACTTCTTAACCATTGATAGGTCAAACTTCCGACACCTCTATAACCAGAATAGTGTGTAGTCGTAACCGTCGTTGCACCTGTCGCTGTGATTGAGCAATAGTAGTATTTTGCCACACCATTATTCGCTGACGTTCCGACTAAGGATAGTTGGACTACATTATAAGTACCATCTGTTGCACTTGAAGCACCTGCCGTAATTGTTGGCGCACTTGCGGTTGCATCGTTATAGTTTGCGGTTGTCGCACCTGCTAAGACTGAAAAATCGCTGTCGCCAGTTCCACTTGACCGATACCATTGATAACCCAAAACTCCGATTGCCCGAAAACCAGTATCGCCAACACTTGATGGTGAACTTCCTGCACCATTATAGGCTACTACATAATAGGTATAGAGTGTTCCATAGACACCTGTTGCATCAACTGCTAAAGGTACATTTGCTGTAGAAGTTCCTTGACCAACGCTTGAAGAATTGACTGAAATTGATGGTGCACCAGCACTTGCATCATCATATGTTACTACGTTTCCTACATCACCTAAGTCTGTCGAATTTCTCCAAACATGATATCCGGTTGCCCCTGCACTAGCGTCCCATGTAACAGTAACTTTATCTGTTAAATTTGAGGTTGCGGCAACATTAGTTGGTGCGTCAGGTGCTACGGTAGCATCACTACTTAGTATTAACTCATTTGATGTTCCACCTATTGTATTCCATGCATAACTTGCTGAATTACCTAATGATTTTCTAGCAGTTAAACCACTCCAATCTGCGGCAAAAAGTAAGAAGTTGGGAATTAAAATAACTAATATCAGAACGATTGGTAATATCCAAAGCCTTAACTTCTTTATTCTATTCATATATGTTCCTTAATCCCCAAACTTAACTTCTTAACTATTTACTGGCCCCAGTTGTTGAGGTGCGAGATAATTAGTCATGACCTAATTTTATTAATTTAGTTATTGAATCAATCGCAACACCCATTATTTTGCTGATGCTGGCATTGACAACGGATGAGACTGCCGCGAAATTCCCTGCTTGTACAGTTTCCGCACTACCCCAACTTCCCCAAGCGGGTTCAGTGGCTAGATATTGACGAACAATAAAGTTATCGATATAACCGTAACCAGCACCGTTGTAACTTACAAAGTGAACGATATTTGTATACTCAGTGCCCGCAGCCATAGCAGCCCCGGTTTTAATTGCTGAACCATTAAACCAAAGGTCATATGTTCCCGCGGTAAAATTAACATTACGAATTTCCAACGAAAACCAAACGTTATTTGTTACGATGGATCCTGTATCTCTCGTTGCTGTATCGTAGTAGTATATATGTCTATTGGTATCTATCCATATATACGATCTTTTAGTTGCATCTCCCCATATAAGGGCGTGGAAATAGGCATTATCGCTTGTTATGTATCCGCGTATGGAGAGAGCGGTATCATCAGTAGCAGTTACACTAGCATTAAGTTGCGGTTGAGCTGCGCCATAATTTAACCTTGCGCTGCGAGTGCCCCCATATTTTTGAGCAGTGCTAATTGTAGCTGACCCATTAGGTACAGACCACGTAATACTGCCTCCGCTAGTTGACATATTGTCACTATTTGCACCCCATTCAAAGTCGTCGCCTTTAATAAAGGTATCAGAGATATTTGAATAGGCAGTTGCGGTAGAGTTGCCGTAGTACATGTAAAAAGTGGTCGCGCTAGTTCCGATACTGTTAAACTCAATCCAGATGGTTGCTAGTTGATTTGGAGTTGACCCTGAAATAGACTCTATCCAGTAATCTAAGACCGTAGAATTATCAGAGGTGACAAATCTTAAATCATCAAAGTCTGCCTGACAATTAGCACCGCAATCAACATCTTCACCTGTTGCACTAGAACTTTCGCCAACTAGTAACTTCATCTGATAATTGGTAACAGCCCCACTAGCCCGACTGAGAGTAATTGATTTACAGTACGACCAATTGCTATCATACCAAGACGTTGCAGATATAGGAGTTGGTAATAGTGTTACCAACAGTGCCAATATCACTATAAAAACTATCCTTTTCATTTTCAGTCTCCCTACGCATGCTCAATTACTATATAGTTCGGATTGAAGAAGATAATGGTGGCTGATATTGCTATACCAATAATCTGGTCTTGATTACCTGTAGTAGTTGGGATTGTAGAAGTAATTAAACCAGCCGTACTTGCGCTCACATAAAGTAATGTTCCAGGAGTCCACGACCATGAATCATCCCTGACAAAACCCTGCATGACAAAGACTCCAGAGGCGTCTTCGGCAATTGTTCCAGTACAGAAAGCTACGGCAGGAACGTGCCCGGCGGTATCCCCTTGAGCTTTTTCCATCTTCCCGTCAGAGCCGATGTAGCAAAGGTCACCTAGAACTAAGTTTGTACCAGCAACCAATGTCGTTATAGCCCCACTCCAAGTATGGTCAGTCCCAAGTGCCTTAGTCCAACCTGATGTTGCCGTTACTGTACCAGCTGTAATATCTCCATCAGCATACAGAGGGCCATCAACTTCCAATTTGCCTGATACCATTACATCATCTTCTGAAGCTAGGGTATGAGAGGTAAATGCGGCATCACCGAATCGAGTATAGGCCCCAGTCCCATAGAAAGTCGGGACATTAGTCAAGGTTGACAGGGTAATATAGTCGTCAGTATCCCCAGACGGTTTAAAGGTAATTGAACCAGCACTATCAAATCCTCCACCCGGAGTAGAGACATTGACAACATTCGTTGAGTTGCCTGAATACTGAACAATTGGGTCTCCAGCCATACCGCCAGAAGATGTATAGATACCTGTGGTACAGTTACGCACGATTGGATAAGTCCATGCAACCCGACTCATATCTGCAACTGAATTTGTTACAGAAAATATACCATATGTAGTATTGGTAGAACCGTCAACTATATCACCGTTTATTTCCAGGTACGCGCCTGCGGTTAATTTCAGAACGTAATTACATGAGACACTTACATACTTATTGGGAGCATTTCCCTGAGTTTTGAATTGGGTTGATTCGTTAATATCAAGTGTGTTATCTCCACCTGTATTCTTGAACAGGTTATAACCCGCATATACCCACGATCTTGACATGTGCAACATACCCGAAGTATTTGAGCCAGTATAATTACAACCTTGCAGATATGCCCACGAACCGGATAGAAAAATACCCCCCAGAAATCCACTCCCAGTAACTTTTAAGTCATATATATATACTCCACCCTGATTGACTCCTAAATTTGTAGCTGTAACAATAGTTGCCCAGTCTTGAATATCAAAGGTTTCGCCCGCACTGGGAGCATCTATCCAAAATGAACCAGTAATGGTTAATGTATCACCTGCGGTATTAGAATCAATAATATGAATATCATTAACATTATCGCCGGATGTCATTCTAACTCTCAAATTTTGTCTCTGATTTAAAGTCCACGAACCAGCAGACCGCTTTAGAGAACCTGGCGTACTAGTCGCACCTTTAACACAACCAGCAGCACAAGTTAGGCTCTCGACAGTGGACATTGTACCCCACAATCTAATCGTGTTACCACCATAATTTTCACCATTAGCCTTACCCGTAATCGTGACAGACTCCGCAAATGTTCCATCCCCGATACAAACGTAACAATACCCACCTAATACTGGCGGAATGGCATCTATAGCATATTGCACGGTTAGAAACGATGTACTGTCGATAGCAACCAAAGTTGAGCCATGTGTCCAGTCAGTCGGCGTGGTTCCTGTCGCCTTAAATTGAGTGCTCGAAGCATTTGCTCCACCCACATTGATAAAATTATCGCCCGCAACGAATGTTACTACCCTATAAGACTGGTTTGTGGTTAGTGAGCCGCTTGTCGCTGATGTACCAGTTCCATGTTCCAAGTCGTCGGTTCCGGCCTTACTGACATAAATTGTCGAATTACCTAAGCTTTGTTTTGGTTTCCAACCAGTCTGAGCGTAAGGTGTAGTGCCATCATATTCATATACCCATTTTCGACCAGAAGGATTATGCAAGAATTGATCACCCGCTTTTGGACTAGTTGGGAAGGCTGTTCCTGAGATAACCTTGTCAATAAGTAGTCCACCAGTAGAAGTAACAACATCACGTCCAGTTGTTAAGTCGGATGAAATTAGCGAACCGACTGTTGCATCGTCATCCGATTTAAAAGCATAGTAGGTAGTATTGATTGTAATATTTTGTAATGAGTAGTGAGTAGCAGATGTGATTGTAAGCCCACCTGCATCTGTTTTAAAGTCTTTAAAGACCCAACCAGATTGTGAACCTGCTGAAAAGATCGCAGATGAGGCATTATAAGAAAAGTAAGTTCCTGCACCAGTACCTATGATTGAGACATTATTAATTGCCCGACTGACTGTAGCGGAAAAACTAATTGTGCCACTTGAAACGACCTGTAAAGTTCCGCCTGTATTGGGAAGTGCGTCGAGTGCAGCTTGAAATTGTACGTTATCGTCTGTACCGTCTATAGTATAGTCTACTGCTGTTGCACCATAGACAGGATTACCGATACGTAGAATAGGAATTGTGATCGAATCGCCAATGACTTGTTTGGCAATTTCAGGCGTATTAACTTTTGCCTGACCGATTTGGAAACCACCAAAAATTAAAGTCAAAGCTAAGATAACCGATAACCCAATCCACCCGATTTTACTCAAATATGCTTTCATGTCTCAAACCCCTTTTTACAGCCTACTAAATTCTAATTTATGTTATCATATCATAATACTATGGGTTTGTCAAGTACCTATCCGAAGATAGTTTGAAGTCCCAATAATCTTAAAACCACAACGATAACAATAAACCCTAAAACTAAGACAACCTTATCTAAGTAGGGATTTTTGACTTTAATAATAAATGAGTGAAGTCCGCCCCAAAGACCGAACATAATAATGATATTAAAGGTAATAGGACTGGACATTACGATTCCCCATGCAGATTGGTCTATCATAAGTTGCCTGACAAAAAAATAGGACGCTACCATGAAGATAGCGACCACAAAATAGATATGCCATGCCTTAATTCGTTTAAGATACTTCATTCATTAACTCCCACAACTATTGATAAATTTTCATCATAAGTTTCCAATCGAAAAACATTTTCCCAATAAGGTGTAATAGTCGGATTAACAATATAGACTCGTTTGCCGATAGACAGTAATCGTTCAACCTCTTTTGTGGTTTCTTTTTCGACTATCCCGAAGTATTTCATGTAATCAACGTGTCGTGCTAAGTTTAGAGCGTCATTATACTTTGTAGTAGCTAATTTTAGAGCATCCTCAAATTTAATCTGTTTATTTTGAGACATAACTAAGTCTACCATAGATTCAAGACTAGGTGTATCTGCCGAGTAGAATAAAGGTGTTATTTTATGACCTTTTGCCCATAAATAGGCATTTGCAAGACCATATTGACCACCAGAGCTACATATTATATAAGAATCGTCCGGTAAACTGGATATTGATTGCTCATAATTGGTTGCTAAAGGCATTTGATTGGTTAAAACATTAGCATTTAAGAACAAACCATTCACCAAAATCAAGACAATTGCCCCACAAGTGACAGTTTGTGCGTGAAATTGGCCTAGTTTTGAGAGTCCTACACCTACTAAAACTGCGATAATTGGCATTGAAAAAGTCAAAAAAGTCCATGTGGATTGGTCTGAATTAGTCAAATAGAGCCATAAAGTGAACATAATAGTCGAAAATGCCACTAAAACATACTTTGGAGAACGAATTAGACCTTTAAAACTGTAAACAAGTGGTAAAATAGCAAATCCGAGACTAACAGCGACTACCATAGCGAATTGAAGTAATCTTTCAGGCGTATCCCATAGTGAAAGTGAACCGATAGTACCAGAACTACCTAAGTAGTTATTAATTCCTTCAAAGGATAGGTGTCCGGCTAAAAGTCGTGGAGTATCTAAGTACATAAGGATAAAAACCATCGAATAAGGTAAAATCCCGAATACTAAGTAAATCCATAAATACTTGACCCAAAGTTTCAAGTCTCTGACATTAACGATCAACCAAATAACACTGACCATAGCAACAATAACGTGGACTGCCGACCCTAAAGCAAGCATTAAGACAGTAAGTTTTTTACGATCAGAAATGTAGAAGTAAAACGCTAAAGAGACAAACATAGCAGAGATAGCATATTCTTCAAGGATAGTAGATTGAGATAGAAAAACTGCCGACCCTAAAAGAACCAAAGCAGAGATTACAGCATACTTAAAAGAAGTCAATTTTTTTGCAGTTAAATAGACTACAGAAACACAGATAGAAGCGGGTAAAACAGATAGTCCAATAGTCATAGCAAGTACCAAATGTTGAGGGAAAATCCAGTTCATAAAGTGGCCTAAAAGCACATAAAGAGGTGAACCAAGCGGTTGAACATTTGCCCAAATTAACGAGCCATACAACCAATCGCCCGAATCTTGACTGGCAAAAATCCAAGTCCAAGATTTTGAACTTAGAATCAAGTAGTAGGTGAACGCAACCAATCCGACAATCAGGTAGTCGTATTTACGTACCTTAGTCATTTTGATGCTCAACATAAGATTCAATACGTTTATCTTGATGTTTAGATAAATAGATAATATCGATATTAAATCTCCGATGATTGTTTATAAGATGGTCTATAATAGTTTGTCCTATACCTTTATTAACAGAACTGGGATAACTAAACTCAGTACTATCAATTATAACTGTTTTGCCATTTAGTTCTTTAAATAAACTAGGACTATTATCGGATGGTTTAGATTTAATCATCTCGTAGAAGTTTGTTTTATCATCTAAAAATACCACTGGTTTTGAAATAACAATTTGTTGAATCATTTTAAAATCCTCACTATTTTTAGTCGTATTTACGTATTTGTTTCATGCTTAATTTCCTTTAAAAACCGTTCTTCAGTTAGATAGTTAAAGTTATTTAATTCAGTACTCATAATCACAGGTTTATGATAAATTTGTTGCATTTTAAAGGCAACATAAGAAGCAAATACGGACATTCCGCTACCTTTATTACAGTTGAATATTAGAATATTATTACCTAATTTTTCAACCATATCTTTATCCATATCAATTCTCTAAAGTTTTCTCATCAACTAAATCTTTATATTCACCAGATAAAATCTGCCGTTTTACTTCAGGCCAATTACCATCTTGTGATTCATCTAATTTAAGATATTTCTCAATATAAGTTACTATGCGTAATCGTTCATCCGCATCACCATACCTTGATTCGTACATCATAGTCATAAATAAAATATGTCTCATCCTATAATTGCGATAGGTTTCAAATATATGCCTTTCAATCGAGCTATGGTGACTTTTCAATAATTTCTTATCCATCGGAACAAAGTTTTCCATTTCCCTTTTAGTCAATTCTTCAGAGATATTATACATCTCTTTATATTCTTCAGCAATTTTCTTTTCGTCTTTCATTATTTTACCTCTTAATTCTCTATATTTTTATGTAGTAAATCTTCTACATCATCATTAGATTCTTCATCACTAAATCCGCCATTTTCGCTAAAGGCTACACTTTCGCAGATGATATTAAAGAAGTCCGTATAGGCTTCGATAGTTGCGTCACGTTTAGCGTTAAGTAAGTCCATTTTTTGTGGTAGAACTTTACCGTCTTGATCTTGTGCTAAAACAAATTTATTTTGCCAATTTGCACCTGCATGAAAGAGGTCTAAGACTAGGATATCTTTGATAAATTCAATTTGTTCGTCATGTTTGCACATTCTGTCATCGTCGTTATTCATTTTACACCTTCTGTTTTTATTTCCCCATATTGAGTTCGGTAAATCACTAATTCAGCTTCGATAAGAGTTACTCTAGCACGAAGTTCTTCATTTTCTTTTTCAAGATTATTAAGATGTTGGTTTAACACATTATAAGGTTGATGATGAGCAGCATCTATTAATTCAAGGTTTTCAATTCTATTATCTGTCTTAATATTATTGATATGATGCACACATTCATAAGTTTTTAAACATCTACCCAAATGTTTTGCCATCACTAGTCTATGTTCCAATACTCTATGGCTATCACCAGTGGTCATTGAGAAAAAGGGGTCTTCTGGTTGTAATGTTATCATATAATACCCACGACCATCTATAAACCTACCGCCTTTCCATTGACTATTTTTAGGCCCACGATAACTACCGTATTGTTTTTTATTCTTACAAGTACTACACAATTTACCAAAACTTACTAGCGATCTCCAAAATAATTTAGCACAATTGGGACATTTATCATATATTACGAATCCCCTGCCTTTCAATCCCACTGTATCGCCCCTTGTTACCATCCCAATTTCAAGTTCACCATTCCCATCCCAATAATTTAATTTTTGATCACGTATATTTTTAGACCTAACTTTATCAGCACAATGATTTTCTCTACAATATACAACCCCATTCCTTTTATTATAATAGTTAAGAGGAACCCACCTAGCTAAACCACAATACGCACAAGTACTATAAATGTGTTTAACTCTACCCTTTTTACCAATGTTAGGCCCATAAGCAATATCACCAATTTCAGGCATTTTTTCTATCCTCTTTATCAATAAAATTATTAATAGCGATACGTATTAAAACACTAGGTGTCAAACTTTTTTTGATAGATATCTCTTTTAATCTATCTATTTGTGTTTGTGATAAATAAAACGACTGTTTCTTCATATCCATATCATTATAGTATCATATTATCTATACGTTGTCAAGCCCTATTTTACACAAAAAGAAAGGGTGAATCTTTCGACCCACCCTTGTCTTTTCAGCTTTCGTAGCTTATTCTTTGGTACCAGCCTGTTTCCACATTCTGTATGTTCTCTATATCTTTCGATATGGCATGGACTATATTTTTACCCATTTTCTATGGGTACGTCCTCTATAGTCTCTACGCATTTGCAACTATTACTAGTTGTTTTAGTTCGGGATAAGCATGGACTTTATTAGTCTTTAGCTTCAACCGAGTTAGGGACGAGAGCCACCTAAAATTACTTCTAAGTGCGGCCAGATAATTGACCATAACCAATAATGGAACCATAATGACGATAGCTGCGACGCATACACTCTTAATCTTTCGATAAAGTATGGACTATACTTTCATCCGTTTCAGGATGCCCAACCTCTAGTCTCTACACATGATATCTGGTTCATTTCCAGACCTAGCTAGGGATTTGCTTGAGCATTTACGCTTTTAGCATCAACCTAATTTGTTGGGTATTTTTACATCTAAGATTACTCTTAAAGCTGGCCTGATCGACCAGAAGGAA
>Ga0172381_10004025_pt1 | contig 15352 bp, 18 predicted proteins | sample Leawel6488metaG_FD_119754 | JGI IMG/M metagenome (GOLD analysis project Ga0172381, IMG submission 119754) | Leachate microbial communities from a municipal landfill in Southern Ontario, Canada - Leachate well 64-88 metaG | ecosystem: Engineered > Solid waste > Landfill > Unclassified | place...
TAATACTCTTGACGTTTTTGGTTTTACGTATTACTATAAACATTCACAATAAAATTGTCCTTTTATATTTTAAAAATATATTTTTAAATAAAAAAAACAGTTACAGATGAAACGAAAAAAAACAGAAGGAATGGTCTATTCCGGTACCGGTGTTAATTACGATGACATGGACCAACTTTGTCAGATTGCCGATCAAATGCCAGACCCCGCTAAATTTTATGAAGCGGTAGCAATTGATGGTGTAGCCATGATTGTTAACGACATGATTACTCTCGGTGCGATGCCATTATCTTTGGCCATGCATTTGGCCGTTGGTAATTCTGATTGGTTTAAGGATGAAGCTCGTTATCAAGGACTGATTTCCGGCTGGAAGAAGGGTTGTGATTTGGCTGGTTGTGCTTGGGGTGGTGGAGAAACCCCGACTCTTAGAGATATTGTTATTCCCGGTACATTTATTCTTAGCGGCTCAGCTATGGGTGCTATTAAACCAAAGAAAAACATTATCAATAAAGGTCCGCAGCCAGACGATTCCATTATTATTGTGCGCAGCTCTGGAATTCATGCCAACGGTTTGTTATTATGTCGCGACATCGCCGCAAAGCTTCCTGATGGTTACCAAACAATTTTGCCTAGCGGCAAAACTTACGGGGAGGTCTTGCTTACCCCGACAAGTATTTATGCCCCGTTGGTTAGTGAGGCCTTTGATTCTCACATCAAGATTAATTACACGGCTAATATCACTGGACATGGCTGGAGAAAATTGATGAGGTTTCCTGGGAATATGACATATGTCATTGAGGAAGTACCAAAACCGCAGGAAATTTTTTCCTTTATACAAAAAGCCGGTTCTATAACCAACGAAGAGGCGTATGGTAACTTGAACATGGGTGCCGGATTTGCCATTTTTGTTCCCCAAGAAGAAGCCCGGTATATGATCGATCTAGCTAGTTTACTTGGTTTTGATGCTCTTGATGCCGGATATGTTCAGGCAAGTCCTGATCGCAAGGTTGTAATCAAACCAAAGAAGTTGGTCTATACCGGCGAGACTCTGCAAATTCGATAAATTCGATAGCAAAAACTGTTAATTTGGCGCCCTCTTGTTTTATAACAAGAGGGCTTTTTTATTGAACAGTTTAAGGAGATGTGCTATCATACTCAGATTAATAAACATAAATAAAGATTAAATATAAAGTAAAATATGCCTGAAGAAGTTATGCAAGACCCGATATTTACCTGTGGGCTTAAGCTGTCAGAAAATTCTCTACATAATCTTTCTCATTGGCAGAGGGTGGAGAAATTTGGTTTAATGATTGCCGAAAAAGAAAATTCTGACAAAGATGTTGTTTCTTGGTTTGCTTGTTTGCACGATGCGCGTCGCGAAAATGATGATAACGATCCTGACCATGGTAAGCGAGCGGCTAGTCTGCTTGATGAATTGAAAGAAAAAGGATTGGTTCCTCTATCTGATTCCCAATGCCAGCAATTAAAAGAAGCTTTAATATTTCACAATAATGATGATGCCGCCAGCGATGATATTACAGTCAGAACTTGTTGGGATGCCGATCGGCTTGATCTCTGGCGTGCCGGGATAAAACCTAATCCGGAATATATGTTTACAAATTTCGGTAAGAGCCAAAAAATGATTGATTTTGCCGCTAAGGTAAATGGTATTTCTTAATTTTTTATCTTTATGGATCAATCTTATCTCTATATAATTATTCCCTTTGCGCTTATAAATATTATCGCTTTTTTAATCATGCTCGATGATAAAGTGAAATCTTCTAGGCCGAACGCTCAGAGAATTTCTGAAGGCATGATGTTTTTTTTGGCAACGATTTTCGGTAGCCTCGGCGTTTATGCCGGGATGTTTGCCTTTAGACATAAGACACAGAAATGGTATTTTTTAATCGGCATTCCTCTCTTAATGATTGAAAATTTAGCGACAGTTTATTTAATTTATAATTTTTTATGGATGAACAAATTAAATTAGAAACAAAAAAAACTTTTAATTCAGCTATCTTTTTCATGAAATTAGATAGGCTTGCCGCCTGGATATTACTTTTAGTAATGTTGACTTATGCCGTTACTGGTTATGGCATGACAAAAGGAATAATTGATCAGCAGTTAGCTCGTTCATTGCATCTCGGCTGGCTAGGGGCAATTGGTTTAATTGCTTTTGTTATCCATACCCATCATGCCGTTGGGTTAGCTTTTAAACGTTGGCGTATCTGGAATAAATTCAGTCGTTTCTGTTTATTTTTCTTTTATTTTTTAGTAATCATTTTTTTTCTTTATTTACAATTTTTTTATTCTAGCTCTGCTGATAAGCGTTTTGGTGATGATTATCAATCTTTAAACAATCAAGCAACTAGTGCAAATATAAACACGGGAACATTGCCAGTTTATACCGCTGATACTTTAGTGGCCTATAATGGTTTAAATGGTCAACCGGCTTATGCGGCCGTTGATGGTTTGGTTTATGATTTTTCCCAATTATTTCGTAATGGCAATCATCATGGATATTCTGCCGGAAAAGATTTAAGTTCCGCTTTTCATAGCCAGCATCCAAATAATCTGTTGAATAATTACAACGTAGTTGGAATATACAAATAAAGATTTATTTTTTTCTTGCGTATTATAAAATAGGGAAACCCGAGAGAGCTCTCTTACCTAGGTCAACTTATTAACTTAATTCTTTTCGATTAAAGCCATAATTTTAAATTGTGTTTTTAAGCGAAGACAAAAAATTATGAATATGAAGAAAAAATATTTTATCCCTGGTTTAGCTGTTCTTTCGGTATTGGCGATTACGGCGGGCACAAGTTCGGTAATGGCTGCAGGTACAAGCACTAATTCGTTATTAGATAAATTTAAAATACATCATAATCAGAAAACTCAAGAGTTGACTGATGCTCAAAAGACAGAGATGAAAGCTAAAATGGAAGCTGTAAAAAGCGCCCTGGAATCCGGAAATTATACTGCTTGGGTAACAGCCGAAACAGCAATCAATGCCGATTCCCCAGAATTAAAAACTGTTACGTCTGATAATTTTTCTGCCTATGTAGAAAAATATAAAGAAAGGGAAGCAAAAATGACCGAGCAGAAAACTAAAATTGATGCGGTTGAAACGGCCCTTGCTAATAGTGATTATACTGCCTGGGTAACTACCCAAAAAGCTCTTGATGCAAATTGTCCCTTGTTAACCAAAATTACTTCCGATAATTTTAGCAAGTATGTCGAGGCAAATAATTTGCGTAAACAGGCCGACAGTATTATGAAAGATTTAGGAATTAATGGTGCGGGGAGAGGAGATATGGGTGGATTTGGTGGGCCAGAAGGAGGCCATGGAGGAATGAGAGGGGAAAAGCCAGCTGACGCACAGCAATAAAATAGTCTATTATAATAAAAAACGGATAGCAGTCGCTATCCGTTTTTTTGTATTCTTATTTGCTATCTACATGATCTAGTTTAATAAATATTTTTCAATTTCATTAAAGACTTCTTCAATACTCATTTCTCCATCTATCTCAACAAATTTTCCTTTATCTTTGTAATAGGATATTAAGGGAGTAGATTCTTGGCGAAAAACATCCAAGCGATTACCCACTACTTTAGGGTCTTTATCATCGGCGCGTCCGGTTTTTTCCGCTCGATCATTAATTCGGCGTTGTGCTTCTTCGAAGCTGATGTTTAAGAGTATAAACAAATCTACGTCCAGACCGTTCTCTTTAACGATCTTATCAAGCATTTCGGCCTGGGGAACCATGCGTGGGAAACCATCAAATACTATACCGGTTTCTTTAATGCTAGCTCCTATTTTTTCTAATACCTGGATCATTAATTCGTCAGGAATAAGAACGCCTTTATCGACGCTTTTTTTAATCTCCGCTCCGAGTTCTGATCCGGAAGATATTTCCGCTCTTAGCGTTTCGCCCATGCCAAATTGTTGGAATCCATATTTTTTACATAAAAGATCGGCCTGGGTTGTTTTGCCGGCCGCTGCTAAGCCGTATAAAGAGATGATTTTTTTCATAATATTTAGAACATTTTATAGATAATGCTAAGTAAAATACTATAATAGCAGTAAAAAACCAGTTGGACAAGGGCAATTTACCTATAAAATAGAGAAAAATAAAGAAAATTCTTTATTTAGCGTAATACTTAAATAAGCTATGGGTTAATGCTATAATAAAAGCATGAATATTATTGGTATTTCGACTGAAGAAATCTCGAAAAAGACCGACTCTGAGTTGGTTAAACTAAGCTTGGCCAACCAAGATGATTTTGTATATCTGGTAGATCGTTATAAAGGAAAATTGGCTAGTTATATTAAAAGATTAACTAACGCTAATACTGAAGACGTGGAAGACATATTACAGGAGGTTTTTATTAAAGTTTATTTAAATTTAAATGATTTTGATAAAGATTTAAAATTTTCTTCTTGGATATATCGCATTACTCATAATCAAGTTATCAGCGGCCATCGCAAGATAAAAGCGCGTCCAGAAGGTTATGCAGTTAATATCGATGACAAGCTGGCTAATAGTCTGGTGGCCGAAACTGATATTAAGGGGCAAATGGATAATAAAATTTTGCAGAAAACAATAAGCTCCGTTTTAGATAAAATTGATGAAAAATACCGCGATGTTCTAGTTTTAAAATTTTTAGAAGAACAGAGCTATCAAGAAATATCCGATATTCTTAAAAAACCGCTCGGAACTGTCGCATCTTTAATGAATAGAGCAAAGCAGGAATTCCGAACCGAATTTGAAAAACAGCAATTAAAAGATTAATTATATGAGCATGATTGAAAATGAGCCGAAACAAGAGGCAACCAAAAATCAATTTGAAGAAAAATTGATTGCTAAAATAAAAAACGAGAAACTATCTCCTAAACCAAGATGGCAATTTTTGTTAAAAAACTATGTCATTTGGATTTCTGGTGCCATCGCTTTAATTGTCGGAGCCTTAGCTGTATCGGTTATGATTTATCTTTTAAAGTATAACGATTGGGATATTTATAGCCAGACAAAAAAAAGTTTTTGGGAATTTTTTCTTTTAACACTCCCTTACTTTTGGTTTGTTTTTTTGGGGATTTTTGTTTTTATTGTTTATTATAATTTTAAACATACTGAAAGAGGTTATCGCTATCCGCGCTTTTTGTTAGTTGGTGCCTCTATCTTGTTGAGTATTTTATTAGGCACCGTTTTCTTCGCGGCAGGAATAGGTGAAAAATTAGATGATGTTCTTGGACGCCAGGCCCCTTTTTATGATCGCGTGTTTAATCGCCATATTGATTTTTGGTCGCAACCGGATGAAGGAAGATTATCAGGAATGGTTATTTTCCAAAATGATCAAGCGGAGTTTTTATTAATCGATCGTGACCAAGATGAATGGTTGATCGAGGTAGAAAACGCCAAATCTCGTTTTGATGAAAAAATTATTGTCGGCCAACCAATCAATCTCTTAGGGGAAAAAATTGGCGATAATATGTTTAGAGTTGATGAAATTTTACCAGTTAGAGCTGGGCGCGGATTTCTTCGTCGTTTTAATGGTCCAGCTAATGGGCAAAAAATTCCTATGATGCCTGGGAATAATATTCCAGAAGGACGTCCGGTTATTATAATGGAGGATGTATCATCTCCTATGCCTTTTTGAAGAAATTAGCTAAAGCAAGCGTACTTATTAATAAGAACTATTTATAATTATTTTTAAGTAAAAAAGTATGCAAAAAGCAAAAAATAAGAAATTTTTATTAATTTCCCTCGCTTTACTTATGTCAGTTTTTGTATTAACTGGATGCAGCAAAGTTAGTTTAACTGGGACAACTAGTAACGGTGGCCAAAACGGTGCCCCAACTGACGGTGGAACTCCTCCAACTGACGGCGGCACACCTCCAGAAGGAATGACTCCTCCAACTGACGGCGGTACAGCTGGCGCTCCTGCCGGCGCACCGACTAATTAATTTTAATAGTTTTTTTAATCATTAAAATATTTATATGAAGCGAAATTTAGCTATTTTTAGCGCTCTCATCGCTTTTTTATTTGTGCTTACCGGTTGCAGCAAAACACCGGCTAATACGCAAAATAATAATCAAACCGACCAACAAGGTAATCAAGCAAATAAACCAGGCCAAGAGCAAAATTTAAGTCGTTCAAGACAACGTATGCCTGATTTTGGGCAGCCTGATAAAAAGGCTGATGTCCGCGGAGTTGTAAAATCTATAATTGGAAATGAGGTTACTGTTATTAAAATAGATATGGCTAATGGCCGAGCTAGCTCTAGCCCGGATAAAGCTTCGGATGCTTCAAGCACGGATACTCAAGATAAACCAACCGTTTCTTTGGCAGGTGCCGGATCAGGCGCCAGCCGTGGCGGGATGGGCGCTCGCGGAGCGGGTGGTCCAGGAGGTTTCGGCGGCGAGCAGTCAACTACTAGCCGGGCGGATATGTTAGAAAAACTGAAAGCAATGAGTAGCGGTGAAGATAAAATAATTATTCCTGTAGGGATAAAAATGCTTAAGGCTGATACTGAATCCGGTTCAGGTTCTGCTCAACCAAAGATGGTTGAGGCTACTCTAGCTGATGTCACGGCTGACAAAATGTTAACTATTTGGCTAAATGCTTCTTCTACTGATAAAAAGATAGCCGAATTTATCCTTATTAATTAATTAAATTTATGGCGCAATCAATTCTTGAAGAAAGCAGAAAAGCCAGGGGTGGTTTTTTCGGTTTTATCTTTAGCAAAAAATTTCTTATTATCTTTTTAATAGCCGTGGCAATCGGTGGCGGAGTTTATTATTACATGAGTAAAAATACTACTTCAAAAACGGCGACAGTTCAGCAAAAAAAATATACTGCCAAAAAAGAAGATTTGAAAATTTCTGTCAGTTCAACTGGTAAGGTTGTAGCTAAAGACGGTGTTGAACTTTCTTTCCCAGTCTCTGGCAGTCTCGAAGTTGATAATGTTTATGTTAAAGAGGGCGACACAATAAAAAAAGGCGATAAGATAGCTTCTGTTAAAACGGAGAATTTAGAATTTGAACTGCGTAGTGCCTATAATAGTTATCAATCTGCTCTAGCTAGTTATAATTCTAAATTAGAAACAGCGACTGATAGCGAAATATCTAAAGCCAAATCTTCTATTGAACAAGCTAAAATTTCTCTTAGTGAAGCAAAAACAAGCTATGATCAAACAGTTTATAATTCTAACCAGAATATTGCTGACGCGAAAATAAGTATTCAAACGGCGGAAGACAATATGAAATTGAATAGTACTATCAATGATAGCGAAATAGTCCATAACGCTTATTTGAGTTTGACTAGTACATTAAAGACTATAAATATAAATTTAACCAAACAATTAAGAGATTCGGATAATATTATCGGAGTAGATGATACGAATATTAATAGCACTTTCCGCTTAGGTTTAGGAGCGCTTGATTCGTCTGCTCTGTCTCAAGCTAAAGATAGCTATACGAAAGTAAAAAGTTTGAGACTGGAATATGAAACGGCTGTCAGTTTACTTAATGATTATAGTTCAAATAGTGATATTGATAGCGTGGCAACAAAAGCATCAAAATTAATAACAGCCATGCAGGACCACTTGGGTTATATGGAAAAATTAGTGAATGCAACCATAACCTTTGAAGGTCTTTCTCAATCTCAGTTGGATAATTTCAAATCAACGGTTAATTCAAACCAATCAAGCGATATTTCCATGCTTTCAAACTTAAATAGCGCAACGCAATCTGTTAGTAATGCTAAGAGCAGTTTGAGCCAGTATCAAACAGCTTACAACAAAGCAGTCACAAATCTGGCCACTGTGCAAAAACAATCGACTCAGAATATTAGTACGGCCAGCAATACAGTCAAGACAAGGGAACTGGCTTTGACGCAAGCCAATAATGACTATAAGGATTTAATTGAGCCAATATCTGCGAATGACTTAGCTTCAGCTCGCGCGCAGCTTACTTCTGCTTCGATTTCTGTTGATAAAGCTAAATATAACGTTGAACAGGCAACTCTGACCTCGCCGATTGATGGAATCGTTGCCGCTTTAAATTATAAAAAGGGCGATATTATTCTTGATGGTAGCACGGCTGATAGCGTAGCAACAATTATTAATAATGATACTTTATATATTGAAGTTAATGTTGAAGAATCAGATATTAGTAAATTAAAAGTGGGCGATAAAGCAACCGTTACTTTCGATGCTGTTGACGGCGTGAATCTTACCGGTGAAGTCAGTTTTATATCTTTAACCTCAACTACTAATTCTAGCGGCATTGTTACTTATCTTGTCCGAGTTATTCTAGTAAATACCGATAAGACACAAATCAGAGAAGGGATGACTGCTTCGCTCGAATTTATCACTTCCGAAGCCAAAGATGTTGTTGCTATTCCGGTACAAGCAGTTAGCAATATTGGCGGCAAACCATCGGTTGTAATGCTTGATGGCACTGTTCGTAATGTGACTACTAATTTTACTGATGGTAAAAAAGTAGAAATAGTGAGCGGCCTAAATGCGGGAGAGGTAGTTGTTTATTAATGATAAACGAATTCTATTGATATGAGTACGAATAAGAACAATATAAGTAGTGATGCTATAAAAATGGAAAACGTTTTTAAGTCTTACTATTTAGCTAACGGCGAAGAGATCCCTGTGCTCAAAGGAATCAATCTGGAAATAAAAAAAGGTGAATTCGTGGCTATCATGGGAGAATCTGGCGGTGGAAAAACCACTTTGTTAAATGTTGTCGGTTGTCTCCACTCGTTATCTAAAGGAAAATATTTATTAGATGGTGAAGATATTGGTGGCGTAAAAGATGATTTTACCCTGGCTTTTATAAGAAATAAAAAAATGGGTTTTATTTTTCAGCAGTTTAACCTTTTTTCTCGTTTTTCTGCTTTGAAAAATGTTGAACTTCCGGCTTTGTATGGCGGCATGCCAGCCGTCGAAAGAGAAAAGAAAGCTCGGGAACTCCTTAAATCAATCGGGCTAGGAGAAAGAATGCACCATAAGCCGACAGAACTTTCAGGCGGGCAACAACAGCGCGTAGCTATTTGTCGTGCCTTAATTAACGATCCAGAAATAATTTTGGCCGATGAACCGACCGGTGCCCTTGATTCAAAATCTGGAATTGAGGTTATGGAAATATTCACTAAGTTTAAGAATCAGGGTCGAACCGTTGTGATGGTTACTCATACAACAGAGGTTGCTAAATATGCCGATCGAATTATTTATTTGCGCGACGGTCAAGTTTTGGACAATGATTATAAATTGAAAGATAATTTTTAATTATGATTTGGGAAATTATAAAAATGTCGTTTGAATCGCTCTTGGCAAAAAAAACCAGAACTTTTTTGTCGATGCTCGGTATTATTATTGGTGTGGCGACCGTTATTGCTGTTTTTGCCGTTGGTCAAGGTGCTCAAGAATCAGTTAGCTCTCAATTTCAAAATTTAAGCGCTAATTCTATTCTGATTATGCCTAATCGTGGCCGCGGGTTTACCAGCAGTTCAAAATTAAGCACAACTGACGCTCAATTATTATTGGAAGCCGATCATATTTCTTCAGCTACCGGTGCCATCCAGGGTAACGCAACCGTTTCTTATGGTTCAGTGAGCAAAAGCTATGGTGTTGTTGGCGCCGATCAGAATTTTATTAGCCTGTCTAATTTAACTGTTGAGTCTGGAAGAGAAATAACAACTGATGATATTGATAATAAATCTTTAGTGGCAGTTATCGGGAACACGGCCGCCTCAGCTTTGTTTGGTAGCGAAACAGCTCTAGGTAACACTATTACTGTCGGTGGAAAGAAAGTTGAGGTTATTGGTGTTTTAAAAAAATTAGGATCACGCGTCGGAATGATTTCAGTTGATGAAGCAGTTATTGTACCGAGTAGCACAGCTGAAAAAAGTATCCTTGGCACAAAGGGGCAAGTCATGATTACGACCACGGTAGATAATGTCGATAATACTTCTTTAGCTACAACTAGTATTACAGCTATTTTGCGTGCGGAACATAAGCTTAAATCAACTCAAGAGAATGATTTTAGTCTTATGGACGCCGGGAGTATGGTGGCGGCCGCTCAAGAATCGGCCAAAACTATGTCCACTCTCCTAACGGCAATCGCGGCTATTACCCTACTCGTATCTGGTATTGGCATTATGAATGTTATGTTTGTGACTGTCGCGGAAAGAACGAAGGAAATTGGTATTTCTAAAGCGATAGGAGGGAAGCAGAGCGATATTCTATTACAATTTTTGCTTGAGTCAATAATTTTATCCATGATCGGTGGAGTAATTGGGATGATTATTGGACAAGCCGCCATTCCGATTATTACTTATTTTAATTTGATTGCCATGGCTTCTTCTTGGACGGGGCCGGTAATTGGGTTTAGTTTCTCGGTGGTGGTTGGTGTTTTCTTCGGTTTTTATCCGGCTTATAAAGCTAGCCGTCTTGATCCGGTTGATGCTTTACGAAGCGAATAATTTATTTTGTTTTACACCGTTGAATAAAGGATTAAATAAAGGATGGCTGATTGGCCATCCTTTATTGTTCGTCTTTTTTTTCTGAAAATGCTATTATTTAAACAGTAGATATAACATTTATTTTATGTTAGCAAGAACAATCGCGATTGGTTTAATTTTAATAGTTGCCCTTATCTTAGCAGCTATTGGTTTAACGATAGAAAAAAAAGAAAAGAAAATAAAGAAAAAATTTAATATTTTTAAATTCTAAAATAATATGAAGTTAAATCTAAAAAATTTCTGGCTCTTTATCATGTCCATGGGTATAGTATTTCTAGTCGCATATTTAGGATCAATTTTAACTACTCCGAATATTGCCACTTGGTATTCGACTATAAACAAGCCCTCGTTTAATCCGCCTAATTATTTGTTTGCCCCTGTTTGGACGGCCTTATTTTTTCTGATGGGTATTTCTTTGTTTATAATTTTGAAAGACGGGAAAGGAAAAAAATATTATCGCGCCGCTTGTTGGAGTTTTGGCGCGCAATTATTTCTTAATGTCTATTGGTCATTTCTTTTTTTCTTCGCTCATGAACCAGCCTTGGCCTTTTTTGGCTTGGTCTCTCTTTGGTCGATGATAATTGTTAATATCTATTATTTTTTCCAAATAAAGAAATCGGCGGCTTACTTAATGTTTCCTTATATACTCTGGGTTACCTTCGCCGGTGTTTTAAATTACGCTATTTGGTATCTTAACGCTTAGATTTTCACCTTCCGCATTAAGAGCGTATTAAATATAATACTTAAAGACGAAAGAGACATTGCCCCAGCGGCAATAATCGGGCTGAGCAAAATTCCGAAAGCCGGATAAAGTGCGCCGGCAGCAATCGGAATAGCAATGAGATTATAAAAGAAAGCCCAAAATAAATTTTGCTTTATCTTCCTCATTGTTAAGCGCGAGATTGCCAAGGCTTTAATTATTTTATCCAAATCACCGCTAAGAACGGTGATGTCTGCCGATTCAATGGCGACATCTGAACCGGTGGCCATAGCAATACCAATATCAGAAGCAGCTAGAGCGACAGCATCATTTATACCATCACCAACCATTGTCACTATTTTTCCACTCCCTTTTAGAGCCTCTATTTTAGAGGCTTTTTCTAAAGGCGATACCTCGGCGATGATTTCATCTATCCCCGCTTGGGCGGCAATATAATTTGCCGTTTCCTGGCGATCACCAGAGAGCATAATAGTTTTTATGCCATATTTTTTTAAAGCGGCGATTGCGTCTGGTGCCCCATCTTTAATTTTATCAGCTACGGCGAATAGGCCTAATATTTTTTTATCATCGCCTAAATACATTATCGTCTTTCCTTGTTTTTCTAATTTATCCGTTTCTTCGTTGGGCAATACAAAATTTAATTCCTTCATTAAATTAATATTGCCGAGATGATATTTCTTTTGGTCTATTTCACCAGAAACGCCTTGTCCTGGCAGAGCTTTAAAATTATCAACTGTGAGAGGTTTTAATCCTTTTTCTTTAGCTGATTTTATTATCGCCTGTGCTAGGGGATGTTCAGAATTGTTTTCCAAAGAAGAAGCAATAATAAGCAATTCTTCATTTTTGATATCATAAACAATTGTGTCGGTTATATTTGGTTCACCGATGGTGATAGTTCCAGTTTTATCAAAAACTATTATATTAGTTTTGCCAAATTTTTCTAGACTAGCGGCGTTTTTAATCAGTAAGCCGTTTTTGCTAGCAAGTCCTAGCCCGACCATAATACCGGTCGGTGTAGCCAATCCTAGAGCGCAAGGACAAGCGATGGCGAGTAAACTTACAAAGCAGGTAATGCCGAGACTAACAGTTTTTGACCAACCAAGATAATGCGGCCCGATTAAAAGCCAAGAGGCGATGGTAATAACCGCTAAAGCCAAAACAATCGGCACAAATATACCAGCGATTTTGTCGGCTAATTTTTGGATAGGAGCTTTAGAATTTTGGGCATTTTCAACTGCCTTAATAATTGAAGCTAAAACAGTAGTTGCACCGACTTTAGTAATTTTTATTTTTAAAATACCTTCCTTATTGATTGTTGCGCCGATAACCGAATCGCCAATTTTTTTATCGACTGGCAGAGACTCGCCGGTAATTAAAGCTTCATCAACCGCCGAAGCGCCAAAGATAACTTCACCATCAGCTGGAATTTTCATTCCCGGTTTAACAATTACAATATCACCTGCTTTTAAATCGTCGATATTAATTTCTTTTTCTTGTCCATTGAATTCAATTAAGGCAGTTTTTGTTTGCAGGGCGACAAGTTTTTCGATTGTTTCGTTGGTGCGCATTTTTGCTTTGCTTTCTAAATATTTCCCCAAATAAACAAGAGTGATAACAACAATAGTTACATCAAAGAAATAACTTTCTCCTAACCCTAGGCCGGTGCGGATAATCGGGAAGAGATAAATTATGGCCGAATAGAAATAGGCCGTTCCCGTACCAATGCCGATTAGAGTATCCATATTGGCTTTGCCGTAGCGGAAAAAGCGCATGGCAGCGCTAAGAAAATTGCGTCCGGTCCAAAATATAATAAGGGTGGCAACAGCAAAAACTATCGGCAGAAAAATGGCTCCAGGAATTAACTCAGCCGGTTGGAAATGAAAATATTTTGCAGCGAGTGACCAAAAAACTATAAATAAGATTATAGACATTAAGGGGATGGATACTCGCAATTTATTTTTTTGACTATTTAATTCATCAAGTTTTTGTTTTTTTAGAGTATCCAATTTATTTTCAGCCGGAGTTTCAGGAAATAAAAATTGGTAACCGAGCCGTTTTAATTTTTTATTTATATCTTTTTGGTTTAGGTTTTTGATGCTGGTTATCTCCGCTTGTTCAGTTAAAGGATTAATATTTATTTCTTTAATATTTTGATCTCCTTTTAATTCATTTTCGATTATTTTGGCGCAGGAAGCACAATGCATCCCGACTACACCAACTCTTATTTTATTTTCCATATAATTAATAATCTAAGTTTTAATTATTTAGTAATGACCGTAAAACTGCCGGTGTACATGCCCATTGAGCAGGAGAAGGGAATATTGCCGGTTTTGGTAGGCGTAAATTCAATAATGTTTTCCCCAGGTTTGAGTTGTTTTTGTAATTTCAATGAAGGAATTATTAAGGCACTAGCGCATGAGTATGGCGCCTCGGCCTTTATTACCCAACGCACCGGCATATCTTTTATAATGGTAAAACTGTTCGGAGTATAACCGCGATTAGTTTCTGACATAGTAACTATTTGGACTCCGTCTTTTATTTCTACTCCTGGGCTGAGAACAGTATCGTTATTATCTATTGTTTTATTTGTAGCAGTAAAATCACCCGCTCCAGAAATTTGAATTAGTCTAAAGCCGTTATTAAGATTGAAGAGAGCAAAAATAATTATTATTCCCCCGGCGATTTTAAAGAATAAATTTGATTTTCCTTTTTTAATCAAAGAGACAAGACCGCCAAGCCCAAGCAAGCCCGGAGCAGTACCAAGAGCAAATAAGGCCATAACCAAACCACCGCTTAAAAAATTTCCTGTACCAAGGGCATAAATTTGCATCGCTTGCGTGAAACCGCAGGGAAGAAAAAAGGTTAAAGCACCAAGAATTAAAGCATTGTTGGTTTTAAATTTATGTCCGAAATTTTTTGGTAAACTAATTTCTAAATCATTAAAAGCCGGAATGTCTAATAATTTTAGGCCGAGGAACATAATGGTTAATCCCGCTAGGATTATCAGAATGCCGTTGAATATCGGCGATAGTTTAAAAGTAGAACCGATAAGTCCAAGTGTTCCACCAAGGATAAAAAATCCGCCAATTCTTCCGACATTGAATAGAAGGTGGGGGCGGAATTTTTGAAAACGAGTGGCCTCTGGATGTTCTTTGGCATAATTAGCTGATAAGCCAAGGATTAATCCGCCGACTAAAGCAAGGCAGGTTGATACGCCAGCAACAAGCCCAACTAAAAGGGCCAGGGAAAAGGAAAATTCACCTTGTCCCAGAAAAGAACTAAAATCTGGGAGATTATAGAGGCTAATAAACCAATAAATAATAATAATTGCTAAGACCAGAACAACCCAAGAATATTTTCCGGTTTTGCTTTTGTCTTCGTTGTTGTCCTCGATATCCTTTACTCTATAGCCGATTTCTTCGAGGCTATTTTTTATTTCTGATAAAGCTGGAATTTTTTCTTCTTTATAAAATATTTCCGCTTCACCGGTTTTCTGGTTTACTTTGGCGTGCGTCACGCCTTTGACTCTTTCTAAGGCATCCTCACTTAATATTTCGCAGGCTTTGCAATGTAAACCCGTGACTCCGACTTTTATTTTATTTTCCATATTATTTTAAAATTATTTTCCGGCTAATTTATTTACTTTTAATATTTCTTCCACCATTTTTTTCTTGATCGCTTCATTTTTTGAGGCCATGGCATTTTGAAAACAAGTATGAAGATGATTCTCCATTAATTGTTGGTGGGCGGATTTAAGAAGGCCGATAACAGCAAGATTCTGTTGCATGATATCAATACAGTATTCGCCCTCCTCGGTCATTTTAATTAATTTTTCGCTCAAGCTATGGGCTTTTTTAAAAGCGATTAAAATGTTTTTTTTCTCTTTAGACATGTCAGTCATATTTTTTATGTTAGTTTATTTATTTTTTATTTATACCTGGGGGGTAGGTACTAAAATAATATCATGTAAGCTGGAATATCGTCAAGACTTAAAAAAATAGCCAAAAAGAGCTAAAATCATATATATGATTAAAGACATCCCTCTGGCTACTTATTTTCGCCCAAAGACTTTGAGTGAATTTGTCGGCCAAGAAA
>Ga0172381_10004026_pt1 | contig 15352 bp, 18 predicted proteins | sample Leawel6488metaG_FD_119754 | JGI IMG/M metagenome (GOLD analysis project Ga0172381, IMG submission 119754) | Leachate microbial communities from a municipal landfill in Southern Ontario, Canada - Leachate well 64-88 metaG | ecosystem: Engineered > Solid waste > Landfill > Unclassified | place...
ATCATCTTCAAATTGGGCTTGTCCGGTCGTTTTGGCTTGTTCAAAGAAAACCTTGGCTTCTTCCGGATCTAAATCATATTGTAAGTATTGGACTCCGTAGGAAATATTAGTTTCCTGATCCTCGTATTTTAAACGATAATAATTTATCCAAACTTCTTGAATCATATTTTTTATTTATTATCGACTTTTAACTCAAAAACAATTAATTCTAAGGGCAAGGTGGGGATAGGGGAATGTTTAATAGCTTCTTTGGCTTTCAGAAATTCCTCCATTAGTTTTTTTAATTCTTTAATTTCAAATTTTTCTGTTAGCCCCTTTAGGGTTTTTAATTGGTCTTCAGTGAGCTCATCTTTGAGGATTTTCTCTGTTTCAGGATTGGCTTTTAATAATAGTATTTTTCTGAGATTTTTCAAGATGGCTCGGCTAAATTCAATAATATCAGCTCCGTCATCATAAATTTCGTTAATTAAACGAATAGCTTCGCCGGAATCTTTTGTAGCTATAAAATTTAAGAATTTACTGATTTTTTCAAAATTTACTCTTCCTAATACTTCTTCTAAGGTTTGAAAATTAATTTCTTCATAGCCAAGTGAAATAAGTTGGTCTAAGAGTGATTCTGCGTCGCGCAAACTTCCTTCGGCTGATAAAGCAATTTCTTTGATGGCTTCATCGGAAATATCAATTTTTTCACTTTTAGTTAAAAGTCTTAAGCGTTCAGCAATTTCTTTGAGGGTTAATTTTTTAAAATCAAAACGTTGAGTGCGGGAAATAATAGTAGCTGGTAATTTTTCTGATTCAGTAGTGGCTAGAATAAAAATGGCGTGTTCTGGCGGTTCTTCTAGGGTTTTTAATAGAGCATTAAAAGCTTCTTTGGTAAGCATGTGCACCTCATCAATAATGAAAACTTTATATTTAGATTTAATAGGGGAGAATCTGATGCCTTCTTTAAGGTTTTTAATTTCATCAATACCGCGATTAGAAGCAGCATCAATTTCAATTAAATCCATAGATTTGCCCTCATTAATATCTAAGCAAGATTCGCAAGTATTGCAGGGCTCGGCGGATTTTCTATTAGTACAATTAACAGCTTTAGCCAAAAGTCGGGCAATGGTAGTTTTACCGGTACCGCGTTGACCACAAAGCAAATAAGCATGGGAAACCGTGTTGGTTTTCAAAGCATTAGTGAGTGTTTGAATAATGGATTTTTGGCCGATAACTTCAGAAAAAGTTTTTGGTCTATATCGGCGATATAAAGCTAAATGAGCCATAATATTAAAAGTATAACGCGGAAAACGGCAAAAAGCAAAGAAGATTGATCCCGCACCTTTTATAAATTAGTCCGACGAGGCGGACTAAAAACGATAGTTATATTTACAAAAGGTGCGGGATTGACGGGTTGTTATTAATGTTTAATATAGTAATTGGAACTTTAACAAGGGAGGTGGATAATGGAAAAAAGAGTTCTTGATATTGGAACTTTATTGTATCAATTTGAAAAAGATGATTTTCATGGTACTCCAGAGAATGTGAAAGCTTTAATCCATCTTACAAAAGATTTGGGCGTAGAAGTAGATTTGGGAGTTGATGCTATAAATAAAGTGGTGAAAGATATAGACGACGAGATAGAAAAAAATATAATAGAAATTCCCGCTCTTAAAGAAAATTTGAATCGTTTAGAGAGGGAGGTAAGAGATCTTGAGTTAAAGAAGTTGCGTCTGACGACATTTGTTGAAGAAATGAGAGATTTTGGGATAATAGAGAAACCGTCACTTGAAGAAGATCCGTTTTAAAAGAAAGATAAAATCCCGTTATTGCGAGAAGCAGGCGGGATTTTTTTATTTGCCTTTAATTGTTTTTTCCGCTAAAATTAATCTATATTCTCTGGCATATTCGCTGAAGGCGAATCTAATGCCAGCCCGGAGGTCGCCCTTGGCGATCGAAGGAGAATATATAAATCCTAGTAATTTTTCAAATTGTATTTTGAAAAATTACTGAAATGGTACTCCAATAGGAGTACTGCGGCCATAAGGCCGCAGATTTCTATCTTATGTCTACTGGGATTAAAGTTTTAATAGCTGTTTTTATTGTAGTTGCTGCTAGCGTGGTGGCTGTTTTTGTTTATGGAGGCGACCAGACTATTTCTGTAAATAATATTGAAAAGATTAGTACTCCTACTCCAAAACCATTACCAGAAAAATTAAAAAATCCACCGGAAATTATAAAAGCAGTTTATGCGACTGTTTGGACGGCGTCTACTGATACACAAATTAATCGTTTGATTGATCTAGCTAATAAAACAGAGGTAAATGCTATTGTCATTGATATTAAAGATTATTCCGGTAAAATCTTTTTTGAAACTAATTCGCCGTTGATTAAAGAAATTGGTTCAGAAGAAATAATTATTAAAGATTTGGATGCTTTAATTAATAAGCTCCATGCTAATAATATTTATGCTATTGCTAGAATTACGGTTTTTCAAGATCCACTTTTAGCAGCTAAGCGTCCAGATTTAGCAGTGCAAAGCAAATCCACTGGAAATACTTGGAAAGATAATAAGGGTTTGGCTTGGATGGATCCGGCTTCGATGGAAGTTTGGAATTACATCGTGACTGTGGCTAAGGAAATTGATAAACACGGATTTGATGAATTAAATTTTGATTATGTTCGTTTTCCTTCGGATGGTAAAATAAGCGACATGGTTTTTCCTTTTTACGATGCCACTAAATATAAGAGCACAGTAATGAAAGATTTTTTTCAATATCTTTCTGATAATTTGAGAAAAGAGGGGATTAAAACTTCCGCTGATTTATTTGGTTTGGCTACAGTGAATAATGATGGCTTAGGTATTGGTCAAATTATTGAAGATGCGGCCTTAACTTTTGATGCAGTTTGTCCCATGGTTTATCCTTCACATTATGCTACGGGTTTTATTGGTTTGAAAAACCCCGGAGCTTATCCTTATGAAGTAATTAAATATTCTATGGAAGCGGCTAAAAAGAAATTCGATGCTTTGGAAGTTTTAAAAAATTCTACTACTTCACCAGAAAATATTAGAAATGCCAAAATAGCTCAAATGCGTCCTTGGCTTCAAGATTTTGATTTGGGCGCTGATTATACAGCAGATATGATTCGTTTGGAAAAGAAAGCAGTTTTAGACGCCGGATTTAATGAGGGCTGGATGTTGTGGGACCCGAGAAATGTTTATACGGCCGGAGCTTTAGATTTACAATAGAAATATGAAATTATATATAGTAGCTACGCCTATTGGAAATTTACAAGATATTACTTTGCGCGCTTTGGAAGTATTAAAAAGCGTTGATTTTATATTATGTGAAGATACACGACATACTTTAAAATTATTAAATCATTTTGAAATAAAAAAACCTTTGATTTCTTATCATCAGCATAGTCAATTACAAAAAATAGAAAATATTATTGATTTATTAAAACAAGGAAAAGATCTAGCCTTGGTTTCTGATGCCGGTACACCAGGGGTTTGTGATCCTGGTAATAAACTAATTGAAGAAGTTTTAAAACAATTGCCAGAAACGGAGATTATTTCCATTCCCGGACCATCTACTTTAGGGGCAATTTTATCTGTTTGCGGGATTAATTCCGATAGATTTTTATTTTTGGGTTTTTTGCCCATGAAAAAGAAAAGGAAGGAATTTTTAGCAAAGATTGTTGATTCAGAATATCCAGCGATATTTTTTGAATCCCCGTATAAGATTTTAAAAACTTTAAAAGAAATTGAAAAATTGAATTCCAATGCACAAACGATTGTTGGCAAGGAATTAACCAAAATGTTTGAAAAAATTTATCGTGGAAATATTTCAGAAGTAATTGGAAAAATTGAAAAAGATAAGGCGAGAGGGGAGTATGTGATAATAGTTAAAAATTAAAAGTGCAAAGTTTAAAATTATTAAATGAAAAAACCGCTACGACAGAGTCGTGGCGGTTTTTGTTTTTTTAGATTAATTCAAAAAAGAAAGATATTAAAGAACAGGGATAAGATACTCCGTACTCTACGAATCGTCTTTCCATATCATTTCTTTGGAAGATTTTTACTCTTTTCTCTGGATATTTTTCCTGTAACTTATCTAAAAAATCATTCATTGCTATATCTATTGTTTCAGCCCCTTTTTCCGGTTTTGTTGCACTATTAAATTTTACAGCGATAGTTTTATGATGTATTTTCCCATTGTCAAGGTTTTCCATTTTTACCTTCTTTTATTTGGATTTATGAGATGAGCAAAATGTATTTTGGAATCTATTAAAATTATCATTTTTATCTTTATAAGTACTAATCATAAGGTAATTACGGATTTGTATGGTAATATTTATTTCAATATCCCTAAATCTACTGGGACTCTTTCTTTCTAATCTTTTCAATTTTCTGGCTTCTTTTAATGCCTGTTCAGCTGTTTTTCTTTTATGGCTTGTAAGTGACCCCTCAAGATAAAAGGAAATCTCAAATTTTAAATAAGCAACCATTCTTTGCATTTTATCCTCCTCATTTTTTTAAATAGCCATTTTATATTTTAAGAATATTAGTTATTTTGTCAAGTAAATGACTTGCTATTGCAATTATTCCGCTTTAAGATACGGGTAGAATTAGAATTTTAAAAAGTAAATATCAGGAGGTTAAAGTGAAAATAAAGCTGGTTATTGTTTTGATGGTATTTCTTTTTTCTTGCTATAAAAGTGAAGTAATTGAAGTTGATGTTGTGTTGGATATGAGTGCTTGGAGTCCTAATATAGGGGTTCATAATTTTTCTTTGAGTCAGCAAATTGCATACTTAAAACCGTTGGTTCGTTCTGGTAATTTGGAGTGCGTGCGTGTGGGTTGGCTAGGGGATAGTAGTGAGTTAGCGACTTGGTTACATTCACAAGGAATAGAAGTTCTGGGTCTTTTTGAAAATGAATTTTTAAGGGATTCTAATGTTGTGGAAATTTTTCATGCTCAGGTTCAACGATACCCTTATATTAAATATTGGGAGATTGGTAATGAGGTGGAGCATTTTATTGGGATGTCAGCTCAAGAATATATGGCAATTTTTGACAAGATATACAAAGCTTCTCGTGATTGGGGAATCACTCTTTTATCACAAGCGCCTTTTGGTAATATTGATGGAGCTGAATTTTTTAAAGCAATGATGAATAATGGGTTGGATAAATATACTGATATTATCGTAGCTATTCATTATTACGGTTATGCTAGTGAAGCAATACATAGGTTTTCTACTCAAGTTCACCGTCTCCCATTTTCAGTGGATGTTTGGGTGACAGAAACTGGAATAAAAGATCAATCTAGGCATATTGGTTATGTTAATGAAATATATCCGGACATACGTAATGTTTTACGGGCAAAAAAGATTTTTTGGTATGTTTTTTCTGAATGCAGTGAACATTCATTGGTGAGTGGTTTATCTTCTGGTTGTTCTGGGTTTAAAATTACTAGTCCTTTATATAATTTTTTGGTTGATTCGGCTACAGATATAAAAAATAATACTGGCAGTAAGATTTTTGGTACAAGAGCAAGGAAAGGAGGTGGAGAATGAATAAAAAAATAATTATTTTTTTATTTTTATCGATTTGTTTAATTGCTCCACTCTTAGCGCAAGAAGATTCTTCAGTTCCCAAACATAATAAATCATTTTTAGGATTGAATTATCAATTGGAATTCGGGGAGTATTTAGCAAAACCAATCAAATTTTACGGATTTTTGTGGGAATATGATTTTAAACCGTGGTATAAAATAGGTTTCAAGTTGGCGATTAACAAGGAAGACAGTTGGATGGGTGATGGATGGGAATTAATGCTTGTTCCTAGGAAATATTTTTCTTTTACAGATTCAGAAGATGCTTTAATTGGTTCTGTAGGAATTGGCGTATTATATAAAACTCCCTCTCGAATCTATTCTTCTTATGACGTTGCATCAGAAGAATACATCTATGTGAAAGATGAACAGCTATTGGGGAAATGGAAGTCTGTAGTAGTAGAGTTTGGGTTAAGGGGCAAGAGTTTTGGTAGAGTTTATTTTGAAACCAGTTTAGTTTTCAAACCATTGAATTTTTATGTGAAAAACAAAACCGAAATAAATGGTTTTGTTGCCGCTAATTTAACTATTCTTTATTGTGTAAGAAAATGAAAATGCCGCGAATTTATTTCGCGGCATTTTTTTATACATTCACATGAAAGTAGCAGGTATCCCCGTCTTGCATTATATATTCTTTCCCCTCTAAACGCATTTTACCTTTTTCTTTCACTCCCGGCCAGCCGTTAAACTCAATAAAATCTTTCCAATGGCAAACTTCGGCTTTGATAAACCCCTTAACAAAATCTGTGTGGATAACGCCGGCTGCCTCTGGGGCCTTAGCTCCGCGATGGACAGTCCAGGCACGAGTTTCTGGTTCTCCTGAGGTGAGAAAGGTAATTAAATCTAGTAATTTGTAACTTATAACAATTAATTGATCTAAGCCCGCTTGTTCAATACCGAGCTCTTTCATATAATCTTTGGCTTCTTCTGGCCCTAAATCAGCAAATTCTGATTCTAGTTTAGCGCAGATTTTTACATAATTACCAAATACTTTTTTATATTGCTCATCATTTTCTTTAGAAACTAATTGTTTTTCATTAACATTAATTACATAAATAATCGGTTTCATAGTGAGTAGACATAAACCTTTCATGATTTTTAATTCTTCTTCGGAGTAGGCGAGGTCGCGGGCTGATTTTCCGGATTCTAATTGTTTATAAACTCTTTCTAATAAATCTAATTCTATCTTGGCCTCAGGAGTTACGATGCTTCTAGTAGATTTTCTGGAATTTTCTAAATGCTTGCTGACAGTTTGCCAATCAGCCATAACTAATTCCAAATTAATAATCTCCATATCTTCTTGCGGATTGATTTTATTATGAACATGAATAATATTGGGGTCTTCAAACGCTCTTACCACTTGAGCAATAGCATCTACTTCTCTAATGTGTGATAAAAATTTATTGCCTAACCCTTCTCCTTCAGAAGCACCCTTAACTAATCCGGCAATATCTACAAATTCAATGGCAGTGGGTACTATTTTTTTGGAATGAGAAATATCCGCTAATTTTTTTAAGCGGTCATCCGGCACTTCTACGATGCCGACGTTTGGCTCAATGGTGCAAAATGGATAATTTTGCGCATCAGCCAATTTACTGCGTGTTAAAGCATTAAATAATGTTGATTTACCTACATTGGGCAATCCCACAATTCCTACTGAAAGCATATGTATATATTCTAATGATTTTTTAGAAAAATAATAGTCCTGACGTTGTTGATGAATAATAATTTTTTGTTTGCAATTTTTTCTAGAAAAGATTAGATTTAGATTAGATTTTTAAAATTTTTAAATATGTCCGCCTTTGCTGAAAGCTACGGCGAGATAAGGAGAAAAAAATGGAAATAATTCGTCCGCCTGGTTTAAAGGAAGGCGATACAGTTATGGTGTTAACCCCTTCAGAACCAATTAATTCTTGGAGAAGTTTTAGACGCGGAGTAAGGACTTTGGAGAGTTTGGGTTTTAAGATAAGATTCGGGAAATATATTAAATCAATTTATCAAATTTATAAAGCTGGGACTCCTGAGCAAAGAGCTGAAGATTTGAATTTAGCTTTTGCTAATTCAGAAATTAAAGGTATTTTTATGGCCACCGGAGGGTATTCGGCCACAGAAATATTGCCTTTGTTAGATTATGATTTGATAAAGAAAAATCCAAAATTAATAATGAGTTTTTCTAATGGTACGGTTGTGTCTAATGCTGTTTTTGCTAAAACAGGATTGATAACTTTTTATGGTTTCTGCATCGAATATTTTTTCAGAAGAAAAACCCCATACACTATCGATTCTTTTTTAAATATAGCAAGTTTAGGGAGATTAGATTTCATTCAGAGAACCAAATGGAGAAACGTAAGAAGCGGGAGAGCATCTGGAAAGTTAATCGGTGGGAATCTCCGTTCTTTTGTGAAATTAATAGGGACTCCTTATTTGCCGAATTTAACTGACAGCATTTTATTTTTAGAAGAACATAGTGATTGGTCACAGGATGTGGAAGCAGATTTGGTTCAGTTGGATCAGGCTGGTTTTTTTGAGGAAGGGAAGATTCAAGCAGTTCTTTTTGGTAAATTTTATGATGTTGAAATTGGCTCGGGTGATTGTGAATATAGAAATGTCAGAAAGCCTAAGGGGTTTACTTTATATCATGTTTTTAGGGAAAAAATTCCCGAGCATATTCCCATTTCAGCTAATGTTGATTTTGGACTAATTAGTTCTCTAGCCACTATCCCCATCGGAGTAGAAGCAGAGATTTCTTTAAGAAGAGGTCAGCGTCCGCAATTTAAGTTAACTCAACCAGCCGTCATTGTATGACGGCTGGTTTTTTTTGTTAAACGGCTCAGTCACCTTTGGTGACTGAGCCGTTGGAAATAGTGAGTGGACCGTAGCACCTGCCTGCCGGCAGGCAGGGATTCATATTTTATGTGGACCTAGGCAGTCCGCCAACTGGCGGAGAACTGCAAGAAATAACGTGGACCGTAGCGGATTCGAACCGCTGACCTCCTCGTTGCAAACGAGGCGCTCTACCAACTAAGCTAACGGCCCCTAATAAAAATTAGTTTAGCATTATTTCATTTTCTTTTCAATTTAAAAAAAGAGGGGAGCCCATTATGGCGCTCCCCTTGATGTGGGGTTTCTTTAAGAGGATTCGTTCTGGGTAGTATCCCAAGGTTGGTTTTTGTGAAACCTCCTACCTATCCTGGACAGAACAAGCTCTTATAGAAACCGACTCGAGAGGAGTCGAACCTCTCATCCAGTCATGGGCACTGCCCTAGTCTTTTCCACATCGATAATATTATTTTAATCAAGGTTAATAAAAAGTCAATTTTTATGGTTTTTCGAAGTATTATTTTGTATAATATAGACATGGAGATGAATATTATAGAAAAATTGAAAATAGCTGAATTGAAAGGGAGGGGAGGCGCTGCTTATCCGACTTGGATGAAGTGGAATTTAGTTAAGGAAGCTCAGGGAGAGAAAAAATACGTTGTTTGTAATGCTTCAGAAGGTGAGCCGGGAGTTTTTAAAGATAAATATATTTTTAAGCATTATTCTGAAGATGTGATTAATGGAATGCAATTAGCCATGGAGACAGTAGGCGCGGAAGAGGCTTATATATTTTTGAATAAAGAATATTTTGAATTATTTGGAGATCAATTAAAAAAGATCATCGGGCATTTGAATATCAAACTTTTTAAAAAACAAGGACATTATCTTTCAGGAGAAGAAACTACTTTATTAAATGAGTTAGAGTGGAAAAGACCAGAACCGAGATTGAAGCCACCTTATCCAGTGACCAACGGTTTATTTGATTATCCGACATTGGTAAATAATGTAGAAACTTTTTATTGTGTTTCCAAAATTGCCAAAGATGAATATAAGAAAACTAGATTTTATTCCATTAGTGGAGATGTAGAAAATCATGGAGTTTTTGAATTGCCAGAAGATTGGTCTGTTAAAAAAGTTTTGGAAGAAATTAAAAATTGGCCGAAAATTGATTTTTTTGTGCAAGTAGATGGTGGAGCTAGTGGAGAAATATTTTTACCAGAAGAATTAGATTGTCCTGCTAAAGGCAATGGAGCGATTATTATTTATGATAAAAAAATGACTGATCCTATGCAATTAATGAGAAAATGGGCGGAATTTTTTGTAAAAAATAATTGTGATAAATGTACGCCTTGTAGGGAAGGGGTTTATCGTTTGAAAGAAATGTTAGATCAAGATAAATTGGATAAAAAAATAGTGGAAGAGTTGTTTTTTGCCATGGAAGAAACTGCTTTTTGTCCGTTAGGTAAGGGAGTGAGTCGGCCATTTAAGAGTTTGATTGAAAAATTAAAACTATGAAATCAATTGCTATTATTATAGATAATAAAAAAATAACTACAGAAATTGGGAAAACCATTTTAGAGGTAGCCAAAGAAAATGGCATTGAGATTCCTTCATTATGTTGGCATCCTGATTTAGATGTGAAGGCCACTTGTCGCGTTTGCGTAATTGAAGTAAAGGGTAAAAATTGTTTATTTACTGCTTGTTCTACTAAAGTGGAAGAGGGGATGGAAATAATTACTGATTCGCCAAAAATAAGAAAAGCCAGAAAAATTAATTTGGAATTAATTATTTCCCAGCACAGAGAAGAGTGTGGGGATTGTGTTTATAGTTTAGGTTGTGAACTTCTAAAAATGGCCAAAGAATATGATGCTGATTTTCAGAAGCATGAAGATAGGCGAAAAGATTTTCCGGCTTATCGTTTTGGCCCATCGGTTTTATTTGATAGTTCTAAGTGTATTAATTGTCGGAATTGTGTGGAAGTTTGTGAAAAACAAGGAGTGGGATTTCTGGAGTTAGAAGAAAGGGATAATATTTGGGAGGTGGTTCCTTCTAAAGATCCGAAAAAAGATTGTATTTATTGCGGTCAATGTTTAGTGCATTGTCCAGTGGGCGCCTTTGAAGCTATTGGTGAGTTTGAGGGTTCAGAAAATGTTTTAACTAAAGAAAAAGGTAAAACGTTAGTTGTTCAATTTGCTCCAGCCGTGAGAGTGGCGATTGGCGAAGAATTTGGCATGGAGCCAGGGGAAGATTGCACGGAAAAAATTGCTGCTGGTTTAAAACAATTGGGAGTTGATTGTGTTTTTGATGTTTGTGTAGGCGCTGATTTTACTACTAGCGCAGAAGTAGAGGAATGCGTAGAATGTATTGCTAAAAATAAAAATCTTCCAGTTTTAACTTCTTGTTGTCCGTCTTGGGTAAAATATATTGAATTTTATGAGCCGAAATTTATTAAAAATTTAACTACCGCGCGTTCGCCTCATATTATTCTAGGTGGAGTTTTGAAAACTTATTGGGCCAAACAGCAAAATAAAAAACCTGAAGATATTGTGGTTGTTTCCGTCATGCCCTGTACTGCTAAAAAATATGAAATAACTAGAAAAGAATTGGAAATTGATGGCATGAAGCCAGTTGATTTTGTTTTAACTACCAGAGAATTAGCTTTTGTTTTTAAACGTCATGGAATTGATTTGAAAAAAATAAAAGGAGTTCCGTGTGATAATCCTTTTGGTGACCCATCGGGCGCGGGTATAATTTATGGGGCTAGCGGTGGAGTGTTGGAATCAGCTATTAGAACTGCTTATAAAAAATTGACTGGTAATGATTTCCCTGGATTAAAATTTGAAGCAGTGCGTGGCATGGAGGGGATTAAAAGAGCGGAAGTGGATATGGGAGGCAGGATAATAAAAATTGCTGTTTTTAATGGCATTGGTAATGCTAAGAAAATTTTAGAAGAAGTGAAGAAAAATCCCGATGCTTATCAATATATTGAAGTAATGGCTTGTCCCGGTGGTTGCATTGGTGGCGGTGGTCAGCCGGTGCCTATGACTCCGGAAATTAGAGCCAAACGTGCCAAGGGTTTATATAATATTGATGTTAGTAAAAAAATTAGAAAAGCTGAAGATAATCCGGAAATTCAAAAGGTTTATAAAGAATTCTTTTCTGATAAAGAAGTTTACGAAAAAATTTGTTATACCAAATTTTCTCAGAAAGAGAAAGAGAATTAAACAATATGGAAAAAATAAAAATTTTATCTCTGAAAAAAGAAACAATTTTGATTTTAATGCAATTTGCCGCTTTAATAGGCGTTGCTACGATGGCCCCGTTATTTAAACAGCAAATTATTACTGGTTCTCTTGTGAATGCCACCCTCTTTATTGCCACTATACTTTTTGGAATAAAGGGTGCTATTTTGGTGGGTCTTCTTCCAAGTTTTATTTCTTTATCTACTGGGTTATTACCCCCGGCATTAATACCTATGATCCCTTTTATTATAATGGGTAATGCTATTATGATTATCACTTTTAATTATTTGAAGGAGAAAAATTATTGGTTAGGTATAATTTTATCAGCATCATTGAAATTTATATTTTTATTAGGTTTTAGTACTATGATTTTTGATTTATTTTTTCCTGGAAGAATTTCATCTGTCATAATAACAATGATGAGTTGGCCGCAATTAATAACGGCTTTAATTGGTGGTTTATTAGCTTATACGTTTTCTAAAAAATTAATTAGTCGATAAAATTAATCCGCCGTTCGCCAACTGACGAAGGTGGAAAAAATATGTCAGGATTTATAGAGTTTATTCGCAAACAAGGAGTCGTAGGGTTAGCGGTTGGTTTCATCCTCGGTGGAGCTGTTTCTAAATTAGTTTCAGCTGTCGTATCAGACGTGGTGAATCCTCTGATGGGTTTAGCCTTAGGATCTGTTAATGGTTTAGCTAACGCCTCAATAAAATTGGGAACAACGGAGATTTTATGGGGTCATTTAGTATCTATTCTCGTAGATTTTATTATAGTAGCCTTGGTTGTATATTTATTGTTCAAAATTTTAGGATTGGAAAAATTGGATAAAAAGGAGTAGGATGGGTTCTATGGTTTTTAATTTTGAGGAAATTTTAAAAAATGAACCTAAATTTCGCTTGAAGCAAGTTAAACAAGCGGTTTTTTGTGATTTAATTGAAAATTGGTCGGAGGCGCGTGCTTTGCCAAAATCCTTGCAAGAAAAATTGCAAAAAGAAGTTTCCTTGGATATTAAGGCAGAAGTTTTTGCTTCTGATAATGAAGAAGTAGTCAAAACATTAATAATATTAGAAGATGGTTTAAAGGTGGAAGCTGTTTTAATGAGGCATAAAGACAGAAATACAGTGTGTGTTTCTTCTCAGGTGGGTTGTCCGTTGAATTGTTCATTTTGCGCTACCGGAAAACTTGGTTTTAAAAGAAATTTATCTAGTGATGAAATAGCCGGTCAGATTTTGTTTTTTAATAGATATTTAAAAAAAGAGAAGCAAAGAGTTTCTAATGTGGTTTTTATGGGAATGGGGGAGCCGTTTTTAAATTATGAAAATGTGATGGGAGCCATCAAAATTTTAAATGATAAAGATGGTTTGAATATTGGTGTTAGGAAAATCTCTATTTCTACTGCTGGTATCGTTGAAGGAATTGAAAAATTAGCTCAAGAAAATATTGATGTTAATTTAGCTATTTCTTTGCATGCTCCTAATGATGAGTTACGTAAAAAATTAATGCCTGTAGCTAATAAGTATTCTATTGCTGAAATTTTAGAAGCTGTAAATGAATATATTGAGCTTACTAATCGTAAAGTAATGTTTGAATATATTATGATTAAAGATGTTAATGATTCTGAGGCTCAAGCTGAAGAATTAGCGAGATTGATGAATCATAAATTGTATATGGTTAATTTAATTTCATATAATGCCACAGGAATTTTTAGACCATCATCGCCGGAACATATTAAAGAATTTAAAAAAGTTTTGGAAGATTATGGTATAGAAGTAACTCAGCGTTATAAATTAGGGAGAGGCGTGAGGGGCGCCTGTGGGCAGTTAGCGGGGGAATAAAAACCACCTCATTATGAGGTGGTTTTATGTTTTAAATAAAAAGGTCTTTGATGAATCATTTCTTTTAATTCTTTTGGTAATTTAGGAAATGGCTTCCACGCTAAGATTTTATAAGCAATTATATTATTACCAAATTTTTTAAAACAAGGCATTGTTTGTTTTATGTGCCAATCTATAATCATTCCATTTTCTTGAACAATACCAGGTAAAATTTTGATAGTTGAATACATGGCGCATTCTTCATGAACAATAAAAAGTATTTGATGTATTTTTTTAAAATCTGGTTTTTGTTTAGTATGCCATCCTTTTAAATTCATCATTCACCTCCAAATTGTGTATTTACTAATTTTAGTATAATTCTTTATTTTTCTTTGTCAATTCTTTTCTTGAATTAAATATATATTATTAATATAATGATTTAGCTCGGACTGTAGTACAATGGTAGTATACACCCTTGGGGTGGGTGCGACCCGGGTTCGATTCCCGGCAGCCCGACTGAGCGAAGCGAAGGAGGTACTGAGCATGAATGCGTATGTACAAGACTAGAGCGAAGCGAAGGAGGTACTGAGCATGAATGCGTATGTACAAGACTAGAGCGGAGCGAAGGAGTAATAAATACGAAATAAACAAAAAATACCGCTTGCGCGGTATTTTTCTAATTTCTTATTTTTTAGCTTTTTGCTTTCTGGCGGTTTTTACTCTTTTTGGTTTAGCCAAGGTTCTGATACAACTGGTGCAAGCTTTAATTCTTTCACCATCCGGCATTTTTACCCATTGTAAATTAGCCTGAGTTTTATGTCTTCCAACAGGATTATATTTACTCCTCACTTTTTTTCGTGTTATACTGTATTTATGAGATTTTTCGCAAATAGGACAGGAACGCATAATGATTAGTTTAAAATCAATTTTTTACGACTTTTGTATTGTAGTGGATAATTAAATATTTTGCAAGTATTATGGAAATTTTCTTAATAATTTTTCAATTCGCTATATTGTTTTTATCAATCATGATTCATGAAATTAGTCATGGATCTATGGCTTTAGCACTGGGGGATAGTACTGCTAAAGATATGGGAAGATTAACTTTTAACCCTATTAAGCATTTTGATTTGTGGGGGACTTTTTTACTTCCTTTATTAATGTTATTTGCTACTCAGGGTAGGATGTTTTTTGGTTGGGCTAAACCCGTACCTTTTAATCCTTATAATTTGAAAAATCCTAAAAGAGATGCTGGGTTAATTGGTTTAGCAGGGCCAGCTAGTAATTTAGTAGTAGCTTGTTTTTTCGGTGGGCTTATTAGATTATTGCCACATTTAGGCATCGCTTCTTCCAGCACAATTATTTCTATTTTTGATTTAATTATGTATTTGAATTTGATGTTAATGGTTTTTAATTTAATTCCTATCCCTCCGTTGGATGGTTCCAGAATCTTATATGCGATTTTACCCAGAAGTGCTGAAAAATTTATTTTTTCTGTTGAGCGTTATGGAATTTTCTTTTTAATGATAATAATTTTATTTGGGGCTCCATATTTAGGTTTTGTCATTAATTTTTTAGCAAAAATAATCAGCGGACAATAGCTATTCTAGTATTCTGTAGAATACTAGAATAGAATACCCAAATTCTAATAACCAATGACCAATAAAAGTACAGAATAAATAGTACAAAGTAAAAAATATTATGTTCTTACTCCGTCAAAAACTAAATAACAAATCCTTCACTCTAATCGAACTCCTTATCGTCATAGCCATCCTAGCTCTCTTAATGAGTATCATCATCATTACCCTAAACCCCTCAGAGATATTGAAACAAACTAGAGATACCAAAAGAATCTCTAACCTTAAATCAATCAA
>Ga0172381_10004027_pt1 | contig 15352 bp, 12 predicted proteins | sample Leawel6488metaG_FD_119754 | JGI IMG/M metagenome (GOLD analysis project Ga0172381, IMG submission 119754) | Leachate microbial communities from a municipal landfill in Southern Ontario, Canada - Leachate well 64-88 metaG | ecosystem: Engineered > Solid waste > Landfill > Unclassified | place...
CAATTGGTAAGAATATTTTTCCGAACTCTCACATGAAAAATAATATTTATTATCATATTGTCGTAAAAATGAATATTTCCTTTTTAAAATATCTTCAACGTTAAAACTACTTGATTTTTTAATGTTATTCAATTGAATATCTTCCAATATCGTTCGTTCGCGTTCATAATTACCTCGCGTTTTATCATCGTACACATATTTAAATAATAAATCACAACAATAATCAATATCGTCAAACAATGACATCACTATATATATTGATTTATGAATTTATTTTTATCACTTCAAATAAACCGAAAAGTTCATTTGAATTTACCATCTCTAAAAAACAATTTATTTTCTCAACATAATTTTCATCGCACTCGTTTTCCAAAATATTTTTAAGTATTTTAATCTCTATTCTTTTACGTATCATTAAAAACATCGAAAATCTTTAAAAAATATGTCATTTTCCAATATTTTTAATGGTGTTGTATATTCGTCATTCACTTGCAGTCTTCCCTTTTTATTAACATATTTTAAATTTCTATACTTTTCTGGGACAATTCTTTTAATGAATGCCGAAACATTTTTAGGCATTTTAATATTCGGAAAGAATTTGATAAACGTGTTCATGAAATAATGTAAATCATAATATCTATTTTGTGTATTTGTTATATTCATTCTATTTGTCCACTCTTCTTCAACTTTAATATTTTTAATAACGCCATTGATACATGCGAAATCAAAATCCCATAATTTGAGTTGATAATAAATATTCGGGATACTATACTTTTTATTGTTAATTTCATATTCAATATATTTCGAAAGGTCTTTATCGCCAACTTCACTCATCTTTTGAACTAATATATTATTCGCTTTAAGATCGTTATGTCTAAATGCTGGATATTTTTGTTGAATAGTAGCAAGGACTGATATTATTTGAAAGAAAAAGACTTTCCAATGTTTCTCACTGAATTTTTGATGTCTCGCCTTAACAAATGATAAAAAGTCACCTCTATTTGCCCACTCGCTCAATAATATTGAAACATTCCTCTCATATTTTCCTTCGTCGTATTTTTCGAGAAATTCTAAAAACTTTTTATCGGCTATTAAGCCACATTCCCTTATTTCAGTGAAAAAATTAATATCCGAATAAAATGTTATGATTGGTTGCATAAGATGTGGTGTTAGGTTATTGTTCTTAAAGTAACTCAAACCTTTCAACATCATTATTTCGGCATTTTCTGGTCTTGATACATTTTGTATACTTCCATAATCCTCCTTTTTAACATACGCCGATACTTTCATCGCAAATTGATATACTATTTCACCATCATCGTTAAATATGTCTCCTCTAAATGTATGTCCCGTCGCACCACTTCCAATATACTTTATTTTCGCGTTTATTTTACTTAAGAATTTGAGCAGATTAATTTTTCTTTTATTTAATATGTATCGAGTATCGTTACTATCATACGATCTATCATCACATATTTTACTATTCATACTTCCACGACCACCGTTACTGTTATTAAAGAAAAATTCTGTTTCTGTATTTGTCGGATCAACTAAAAGTTGCATGTCATTTCTTTTCAAAATTTTTTTGATAATTCCTATATCATATTTTTTCGCATCAGTATTCATCTCCATTAATGAATTTATATTATTATGTGAAAATAAAAAATCATCTTTATATCACATAATCATTTTGTGACGCGTTTATCTTTCTCTCGAACTCGTCATTTTGTATTTTATTGACTTCATTATTGATACGTTCTATATTAACACATGGTAACTTTGGAATACATTGCCAATAAACATCTTTATTATATGCATCAGTCTCAAACTTTTCGGGAAACATATAACTTATTGGGGAATTATCAGATATCATCAAACGTCGATAATTATTTGGTAACAAGAAACAATACTGTCTCGGTATAACACATAATAGTTGTGTCAATGGTTTAAGTGCCTCATCACGTTGAAATTCAACAACATTAAGATTGTAATGATAATTTTTGATAAATTTTTTAAGATCCGATAAAAATGGTGCATTGGTATAATTATACATCCATGTCCACGATTGACAATTACTAAAATAATATGATGATACCCAATATAATCCATCTAAATATTCTCGACACATTTCATTAACAATCATGTCATGATTTTCCGAACAATTAAATGTATTCTTATAATATCGGTATTTCCAATCTTCCAATGTCCCAATGTGTTTTTGATAAACATCCTTAAATCCATCGATTTCTAAATTCTCCAATTCCCATAAAGATTTTTCCAAATCATTATTAAAATTACGTTTTGTTATGCCGTTTTTATCGGAACAATTTTGTATCCATTCTGTTTCATATTGTGATAAGTGTGTTATCATTTCTTCCAAAAATAACATATTAATATTGACACGAGTATTTGTTAATTGAATGATTGGAACTAAATATTTGACGAACGCGTGAGCATAAGCATCAATAAGCATTTCCAACCCATTACGTTTAATATCGATTGTCGGGATATGTGGGATAAAATCATTACCCAACATATAACATATGAAAATGATATCGTAAATATTATCGTTGACGTCCACTTTTTTATCCAATCCATATTCATACATAATTTGATGGATACGTGTGTTTAGTATTTCCTCAAAACAATGCATGACATTTGTAATACTGACATAAGTATATTCAGTCGTATTGTTAGTTTTTGATATTTCGTTACTCTCGCGAATTAAGAATATGTTTTTACATTTGCATAAATTCTGACATGCCATTGATAGGAAAAATAAGTCAGCGTCTAATCCATATACTACTCTAACTTTTTCGTCGGCTATTTTTGAATTATTTCGAATGTCTTCAAATATTTTATGTTCTCCTTCACCGCATGTATGATATGATGAATAAACGATTTTGTTGGGGTATTTAAATGTTTTGACATAATCAAGTAATTTATTATGTAACATTTCCATAAATTTCGTTCCAGGCGTAATGGATGCATTTGTCCAAGTGTCATTCAAATATTCATGATGTTCTTCATAAATGATTTTTTTACGTTGTGTTTCTTCATATGATTTATATCTCCTTTTTCGTTGTTGGTTAATTTTTGCCATTGGTGCAACACCATCTACGGCAATATAAATTTTCTCAGTTGGATTGACATATCTAATTAACTCGTTCAAATCATTTACACATTGTTGTATCATCATTTCTTCTAATTTTTCTAATGGAATACCTTTACTGCATTTCAGTATTTTACTGCATGATGGATGTATCAAACAATTTAGATCGATATAAAATTCTTGAATCGGAACATTTATCTGATCGAACAAAATAAAATTTCGTTTGCATTGTTTCAATAACCAACCAAAAAACCCCGGTAGTCCCATGTATATAATATGTTAATTATACATATACATTGTAATACTTTAAATATCATTTTTTTATCAAACACTAATTTCGATCATTCGCTATTCCGACATGTGACAAATGTATGAAAGATACTGAACGTTTGATTATGGCATTGGATTGTTGTGCAATTCCGACATGTGAAATTTTCATGTTAAGAAATCCCGATATTGTGATCCCAATTTTTGGGCTTCCTAAAAATATTTTTGACGAACTGAAATTACATGTTAAAATCTTTGGATATGATGTTGAGCGTATATTCAAAATGTGAATAATATCACCTTATACGACTTGCATACTTTTATGTATTTTAGATGTAAAAACATAAATTATTATAATTAAAATTTTTTCTATTCATAACATATACACAATAATGTCAAGCGCTATTCCCGATGATGTTGCGAAAAAAATCGAAAATATGTTGGAACAAAATGGTGGAAAGAAAAAATCAAGGAAATCGTCCAAAAAAACTTCTAAGAAACCATCCAAGAAACCATCAAAGAAATCTTCTAAGAAACCATCCAAGAAATCTTCTAAGAAATCCTCCAAACAAAAGGGTGGAAAAGGTACGAATCCTGCATTGCAAGCAGGAATTGACTTACGCGCATTTATTGCGAAAGATTCTGGTTTAAAACAAGGGTTTCCAATGTTCAAACTTGTTTCATATTTAACCAATAAGATTAAGGAAAAACATCCCGATATGAAATATGTCGATCTAATTGGCGAAGCAAAGAAATTATACCTATCTGATAAACAAGCCACGATTAAGAAATATAACGAAATCACCTCAGCAAAACTCAAACGTGTGTCGAAGAAAAAATCAAAGAAATCTTCCAAAAAATCATCAAAACAAATGGATGGTGGAAAGAAAAAGAGTTCCAAAAAAGGATCTAAAAAATCTGCACCAACGATTGGCAAAAAGAAAGGATCTAAGAAAGGATCTAAAAAGGGGTCTAAGAAAGGATCTAAGAAATGGTAAATATATTAGATCGTTTTAACTATGAATTTATATGAAATAAAAATTTTTGAAAAAGTTTAGAAATTTTCCTCCTGTTATTGTTGGCGTTTCGTAATACAAAACGCGAAAATTTTTATCATCATCAATGACTAATACTTGCGGTGTTCTATTTTTCATTTTCTTTCCCGTTTTTACATACTCACTATCAAATGCGTCAAACGCATTTGATCCACCTATATCAACTTTTGCCACTGTTGCGTCACATGAATAATTAATACCAGATTGATTTGCGATATATTGCGGTGTATGTCCTATTATCATGTGATTAATATTGAAAAAGTGTAATATCGGATCGACAAAAGATTTGCATGTTATTGGTTCTTGATTTTTGTGTTTGTCATTTGGTAAATTTCCCAAAATTCTATTCCAAAATAGTGATTTAATAGAATCCATAACTTCGGTATCATTTATTTTGTCGAATAACCATAACCTTACGACATCATTAATAATTTCAACATCATGTATATTATCAATATTTAAAATGTCACTATTATTCACAAAATAATCTTTAATCTTATCAGCATTTTCCAATAAATTGCGCAAAATAGTACTATTCTTTTTGATAAGATCTGCGATGTGTTTTATTTTATTATCATTATCGAAAGTAGTATCCCAAAAGTCTTTATCTTTTTTATCAATAGAAATCAAAATCTCTTTTTTAATATTTTTGTGAATAACATAATTAATGAGTAAATTGACAACATCTTTATCCTTCATGGATTTTATATATTCGATAATCGCATTTTTATAAGTCTCTCGAATTTTTGGTATATTCTCCGTTAATTGTGGTAAAATTCCTGCATGAACGAATAGGTTAGAACCAATAATAATAACGGATGGATGTGTGCAAATTAATTTCTTTCCTATTTCACCATCTTTCGCAAATAATTTTCTTCTTTTTTCAATACCGCCAACGTCGTCCAAATTTTTCTTAGACACATAATTCATATCACCTGCGATATTCATAATTTCGTGATTACCAAGTAACGATATTACTGCACCATTTTTCTTAACAGCATCATTATGTAATTCTCCTAAAAAATTTATAATTTTGATATCTTCGGCTTTATCATTTTGTGTTGCATTTTCATCTTGACAATTATTATAATATGGTCTACAACTGTCAATCTGATCACCTAATTGAACAACATGTGTACTTCCACCGATCCAATGATATTCATTATCTATCACTAAAGCGATTTTCAATAAATGAATAAGATAATCAAAATCTCCATGAACGTCACCGATTGCTACTATTCTTTTAACTGGTTCAATAATTTCCGGAATAGTATTATATTTATCGCAAAAACCGAATATTTTATTTATCATGATATAAATAAAATGTAGAAATTTAATTGAAGTAATTTACACTTTTGGGAAAATCCACATCATCTTTACTTGTTTCATTTTTGTCATACAACATAAAATCTAATTTATTAGGATCGGAATATGTTTCAAATTCCATATAATTAGAACCGATCGCTTCTTGAGTAATTTCACCTGTGTACATATTTGTTTTAGGTGCATATTTTTTGTAAAAATCACGTCCCCTTACGTCTTCCGACACACATGCTATTTGAAAAGGTTGCTTTTCAATATCACCCATTTTATATCGATCATTCAAACTTTTATTTTGACATTTTGTAATTACTCGATAATCAGTATCAGTTCCGTCAAATGGTTCTGTTACGTATTTTCTAATATGTACCAAAGAAATGAATTTTGTATACATTAGTACAATTAAGGTACATACAAATATTACTGCCAATATCCAATAACTTTTCTGAACGTTATTGATCATTTTTCGATATTATACATTTGTCTTAGATATTTAGTCAAAATAATTTAAATCGCTTGCGCTAATGGTGAAAATGGTTGAACGTTTCCTTCAACATTTTCGGCTTTTGAACATGGAACATTCGGTTCGCTCGTTTTGTATTGATGTTTAGCAAATTCACATGCTTCCTTTGTGTTGAAAACTTCCGAAAAATCAGTTGACGTTTCCATTACATCTGTAGCATTCTTATCTTTTTTAATATGCATACATAACGATTCTATTTCAGCATCTGGCATTCCCGTAATTTGTTCGTTTGTTGGTTCAAATATACTTTCACCATGTTCTCCAACAAGTCCATCAGGAACTTTCGTGTTTTGCGAACATTTTGTGGGTGAGAACACGGGAACACCTTCCATATGGTTGCCTGATATTGATGCCATTTGATCATGTGTTACTTTCAATAAGTTGATCACCATGAATAAAATTGCCACGACAATTGAAACGACTAATGCTACTGTTGGAGGATAATTGAATGTAATATACAAAATCAAAAACATGACCAAAATTTTGAATAATATATTGTCGAATAATCTAAGCATAAACGGTGGTAATTTTGGTGTCACCATTGACGCGTATAAAATTAAACACAACGAAATTCCTGCGACGACATATTGATTGTTAATTTTAACGTTCGTCGACACTAATTCATTAAACTTTGCTGAAAGTCTTTCCATATTTATGTATATATATTATATTTGAGAATGTTTTTATAGTTTAAAAATTAAAAAGAAATATGATGATTTTGATATAAATACAAAAAACGTAATCATATAAATGAAACGTAGCAATAATGCTATTATTACACAAAAAGGATATATAATTGATAAAAATACAATATCATTGACGGACTTACAAATGATGAAAGAGGAATTATATGTTATGCCTGAAATAATGAAAGAATTCAGTCAAAACGTTAAGCCATATCCAATGTATCATGAAAATGAAAATCAATTTATCGTTCCGCGATATTACGGTGTTGGAAAATATGGTGATGTTAAAAAAGATTTTAAACATGAAACTGTCGGTTTCCAATTCAACGGATCATTGAGACCATACCAAATGGAAATAATTGATAATATTTTACCAAAAATTATTGGTAGAGGTGGTGGATTGATATCGCTACCATGTGGACGTGGAAAAACTGTCATCGCATTATATTTAGCATATAAGTTAGGGTTAAAAACGTTAGTTTTAGTTCATAAAACGTTTTTACAAGATCAATGGATCGCGAGGGCAAAAGAATTTACGACTGCCAAACTTGGTACTATTCGACAAGACACTATTGATATTGATGGGAAAGATATCGTTATTGGAATGATTCAATCCATTTCGATGAAAAATTATGATAACGCGATATTTAGTAAATTTGGTGTTATCATCGTTGATGAATGTCACCACGTTGCATCGAAAGTATTTTCGAGGGCATTATACAAAACTGGTTCATTATACACAATTGGTTTATCGGCAACTCCTAATAGAATGGATGGTTTAACAAAAATCATACATTGGTATATTGGTAAAACATTGTATAAAGAGGAAAGTAATAAAAACGAACATGTCATTGTTAGGAAATTAGATTTACAAATACATGATCCGTTATTTGTTGAAAAAACACAATGGACTAAAATGGGAACTGTCCCATCCATTCCAAAAATGGTTACGAATTTTTGTAAAATCAAAAGAAGAAATCACGTAATTTTACGTATTATTGATACATTAAGGAAAAATCCCAAACGAAAAATATTGATTCTTAGTAATCGTATATCACATTTGGAATATCTTAAAACTGAAGTTGATAAGAAAATACAAAATGATGTAGAGAATGGGAAAATTATGAAAGATGAATGTAAAACATTTTATTATATTGGAAAGACTAAACCATTAGAAAGAAAACAAGCCGAACTTTATGGAGATATTTTATTTGCATCATATGAAATGGCGCAAGAAGGATTAGATATTGGTTCGTTAAATACATTGATATTGTCTACACCAAAACGATCAATCACACAAGCAATCGGTAGGATTATGAGGAAAATTCTAACACAAAATGATGTAGAACCATTAATTGTTGATTTATGTGATAATATATCCACCTTTTATAAACAAGGTGAATCGAGATATAAATTGTATAAGAAAAATAAATATAAGATAAGTGAATTTATCGTCGGGGATCATTGTCAAGTAACTTACGATTCCTATTATCGCAATAAGAATATTATCGATGTGAAAGATAATATTAAAATTTCCGAAATATTCAATGAGGATAAATTGAATGACGGAACTGAAAGTTGTTGTAAAAGAAATGCTAAAGTTAGTGAAATTGATTTTGGTGAGTGTCTTTTAGATTAGAAACCACCGTAATATGTTCTTATATTTTCGTATTTTATGTCTTGATCGTCAATAGGAATAATCTTAACTGGATTATTCGTTAATGATGTTACGTATGTCGGTACGCTTATGTATAAATTATAATCTTTATTAATGATATCATAATACATTTCGTTAGAGAATTCGATATTGTTCGAACAACTATTAATAATACTTTTAAATTTATCGTTCGATATTTTGTTATTCACCATAAGTTTTAAACATTCAAGCAAAATTAATAATGGTGGATCGATATAATTATTCGCATTTAAGAAACACAACCCGAAAAGGATCATATCGTTAAAGTATTTGATATTTTGTGATTCCATATAACTTCTTTTATTTGTGATATACTTAATGAAAATCTTTCTAATGATATCATTTTGAATAAAAATATTCGCTGAATTTAGTTGGAACACATCCAAATTTATATTATTCATTTTTTTTGAATCCAAATAATTTTTGTTAATAAATGTTGTGTATTTGACGTTTATAAGATGGTTCAATAAGTCATTGATAATATAATTAGTGTAAAAATGATTGCGATTAACGGAAAGTAATTTTGATCGTTTTGGTAAGACTTGCAGTAAAATCGACGTTACATTTTCCATAGTCTCTTTTGTGGAATATACTGGATGTTGCAATAATCCAACAATATACTTATAATAATCAACCATTAGTTTAATTGCGAATCGTTGTTGTTCAATTTGTGATGGTTGCATATTAGATTCCCTAAAGTTGATTTTATGATATTTCCCCGATTTTGTATTTTCGTCAATCGTGTTAAGTATTGGTTTATATGCTACTTCCCATTCATCTTTTGTGTAAAATTTCCCATTATAATATGTTCCCGCATATTCAGTAAAATAATTGAACATCATAATTTGTAGTTCAATACCATCTATTTTTTCATCCCCATAAATATAGGTATTTCTACTACCAAACGCGTTTTTAGACACCATATCATCAGATTGTATCATATCGCATACAATCGTTCCAAATGGTATTTGGCGATTATATTTACCGTCGTCATTGAGATAATTAGACAAAAACAATGTCGATAATGCTTGTATGATATACATTGAGGTTATCCATACGGCAATTTCACGTCTAATAGGGAAATTGTTTTGTTCAGTAATACTATCATAATTTTTATCGTCACCAATAATTGCATAAAAATATTTTTTAGTTGTATCAATATTATTACCAATTTCTTGTTCGATAGTAACGATGTTCATCAAATTGTCATATGATTTTATTTTCCCTGTGAATAACTTGGGCGCACTTAACCATGTGTAATCTACTGAATATACAACAATATCCATTCCGACATAATTATTAGACGAATTATATGATCGTTTTGGATCAAGCGCGATATTACGCGAACCGATAACTAATGGTTTATGTACAAAACCTAATTCTAATGGATAAAATGATAATGGTAAATCAGTATTCTTTTTCAAATATTGGAATAAATTCTTATAGAAATCCATTCTTGCTAAATGCCTCGTTTGCAAATTATGCGAATCGTCATTGAAATTATATAAATTTATCATCGGTAAATCCCGTTTGACCCGATAAATAACGAAACGTTTCATTGATATTTCATCTAAATGTCCATAATATCCCGAAAAGGATTCGATCGGATTATGTGCTAAAACTGTCGATTTTGTCCACAAATTCGTTTCGGGATGCAAATGTTCTTGTAACTCAAATGGTTTCCTTTCCCAATTTGGAAACGCAATTGCACTCGTACTGTGAATTAAATATGTTCCATGTGGTATTGTAATTATTGCATTGTGGTAACCATACGTTTTCAAAAACTTTTGATAATCTATAAAATGGGACTTAACACCAGTATTAATAAATGTATTTAAATCAGTTGTTATGAGTGGTGCGAATAAATCCCCCCGTGCACGTGAAAAAGATGTGAATTGTTGCACATACTTATTATCTTTCTTTTGTATTTCTAATAAAATCGGATAATGATCACTAAAACCAATGTTCAATACATTGCTAAAATTAATTTGATATAAATTCATAAATCCATGTGAAACAAATACATTATCGATATATGCTTCATGATATCCAGTGAATTTATACTCATCAGTATCATTATAAATATTTTTGGAATTTACAAAATAATTGTCTTCAAAGATTTTCATATGTTCGATCTTATCAGTATTAAAATCACCCGCCACGATGATTGGAATATTTCTCGGATTCAAATGCAATACATTAACGATATATTCCACGATTCCTTCAATATGATCTTTATTATCTTTTGTTCTGCTATCAATATCTAACGGAATTTTATCCAATGGAATTTTTTTATTATTTTCTGAGGTGTCATAATTGTATTGAATAAATGGATTACCTTCGGCGATCGGATGTACACAAAAAACGTAAATATCATTTCCAGCGTAATTTATTTTCGAGTAAACATGACCTCTCATTTGTCCGAAATTATGTTTACTAAATGTATTAAAACTACCACACTCTGATAATTTAGTTTTGGACATGATTATATTCCCGAGGAAATTTTGTAAATATTTGATTTCTTTATTTGCACCATCTAAAAATGTCGATGCATAAGATTGTATTTTGCCATTCTTGGATGTATCATTTTGATTATATAAATTCATGAAATTTTTCAGTCTATACGCTTTTTCATTTTGTGTAGAAATCGGTGAATACTCTTGGAAACACATCACATCGACATCAATATCTTTTAAAAATTTGATAATATTCAATGTATTATTTGTATTTTTTTCGGAAACACTATTTTGAAAGTATCCAGTTTTATTTGTTTCATATACTTCGCATGTTTGAATTGATGAATGAACATTGTAACTGATCAATCGTAATGATCCTTCTTTTTTTGTCGGACAATTTAACATTTCAGTGTCATACGTCGAATTCAAACAAAAATTTTCAACATGTTGTAATTCACCATGTCTATTATATTCTTTATCATATAATCGATTTTTGTATTTTTTCATATCGTTAATTTTCATTGTGACATTACCCAACTTGTGTGATGTACCAAATAATTTGTTATAGTCGTTAACATATTTTTCTAATTCTATTTGTGTCATGTTGATCGGAGTTTTCCACTCGGGATTCGCATTCGCATATATTGGTAATAGTGTAACATCATCACGGGAGTTTTCCGTATAAACCAATGGTTTACTCATTTATAATATAATTAGCCATTTTTTATTTTATCAGTGTTCATCTTGTAGTGGTTTGTTTTTTTGTATCGTACCATGCTTATGATTCGGTGGTGTATATATTGTATATAATTTTAATGGTTCAGTTTTGCTTACATTAATAATATTATGAACGACACCAGCAGGAATGACAATAGCATCACCATCACTAAGTTTATACTTTTTATTATCAAGTATTGTTATACCTGATCCGCGTTCGACACGTATGAATTGATCGACCGTTTTATGAACTTCCATGCCAATGTCAGATCCAACTTTTATCGACATTAAAACGAGTTGCATGTGTTTTGCGGTGAATAAAACCTTTCTAAAATTCGAATTTTTGAGCGTCAACTTTTCGATGTTTTTGACGAATACTTCCTTCATTGCAAATTGTATATAATTTTGATCGACAAAAAAATGAAATAAATAATATTTAAAAGTCTTATTATTACAAGTAGATTATTGAGATTATTCATGTGGGCTATCAAACACGAACCGCAACGTATTGACGACATTATTTTGGATGATAATATTAAGCAAAAATTATGCGGATTTGTTAGAAATAAGTATGTCCCGAATATCATTATTACGGGATGTCAAGGAATAGGAAAAACAACAATTACTAAATGTATTGTTAAGGAATTATATGGTGACATTAATAATGATCTTGTATGCAATGTCAATTCGATCGTCGATGATAATATTAAGAATATTTCGGAAATACTAAATTTCTTTTGTAGGAAGAAAGTCGAAAATGCAAATAAACAAAAAATAGTTATCACTAATGACATCGATAATATGCCTATCAAAATTCAGAATACAATTGCATCATGTATGGAAAAATATAAACAAATCGGATTTATATTTACATGTAATAATTTGAGAATAAATGAAATTCTACAAAGTAGGTGTATTATAATTTACATTCAACGTCCGACAGATGAAAAAATAGTTGAACATCTTAAGCAGATTTGTCACAGCGAAAAATATTCTTTCGATGATGATGGTATTCGCAAAATATGTTTCATATCGCAATGTGATGTACGATATGCGATTAATTTACTACAAATTATTTGCGAAAGTTTCAAACACATTTCTATCGAAAATATTAATAAGATTAATGATATGCCAGATACAGTTGTGATTAGTTCAATTTTAGACGCATGTGTTAAAAAAAATACAGTTTCAGCATTTAAAATTATTAATCAACTCGATATTGATGGGTATGCTTGTTCAGATGTTTTGTGTGGAATGTTTGACGTTATTAAAGCGGTAGATTCAAAAATCCCAGAGAACATAAAAATAAATTTTTTGAATGTCATATCAAAAAGTAGATATAATGTTAGCAAAAAACTCGACAGCAAATTACAATTGGAAAAATGCGTTATCAAATTATGTTCGATAATTGTGTAATTTTATTTATGCGTCAATGTAAATATATAATTTTGTATATTTTTAATATGATGACACAAATTGATTATGTTCTTGGTATTGACTTAGGAACGACTAATTGTTGTAACGCCGTTTATATTAATAAAAGAGTTGAAATTATACCAAATGCGTCGGGTGGTAGAACAACACCGAGTTACGTAAGTTTTTATGATAATGAAAAATTAATTGGTGAATCCGCGAAAAATGTTTCATCAACAAATTCACAAAATACAGTATTTGATATTAAACGATTAACGGGAAGGAAATTTAATGAAAAATGTGTTCAGACAGATATTAAACATTTTCCATTCAAAGTAACAAAAGACGAAAAAACAGAAAAACCATTAATCAATATTAATTATTTTGGCGAGCAAAAAGATTTCTTACCAGAACAATTATCGGCATTTTTGTTACGCCAATTAAAAGATGATGCTGAAAGTTATTTAGGATGTCAAATTACTAAAGCGGTCATAACAGTTCCAGCATATTTTAATAATGAACAACGAGAATCGACAAAATTATCAGGTGAAATTGCGGGATTAAACGTTATTAGAATCATCAATGAACCGACGGCATCGGCGATCGCTTTTGGTATTAATTTATGTGAAAGTGAAAAAATACAGGAAAAGAATATTGTGGTGTTTGATTTTGGTGGTGGGACATTAGATGTTTCAATACTCAATATTGAAAATGGAATATTTGAAGTTAAATCAACATCAGGCGATACTCATTTAGGTGGTGAAGATTGTGATAATAGACTCGTTTCATTTTGTGCAAGTGAATTTTCAAAGACACATGGATTGACTGAAACTGAAATTAAAAAACTGATTATCGATACTAAAGCATTGCGCCGTTTAAGAACAGCATGCGAGAACGCGAAAAAAGTATTATCGTCAACATTAACAACATGTATCAATGTCGATGCGTTTTTTGGTGGAATTGATTTAGCGATCAAATTAACACGCGCAAAATTCGAAGAATTATGTTACGATTTATTTAATAAATGTTTAGAACCATTAAATGTTGCCATACATGATGCTAATTTACATGTTGACGATATTAATGATGTTATACTTATAGGTGGTTCGACGAGAATACCATATGTCAGAAATATGATACAACAATATTTTAATAAAATGCCACGAAGTGATGTTAATCCAGACGAAGCAGTAGCAATCGGTGCAGCGATGCACGGCGCAATACTAAATAATAATGTTGAAAAAACATCGAATGACATTATTCTTATCGATGTGACTCCAATATCACTCGGTGTTGAAATAAGTCACGGGGAAATGTCTAAAATTGTGGAGAAAAATACTACGATTCCTTGTTCGCATAGAAAAATATACAGCACGGAAACTGATAACCAACGATCAGTCAAAATTAAAGTTTATGAAGGGGAAAGAACAATGGTTAAAGATAATACATTACTTGGAACATTCGAATTGTCAGATTTACCACCACTACCTCGTGGTATACTTAGAGTTATGGTGGATTTTAGTATTGATGCAAACGGTATTTTAAAAGTGTCGGCATGTGAAGAATCTACAGGCAAACACATGGCAATATCAATCAATAAAGATAAAACGAAATTTTCGGATGATGATATTTTAAAACTCATCAATGATGCCAAGAAAAATTCAGATGTCGACGAAAAAATTAAAGCAACATGCATTGCGAAAAACTCGTGTGAAACATATTTATATAGCGTAAAACATGCTTTAGAAAGTTACCAAAAAATTAATGATATGTATATTGATGAGTTTGATTGTCTAAATAAAACATTGGGAATGTTATTTGATTGGTATTCTAAAAATCAGGACGCTGATGCATCAGCATATCGCGAGAAACAATTACATGCGGAAACTATTATTTCGCCAATTCTTTCCAAATTATATGAAGCACAGACGACCAACACACGAACGATATCAAATGATAAAACCAAAGATAAAATAATTGCCGAACCAAAAGATGAAGTGGAAAAAGTGAAAGATAATATGATTGATGAACTGAAAGAAGATGTGAAAGATGATATTATTGATGAACCAAAAGATGAAGTAAAAGAAGATATTATTGATGAACCAAA